>ERZ773202.1211-NODE-1211-length-17671-cov-5.134423_pt1 | contig 17671 bp, 10 predicted proteins | sample MGYA00580998_ERZ773202 | MGnify/ENA primary metagenome ERZ773202 (study PRJEB29015, sample SAMEA2737803) | human gut metagenome | biome: human gut; feature: human-associated habitat; material: faeces | place: China | collected 2012 ...
GAGTGGCTTTATGTGTCATTCTTTTTTTGTGTTGCACTTATATTGTAAATCTATCGAATAAAAAGAATAACAGGAGAGCTTGAGTGGCTCTCCTGTTGTTTTTTTGTGGAATCGATTCTTGTTTTTCGGTTTGGGAATATGGTATAATAGGGAAACTGAGTATAACAATCAAACATATAAATTGGGATTTAAGTTAAAGAGATAAATATGATACTTGAAACTGAACGATTATATCTGCGTGAGATGAATCAAAATGATTTTGAGTCTTTGTGTAAAATCTTGCAAGATAAAGATACAATCTACGCATATGAGGGTGCATTTAGTGACGATGAAGCCCATGAATGGCTTGACAGGCAATTGACCGTTATCAAAAATGGAGTTTTGGTTTATGGGCAGTTGTTTTGAAGGCAACCATGGAAAGATTCTGAGGTACTTGAAATAGGTTATCTTTTTGAGCGGTCATACTGGCATAATGGGTATGCCACTGAGGCGGCAAAAGCTTGTAAAAAGTATGCGTTTGAAGTATTGAATGCAACGGAAGTATGTTCTATTATCAGAGATACGAATATAGCATCTCAAAATGTATCCGTAAGAAACGGAATGAAAATAATGGATACATGGATAAAGCATTATAGATGCGTGGATATACCACATTATCGTTATGTGATTTATCGATAAATTCTTATTTGTCTTTGTCAAGTAAAATACACCTATTAAAACACTAATTCACATTGTTCGTGAAATAGAAATTTATAAGGACACGAAATGAATTTTAAGAAGTTAAAACGAATGAATATCATCGCAATACAGAAGATCTTGAAAAGTTTGATAATTTAAAGCATAATCTATATAACCATCTTACCGTCAAAAACAGATATTTAAAATAAAAGTATAAGAAAAACATTTACAATTTGTAGGCTATCACATAAAAAGTCGCAAATTATTAAAATCAATATAAAAGCATAGAATATGTCAATTCAAACAGAATTATGTTGACTTTTGCTTCTGAAAGTGTTATAATTTAATAGTATTATTCTTTATTATATATACAGTGAGGCGAGTTCATATGCTTGATAAAGAAAAGAGATTTATAAAAGTAATAACGTTTTACCAATCTTTACCTGCTCCTTTGCTTGAAGAAATCATTGATAACATCCATAATAGAAAGATAGAACGGAAACTAAACAAGATAAAATCATCAAAAGAAAAAGTTAAAATGCTCATGTCACGTGAATGTAGAGAACTATTCATTGACACAGCATTTGAAACAATTAAAGATCGAATTTCATTATCACTCAATACTTCCAGTTATGATGATATTATAACAAGCATTAATGAGGACAATAAATTATACATTGCAATTTTCTTTTTCAGGTGGTGTTACGAAAGCGGAGATGACAGTTCATCCAATAATGATAGATATTTCGACTCATTTGTAGACTCTGAGACATTTGATTATATCCTTAATGATAAAAAAATTGATAGCTCAAAATCTACCGCCTTGAATAATGAGCCCGTATCAGAAATGGATACAAGTATATCTTCAGATGGAACTGAAACACCATCAACTGATGTAAATAATGACGAGGTGCATACGATGAAATTATTAGGACGAATAGAAAAAAGGAATACCTTCTATAACTTCTTTCCTCAGTATGAATTTGAGAACGGAACTCTTAAAGAAATACCTGCCGACAAGCTCAGAAGCGATTATCCTACAAAAGGAGGGATAAATCTTGCGTATACTTATACTCCTTATTCCGGCGGAACTGCATCTTTCCTTGATGAAATAAATACAGATAATGATGAAGATAAGTATGTTAATAATGTGTATGTAATAGAGATTGATGATTATGATTTAGAGTCTAACGATAACTCTACCTATCAAATCAAACTGGATCTTCAGCATTTAGTTTCTAAAGGGAAAAAACTGCATGATATTATTCGTTATGCTAATGAATGCGAAATCTACAAGGTCGTTCACAGCGAAGTAGAGAGTATTTCAGACAAAACATTTATAAGTGGTAATATTAATCTTCTTGAAACAAATATTACCGATGACGAAATGGTAGTTCTATTTTATAACGAAAAATACTATGGACCTTTCAAAGCAATACGCAGGCAATATGACGAAAGATTCTATATTAACACTTTAGCCAGTGAAAGTAGCTACCTCGTCACTTTTTTCAGCATAACTGATGTAGATATTATAGAGCTTGAAAAGCAAGCTTATTACAAAGATCCCACATACACCAAATTTATTCATGCTTCATCGGATAAAAAACAATATGAAGATACTATTACAGATGAGATACTGCTTGAAAAAATAACAGATGATGTTCCAATAGAACTTGCGACAACTAACCCAGAGGAATTTTCTCATCTGTGCAGCAACTCTCCATTTCTTGCTAAATTACCACAGAAGATAGTTTCTAAGCGACTTGAAAGGCTTGTAGAAATAGTAAATAATGTTGAGAGATTTAAGGAAAAGAAACATGAAGTTTTTGAGTCTCTGCTCAAACTTTATCAGAAGGCACCATCTAAAAAGATGATAGTCGAATCTGATGCTTTTAAAGAACTGCAGAGTAAGTACAGTGAAGAAAGAAGAAAAAACGAAGCTGCTGATAAAACTATTCAAGAACTGAACAGAGAATTAGAAAAAAGCAAATCACAGATAATAGAATTGCACAAGAGTTCGAAGGGTACAGCATCATCTGAAGAGGTTACTAAACTTGAAGCACTTAATAAATCATTAATAGAAGAACTTAATACTATAAAAGAAACAAGTGAGAGTATTGAAAAACTGAAAGCAAAACAAAACGAACTGGAAACAACAACAAGATATCTTCAAAGGCAAACAGATGACTATGAGCGAAAAGTCACAACTTTAAAAAATGAAATAAGCAATGCGATCGACGCTGCTGGATCAGCTGGAATGGCATCTTTAGCTTTTGATCCATTCATTTCAAGTGAGATGATGAAAAAAGCTGCATCATGGGAAACAACAGAAGAAGACAGACAATATAAAGAAAAACTGAAAATGATAAGCGACGTTACTCCTTCATCATTAAACGACACTGACCTCATTGACTATATCGTAAATTATGTTAAAGCAAGGCGTGAGTATAGCCGAAATGATATACTCAATATTTACATCAATATTGCTCAAAACTTTATCACTATTTTTTCAGGTGAACCCGGTACAGGAAAAACATCAATGTGCAATATCGTAGCAGAAACGCTTGGTCTGTTGCAGTACGGAGAAGAGTCAAATCGTTTTGTTTCTGTATCAGTAGAACGTGGCTGGTCTTCTAAAAGAGACCTTATCGGATACTATAATCCTCTAACAAGAAAATACGATAAGAGTAATGGCAAAATTTATGATGCCCTTCGAATTCTTGATGCAGAAAGAGATGAATCCAAGTATCCGTTCATAATTATGCTTGATGAAGCAAATCTAAGTCCGATAGAGTATTATTGGGCAGATTTCATGCGCCTTACAGACAGATCATCGTTGAATGATATGTATATAAATATAGGTGCAGAACGTGAATTATATGTTCCTGAAACACTTAAATTTGTAGCTACTATCAATACTGATCAAACTACCGAAACACTGTCCCCACGACTTATTGACAGAGCCTGCATCATAAAATTGCCCAAAGTCGAACCTAAATATAACGTTAATACTTCAACCGCATCAACAGAGATAATCACATGGGAAAACTTCGTTAAGACTTTTTCTAAGACAGCAGAACTAAATCTTATTACACAAAAGGGCATGAAAGAAATATACAAGCTATTCAATGACTATGGAATGAGCGTTAGCCCTCGTACACAATTAGGCATAAAAAAATATGTAATGGCAGCTCAGGAAATCATGGAGGACGAGCCTAACACACTTGCAAGAGAAAAGGCTTTGGATTTCGCAGTGGTGCAAAAATTGCTGCCTAAAATTAATGGTTACTATTCTGTTTATGAACGCTTCTTTGACTCACTGAAGCAGTTGTGCAAGGAGTACAACCTTATTATGACTGAAAATGCTGTCATGAAAATAGTTGATGCTCAGGAACGGAATATGGGATACTGTCAGTATCTGATTTGAGTGAGGAGGGATTTCTTTGGATACAATAACACTAAAGCTAAAACCCAAGTATCGTGAAGAAATAGAATTAATACTCCAAACTGACAAAGAAAGCGATTATTTTGATATACCAAATGGCAAAGAGATGGTATATAATGATAATCCATATTTGTTTTTATTGTCAGGTGCTGCCTCTATGCCATCAAAAGTATATATTAATGATGAAGCATATGATGCTGAATTTTGCAATGGAGGAGTAGATGAAATCCAATTCAGATTAAAAGGTTGTGATAGACCATTTTTGCAGAGTTTTGGAGCTGTAAGGATAGAAGTATGGATGAATGAAAAACAGTACTACTCCAAAAGTATTGCTGTACTGGTGTCTAATTCTGATATCAACAACAGCATTACAAATATGATAGAATATATATATGAGAACTGCGAAGATTATCTTTACGAAGAGCATAAATATTCTACAATAATGTCAGGAATTAAACCAAATCAAATCATCTCTCTGGAGGCAAAAATAGCTTTTCTGGAACAAACACTTAAAATTTATAAAAAATCATATCAGTATCTGAAAACTAATCCATACTGTAAACTTGAAAAGACAGAGGCTGTAGATTCATTTGATAAACTACAATCTATATCACAGAAAACCATACGGTATATAACAAATAATATTGATGAACTTGCAGTCGTTAATTATGATACAGGCATAAGGTATAATAATCAGTATTATCAGCCTAACAGAGTGTTGGTGGAGAGAAATTCATATTCATATGATGTTTATGAAAACCGTATCATTGTAGGCTTTTTAAAAACTCTTGCATCCGAGATCAATGTAACAATTAAAAGTTTATTGGAGAAAACATATCTTAAAAACAGATCTTCTACGCAAGAAGGATATGTTGATTCGATGTATCAGATCTTTTCAAGGAGCATCAAACGAATCAATGGATATATAGAATCTCTGAAATCTCTGCATAATAAATATCAGCAATTGTATTTTTTCTATACTCAGCTTTTCAATATCTCAGCAGATGCGATCAGAAATGTACCTGTTTTTACTCCTATTTTTCGTTCCATAAACGCTTACAGACAGATATACACAGTTATACATAACTGGTTTTCTATTGGTAACTATGATCTTGGAAAAGATGAGTTGTTGTTAAGTTTTATCTCTACAAGTAAAATATATGAATACTATTGTCTTATAAAAATGTTATGCCATATGACCAAAAACACCAATTACGATTTTATAGAATCGAAACGCATTTCTTATCGTGTAAAGAATACCTACTATATGGATACTAAATATAACAACACATTTGTTTTTGATAATGGTTCTACTAAGCTCACCTTATATTTTCAACCTGTTGTTTATGGTGACAGCAGAGCATTCAATGGATTAAATATATTCCGAAATACATCAACAAACGCCAAAAAGGAAAATAGTAATAAAGGAAAAACATATACACCTGACTATATTATAAAAATTGAATATAGCAATCAAACTGACTATATTATCCTGGATGCAAAATTTAGTACACCTGAAAATATACGACTTCATCAATTACAGGAATTAGTATATAAATATCTATTTTCCATCAGTACCTTAAACGAAACCGAGCATATAAAGGGACTATATATACTTTGTGGAAAGAAGTTTGGAAATGATGCGGAAGATAATATTCACGATCTAGCACAAAAAATCGGTCGTAGTGTTTCTCCTTTCGCCGACATATTAGTTATAAATGGTGTGAAAACAGATGATTATTCTATGACTAGTATGATATTTGATAATGTAACATAAAATGGCTGTACCTAAAAGCACGACGACTCTCGCCCAAATTTCGACTGTCTTACTGCATCAACTCAACCTTAAATCACGATTAGTGGCTCGAAATTTTTTATCACAACTGGCTCTTTTTTTATTAGCGAGGCGGCTCAGCTTTTTATTAACAAAGGCAGGCAGATTTATTTTAAGGAATAAAAAGGATAACAGGAGAGCTTGGATGGCTTTCCTGTTGTTTTTTTGTGGAATCGATTCTTGTTTTTCGATTGGGAATATGGTATAATAGGGGAAAACGAAATGCAGAGTTTTAGACATATGAATCAAATTTGAGTGAGGTAACGATTTTGAGCAAGGCATATAGAGCGAAAAGGACATTACGTAAATTATTAAAAGTCGTATTGATAATTGCTGCAATCATTATATTATTTGTGATAACATCTTTGGTTCATCATAAAATATGCAGTTCAAAAGAAAAAGACTTACTTACTCCTTTGGGTAAACTTGTAGAAGTAAACGGTCACAATATGAGCATATACACAGAGGGTGAGGGCAATAAAACGCTTGTATTTCTGTCGGGAGGTGGAACCTGCTCACCAATATTGGATTTCAAGTCGCTTTATTCGCTTTTAAGCAGTGAGTATAAAATTGTTGTAGTAGAAAAGCTTGGTTACGGATTTAGCGATGTTGTAGAGGAAAAAAGAGATATCGATACAATATTAAGCGAAACGAGAATGGCACTTGATCAAGCAGGAATACAAGGTCCGTATGTGCTTTGTCCGCATTCATTATCTGGATTGGAGGCTCTATACTGGGCACAGAAATATCCTGATGAGGTTGAAGCAATTGTCGGTTTAGATATGGCTGTACCGGCTTATTACGATGAAATGGACATAAGTATTCCTATGATGAAGTTAGGACATTATGGTGCTGTTTGGGGAATCACAAGGTGGATACCAAGCCTTGCAGAAAGCGATGCTATCAAATATGGAACGCTGTCTGAAAAGGAAAAAGAGATTTACAGAGCTGTATTTTATCAAAGAACAGCAACTGAAACCATGATAAATGAAGCCAAAGTCGTAAAAGATAATGCGAATATTGTGAAAGAAAACGGCATTCCGCAAGTGCCGATGTTGCTGTTTATTTCCAATGGTTCAGGCGGTACAGGTTTTACAAAAGAAAAATGGAGAAGTATTCCTGAAAACTATATTTCGGGGCATAACAATACAAGCTATATTGAATTAGATTGTCCTCATTATGTTCATGACTATAAGTATCAAGAAATAAGCCAAGAGATCAGAAACTTTATTAAGTGAGTGTATTTTATCATTCCCAGTTTGCAGATGAGAACCCCCCTAAAAAGAATATTTAGCGGCAGACATCCAAATAGTATGGCAGATTTATTTTGAGGAATGAAAAGAACAACAGGAGGGCTCGAATGGCTCTCCTGTTGTTTTTATGGCAGTACAAATAATTTTCATTCACCGAAGATATCGATTTTTCCACCCGTTATAGTATCCGACAAGGTCTTCTGAAATATCCTTATACTCATAGTCTGCCTTGAAGTTTCCATTTTCATCAACAACAAGCGTCATAACAGTCCATGTATCTTTCTTGCTCAACTCTTTACGATTTGTGTTGAAATAAAACGCTAATCAATTATGACAATTCGTATAAGCCAGAGATAAATGCAGAGAAACTATCAGAAACATCATAAGTCTCATCGCTTTGTACCCAGAGTACAACTTTATTGCCGCACATACAATAATAATTTCCAGAAGAGTCAACGGCAAATGGAAGAAGCTTCTTTTCACAAAAGTATGAAATACACTTATAGACGGTCTCTATGTCTTCTGGATTATAAGACAGCAAGAGTTTTACATCATACTCTTTTCCGTTTTTAGTTTTTATTGTATTTGGAGATGGACGACCGCCATTGTGCTCTATGATACAATTCTTTAAGTCATTCGGTATTGTGATGTGATATTTTGATTCAAATTGTGTAACAGCATCTAGATTTGTCAATGGCTTGATTTTATTCCAGTGGACTTCGCTCATTTGAATTTCCTCCTATTTTTTGAAAATGATTTTAATATCCGCCGCCCCATAATGCCTTTCCTCCGGTGTGTGCAGCACCGCCTTGCGTACAATCGTGGTCTTCTACCTTAACCAGTTGCATTTTTCCATATTCTTCGTTATGATGCCAGACATAACCTTCCGGTGTGTATCCACAGAGAATATCATCATATTGTTCATTGGTAAATTTGGAAGCGAGTTCAGGATCTTTCATGACAGACTCCTTCAAATTATTGTTGCATTCCTTGAACTGAACTGCATTGGATGCCTTTACATTTCCTTCTGAAAGCTGATGATTAAACATACTTTTCATTTCCGGGAAAACGCCTTCAATGAAATTACCTTCAATGTTTACAATCTTTCTCTTATAAGGAACGCCGTTTTCACTACATTTGCCTTCCAGATCACAGCGATTTGTTCGATAATGAATGACTCCATCTGAGGATTCTGTACATTTGTCAAGCTGTTTGTCTGTCCAGCCCAATTGTTCCTTCAGTGACTGTCTTTTTTCTTCTGACAGTTCATGAAGTTCCGGCATTATAGCATCATTCTCTCCAATTTCCTTCGGAATATCCCATGCTTTTTCTGAAGTCTCTCCGATCTTCCTTGGAGCATCAACATACCTGCTCTTATCCTCACCGATTTCTTTCGGAGCTTCAATCGGCTTGACTTCTAAAGCTTTTGCAGGAGTGACATCAGAGGATACATCTTTTAGGCTTATCATTACAGAATACCTCCATTCATTCCGAAATATTGATATCTATGTGCAATATCAACACAAGCTTCCTCACAATTGATCGCCATACAAATATACTTTTGTACAGTATCGATCAGCTTATCATCATTCTCCTGAGAGAATATACTTCCAATTGACCTGCGAACACGTTTGAGACCTGCTTCATTATTTTCAGCATTTCTAAGAAGCCTTATTGTTCTCTGCCCGCCGAACACATTATACGCAATTATCATTTTTTCTTCTTCCGTGAGCGTCCCCCCTGCGAGTCCCCTACGGAGAATGCGTTTCGTATTCTCGCCGTTTTCAAGTCTGTTTATCCAATCAAGCACTTCTGTCTTTTCTTCATCAGACAAAGCAATCTTCTCAGATACACCATAGATGTTCAGCATCAGGCTGTAGGCTGACATATTGTGTTCTTTTTTGCTGAAGATATATTTACGCTCTTTGTCGTATTTTTCTGACTTGCACAATACCGCTTCTATCCAATCATTCTGATGAACAACCGCCACAAATGCAGGCAATTTCGCAAGCTCTTTGATCTGAATCTCAGACAAGGCTATCGACTTTCCAACAAGTTCACAATCATTTTCATCCGGCAGCCGAAAGATAATTTTAGTATTTGTGTTTCGGATCACTGCCTCATCCAGCATATCTGGTGCTTGGTCTGCGATGATAAAACCCTCTCCATAGGTACGCATCTCTGCAATCGCATTGGTAAGCATTTCGACAGACTTGCCTTGTAAATTTGATGATTCCTGTGCTTGTGCAACAGAAGTGCGTCTAAGCAGATTATGAGCCTCCTCTAATACCGTAATATGCTGTAAACTCTCATTCATTTTGTCAGGCTGCATACGATATTCCTGCAGCTTCATAATAAGAATTCCCATAATAAGCGACTTGGTTTCAACAGAACCTACTCTGCTTATATCAACGATAACATTCTTGTCGAAAAGTGCCTTGTTGCTGATCTCCATCGAGGAACAAAATATCTCTCCGTTGATACCATTGGTCAACGATTTTACTCTTGTTATTAGTGCTCCTGAATAGTCACTTTTGGTATCAGCAGAATACAAGGATTCGCTCATTACATTCGGCAATACCTGAATCAGATCTGCAAATGTCGGAAAGTCATCGCTATAGTATGCAGGATTTGAAAATATCCAGCCTTTATCTTGATAGACTCTTTCAATAGCATCTTTCAGAATAGCAGGCATTGCTGCATACATTGGCCAGCAAGCATTAAAGATCTCAGCAAGGCGGTCAATATGCTCCAGAACATTGATGTGTTTCGGAAAAGAAAAAGGATTGATATGTAAAAGTTCAGTATACATCGGATTTGTTCCATATACGCTTACATCATCAAATCCGCCGAGAACATTCTTATACTCTCCCTTTGCCGGTTCAATCACAAGAAAATGCTTGTCCTCCTCATATATCTGCTCCAGCAGATTGTATATGAAATTAGATTTGCCTGTACCTGTTGAACCGGTTATGAAAGTATGCGAACAAAGACTATCCATATCAAGTTTGACACGAATCCTCTTATCCTCTTTACGCATATGATAAACATTGCCTGCAGTCAGTGTTTTGGGCGATTTATCGTTTGACGGTGTGAATTTCTGAACCTCTCTGCCAAATGCAACACTTTCAAGAACAGGCAGACCGCTAACTGATTTTTTCGGCAGATTAAGCGAATATGCAAGTTCCCTGCCCGTAAGCGATACTGCCGCATTCACATGGGGCGGATACATGAGCCAATTCGGATCAAACAGTGGATCATCCGGATCCATGTTAAGTTCAAATTCAGGATGCTGTAATCTCTTGATAAACGCCATAAGATTGGTTATATCATCTTTCCGTTCCTCACGGTATTCCCACAGATTTACCGCAGACTGCGACAAATACGAATCTTCACCCTGTGTTAAGGCAAGATACATATGTGCTGTATTGTTAGCGATAATAGGACTTTCGGACATGAAGTATGCGGAAAAATCCCACATACCCAGTGCTGTACTCTGCTCGACACGCTTGATCTGCTTTTCAATAAGTTCAAGCGTATTTTTAACATCATGGTTCACGAAATTCTGTGTAAGAGCATCATTTTTTCCCATAAGGACCGTAACGTTGGACGAACGGGAAAAGTTCACGCCAAAGTTCATACCAACGTTCGTAGCGATACTATGTGCATTCGATGCCATTCTTCCGATGGTATCGGTTATCGATTTTCCCTTTGTGACAGTATCTGCAAGTCCTTTCGCCGCGGTTTCAGCGTGAGAAAGTCCTTGTACCACAGTTTGTGTTATGGTATGACCTGTACCACTTGTATTTGTTGATGATGTTCCTTGTGTTGCTGTATTTGTTGTACTGCTACTACTTCCACCTGTAGTACTGAACGATTCACTTGCTCCAAATGTAACAGTCTCGCCAACTGTAGCTGAACCTCCAACTCCCACTGGAGTTGCAGCAACTGTTGCAGAAGCATTTGTGGCAGATGATTGATTAAGGGTTATTCCACCCGTTGTTGCACTGTTTTCACCCACCATATTGGCAACACTTGAACTGCTATTAGTTCCGTTACTTGTAGATTGATTCGTGCTGTCACTTGTGCCTGATGACGTACTGCTGTTTGTGCCGTCAGTCGTACTGTTATTGGTGGAATCTGTATGTGCTGCAAGGTCACTATCGGTTGTTCCCCTTGCACTGTTGGTACCGGTTGTAGCGGTATCACCAATCTGTCTTCCAGCTGAACCACCGAGATTTGCCCCAAAAGTTGCAGATGAGCCCACCGCTGTTGTCTCAGATAACGTAAATGTGGTAGAGTATGACGCATATGGAGCCAAGTCGGAGTACAATTTGCTAAGAATAAGTTTCCTATCCAGCTGATCTTTCACAGGCGTAGCGAGAAGCACTATGGTATATTCTTCAAGTTCATTGCTCGGAACAATACCGTCAATGAGCTTTTCCACGCTCTGACTAATGAATTTTTCAGACTTCTCAGACGCTATATTGGATACGATGGCAACAGAGGAGTTTTTGACATTCTTTAATACAGGGACAACACCTGCATTCAGTTTATCATGCGGAAGTTTTTTGATCTCAGCACCAGGGAAATTGCCCAATAACGAAGATTCAAGCCGTTTGCCAAACATGTCAGCAATATATGGCATGTCCTTTTCACCATTGTTGACAACTGCAAAATAGATTGTAGTACCATTTACTCTGCGATTGAAGATAAGAGCAATATTGCAGTCTTCTTCCGAGAGAACGTGATACATATTGGTGAGCTTATCCAGATTGTCTTCAGTTGGATCGGTAACCCATTTTGTGACTTCAAAATAACGAATGCGATTATCAAGACTTCTTTCATCATTCGCTTCACCAATAGACATCGGTTTATACAATTCTGAAAGCTGTGGGAGATATGCTTCATAGGCTTCTATGGCATATGAGCCCAATAACCTTTTGATACGCCCTGGATCTGTCTCTGGCTTTTCCGAAAGATAATCATTCCGCTTTTCTTCAATTTTTTCAAGTTGTGCGGAACTCAGACCTGAGGCCTTGGCTACAATATTACCGCCTTTGTTTGCAACTTTTCCTGCTATTTTACCCGCTCCGCTTTTGATCGTTGCTAATATTGCCATAGTACTACCCCTTTTTTATGGAATCTTACTCTGCCTGTATCTCTAACAAATGACAAACATAATCTTTCGTGTCTTCCAGCAATTTGAGATGCTTTTTCTTTTCTTCGATAATTTGATTCAGTTCTCCTATTTTTACTTCCCAATCATGAAGATCAGCATTAAAGGTACAAAGCTTCGACTTAATACTTGCAATCAGTTCTTTGCTCCATTCCTCAAAATATCTGCTGTTATTACTGCTTACACGTTTCATTTCCGGTATGACGACTCTATCCAGTTCCTGAACAAAATTCTTGCAGCAAGTACTGTTATCATATTTTTCCTTACCAAAAAGCGTATATTTTACAGCATGAACAGATTGCAAATCAAATTCAACAACTGATCTCGTCATATTCTCCATGTTCAGCAAAATGGCGTTCATGATCGCTTTCTGTTCCTCATTCAGAACATCACTGTCAGTAATGATTCCCTTACAATCGTTCTTAAACACCTCAGTAGCATTTTCCCAAAACGAACAAATCAGATCATTTGCAATCGAAGAAAATGCGTTAAGCAGTGCATTATATCGATATCGAACTCTACTCTCCATTCTCCGCAGAGCTTCATCTGTGTCAAATCCCTGCTGTTCTCCTATCGCAGAAATATTTCTCCATTCCTGTTCAAATTCAGCATAGATTTTGAGCTTTCGAATTTGGAGAAAGTTTTTATATACAAGTCCGCTCTGATTTTTGAATTCTTCAAATTTCTGACTGATCCTCTGTCTGAATTCCACAGATTTGTTGCTTGCCGTAGAACTCTGCGTATAGTCAAGCTGCTCGGCAAGATCACGCTGTTTGCTATCAAAAAGCGTTTGTGTTGAAGTAAGTTCATCATCACGCTGACGTTCTATTTCACGAACACTGTCCTCACAAAGCTGTATTGCTCTTTGTAGATATTCTGTAGCCCGACTGCATTTATTACAAAGTGCATATCGAAGTGCATAATCAGAAATTTCATGTTCCACACTTGCAAGGCCGCTGTTGATAAAAAGCGTGGTATCAGATACAGCACCCTCTCCAACAGCAGGCGTGATTTCTCTGCTCTTGTCAATAATATTATATTTATACAATACCTTATCGCCACGAGCAAACTTACGGCATCTGTCATCATAGGCATCAAAAGCATCCTCATCAATCCATGATGATTTATCGTCTGGATCATCCTTTTTACTTGCAAGAGCAATTACAGACGAGAGGAAAAATATTCTTGTGGATTTCCATTTGGTTATCTTTAAACTTTGATAACGTTCTCGCTTTTCTGCCAAAGAGCTTGGCGTGAGCATATCGCCCTTGTTTACGACAATGATCGCATTTGAAGTATCTAAAGATTCACCAGTTTCTTGAATGAGATCAAGAAGATTATTGTTATCAGTATAATCCATGGTATCTGGCGTCGTCAAAAGAATGAGCAGTGCATTTGTCTGTTTACTAAGAGCTTCCTTGAGAATATCAAAGTGTTTCCTGTTGCTGTCAGAATTTGAGCCCGGCGTATCATAGATTACAAACTGATAATGACTATCAAAATATGTCATCTGTCTGAAAGGTATGCTGATATCTACCTTGCCCACCTCTGGAAGAAGTTTCCCCTTATTCAAACAGTCAAGAAAACAATGCATATTTTTAATTCTGGTATTCGCCATATCATCAGCAAAAACAGAATTGATTTTGCTGTCAAGTTCTGACGGACAGTTATCCGAAACCGTATAGCCATCATCATTAAAAGATACCGTTATCGTTTGCCCATTGATTTCAAATGATACAGAATAAGCATCGCTGCAAGTAATCTTAAACATTTTCGCAGTTGTCGGATCAGATGAACTTGGCAGTATCTCATATCCGATAAGGCTATTGATAAAAGCTGATTTTCCTGCACTGCAAAGCCCTGTGACACAAATGGCAATGGACTCATCTATCGTATCTCTGTACTTACCGATTTCCGCTGTAATCTCGTCTTTGGTGTATTCACTGTCTTCAAGTGTAGAAATAACCTCATCAAATCGAGTTTCAATCTGCTTCATTACATAGGGAGCTTCGTTGAAATACCGCTGGTTCTTTTCACTGGTAATATTGCAATCAGAAAAATATGTAGCGATCACACTTTCTAAAACATCATAATCGTCCTTATTCCCAATAAAATCAATATGAAGCCCTTTGTTGCCGGGATTAAAATGTTTGTTTAGCAGTTCCACAATTTCATAAGCACGATTCTGGAACGATGTCTTCGTAAACTTATCGTTTATCAACTCCGAATTGCATCCATCGGAAAGATCGCTGATATTGATAAATCGGTCATTTTCATAGCATTCGTAGACGATCTCTTTGGTATAAGGATTACAAGTAATCCTCATTTTATATGCATTTTCCATATCTGCCTCCTTGAATATATGCGTATCGTGGCTTAATTTATAATTTTCAGATGTGATAAACTACAACTATTTATGATATATTATACCACGAATTTAGTGAAAAAGTCAATTGATTTTGAAATGAAATCCATCCTCAATTACCGCCGTTGAAATTGCAAGAACCATTTCTGAGAGATGACAAGAGCTGCGAATCATTCTTCGGTAAAAAGAAATATACGCATTACCTTAGAGCAAAGGAGTTTCCTTTCTTCTATTTAGAACTGTAAACTTTTTAGAAACAGCAGCAAAAAAGATGTTTTTCAAGCCTTTCCCTCTCCAAATTTCTGTCAGCAACTCGAAAAAATACCCTTGCCGAAAATCGGTAAGGGTATGGTAAGGGTACGAAGCATATTTTCTACTATATTATGTGTCCTTAAAAACGACAACAAAAAAGCACGCAGCCTCGATAAAGTACCGAAACTGCGTGCTTTTCTTCCTTTCCAATTACTTTTAATAATTGGGTTGTTGGCAAAGAACCTAATCTTTAATACAATGCAACTCTTTTAGATTTCCGTTTCTTTGCTGTTTTGATGTTTCGTTGCATATACTTGCAATATATGCAAGTATTATCACTGAAATAGGTATAATAAAAAAAGAACATTCAGGCAAATCAACAGCTAAACTTGCACCTCCAGCTGTTTCACTTGCTTGAATGTTCTTTTCATTTTGGTTGCGGGAGCCAGATTTGAACTGACGACCTTCGGGTTATGAGGGATTTATTTCATGTTTTTAATATATTTTAGACATACGCAAAATCGTTCAATAATGGCGATATTGCGTTATTTTTTTATTTTGACGTTCGTCAGCTTACACACTGCGTACAGTATATTGGGGTCAGTTTTGGGGTCAAAATTTTCGCTAACCATACATAAATTTATTTCAGCTGTTTCATTGCAATCAAACTAATTGAAAAGTCTTTCTTCTGCTTCATGAGATGATATATACTGATCGTAACTAATATCGGTCATTAGTGATTGATATTTTTCTTCAACTAAATCCAGAAATAATACATTATCTTCTTTAATTCTTCTATAATCATTAAGCTCGAATACAAGAATGGCTATATCTTCCTTTAAAGCAACCTTATGTATAAATGCTTTACTATCTTTCCAGTTACTTGTTCCTGTCACACCTTTAATTGTAAACAATATTCCTACTTTTGAATTTGAGACTTTCAATAGTGAATAAAATTTACCTACATAGGTTACGCCAAGAGCCCCTCCATAATTTTTGCATTCACACAAGAATTTTTCTCCTAAAAAGCCATATAATTTAGGAACAACCATCTTGCCCTTGTTTGACAAAGTGACAAGTAGATCAATTTCATTAGAAGATGTTCGGACATTTCTTTTTAAATTAAAAACATTTTCTTCAGAAAACATCAAACAGCTCGCAAGGCTTTCTAAGACATCTCCCTTTTCTTTTGTTGTTTTATATTCCTCTAGCAACTTATCAAAAAATCTATCATATTCCAATTTAATTTTTGACGACATTGATAAAAATGAATGGTCTTTAGCTAATCTATACTCTATTAACTCATCTAAAGTTATTCCCATTTCTCCCGCTTTTTGTAAAAAAATATCAATCTTTTCTTTATCCGCCATACTCATAGTACCTTATAAATGATTATTGCCTTTTTATAGCACTCTTTAATTTCATTATCACAATTAGGACAAAATAGATCATTTGGAATAGAAATAAATGAAACATATCTTTCTCCAATTAATCTGCAACAGATTGGACAATATATATCAAAATATCTTTCGATTATTTTTTGTTTACAGCACTCTTCTAATACCGCATAAACATTCTTTATATCATTATTAGTTTTTCTCCCAACGATGCCTGGATAAATCCAATCTCCTGATTTGTAATTTTTTTCCAAAAAATTCAATACATCTTCACTCTTATATTCTTTCTCCTTTAGAAAAGGAGCCACTTTCAAAAAGATATTCAATTGCATATTCCATTCGCTCCTTTGTTAATCTCGAAGAAGATTGCATATTATGCATCTGTATGTATTTCATGTCATAGTAATTAAAAACAATTTTGACATTAATTTGTTTGGCTTTAGTATCATCTAACCATCTTACATATATATATGGATAATATGCTGTTTCTTCTTGATTGTTGAGAAATTCTTCAATCAAATTCTTAATTTTCGGAGCACTGTTAAACAACTCAGAATTGTCACTAATAAGTTGTCTAAAATCGCCTATAAATGGAAGAGTATAATTTCTGTCAACAGAAGCTGTCAATTCTGCCGCTCCTCCTGACTTTAGTTCCATCATTTGTTTATGAACCACTGCTATTTTTGACGAATCATTTTTTATTACTTCTATAGCATTTTTTGCATCTACATTATATAAAGTAAATCCAAGTACATCCTTTAACCATTTAATACAGTATTTGATTTTTGGCGTTATATATTCATTTTGGGATTTATACTCAAATCTTCCACCATCAAATCTGATCTCCAAAAAATTCCTATGCAAATTGACTGAAATAATAATTGAATATTTAACATCAATGGGAGTAAAAGAATCATCATATATCACTTCTTTCATTATGAATTTAAATAAGATATAATCTCCATCCTTTTTAAAATATGGAATACAATCATTAATGTCACAAGAAATCTCACTCGGTGTATTAAAACCATTCTGTTCATCAAATAATATTATTTTTCCATTAGAAGTGAGCAATGAAATAATATTTTCAAAAGTGTCATTATCACTAAATTCAAAAGTCAATGGAACTGAATATTTATAACTTTTTTTAAATTCCCAGTTTTCATAAAACCATAAAAAATCTTCGTCTTTTGAAGTTATATCAATAGCTTCAAGTCTATTTTCAACCAAAATAGGGTATTTAAATCCATTATTCGCATGCGAATCAT
>ERZ773202.1232-NODE-1232-length-17460-cov-5.588681_pt1 | contig 17460 bp, 17 predicted proteins | sample MGYA00580998_ERZ773202 | MGnify/ENA primary metagenome ERZ773202 (study PRJEB29015, sample SAMEA2737803) | human gut metagenome | biome: human gut; feature: human-associated habitat; material: faeces | place: China | collected 2012 ...
ATGGCATGTCTTGTTGGAGATACCTCGGTGAATTTTTCAAAAATATCTTTAACGGATGCCGGGATTTCCTTAGTCTGACACCCGCCAACATAGGATTGTTTTCAATCTAATGTTAAAACAAACACCGTAACTTTAACATATCCCATTTTAGGCACTGGAAAAGTGCCTATAAATGGTGGTATGCCCTAAATTGAATGCTTACCATCATAAGATGTATAACTATCTTTTGCTGCCATAAACAAAGATGGCAAATAAAAACAGAATAAGGTGAAATGACATGTATTGTTATTTGTACAAATGAAACGAGATTATATGGGATTTTTTAAAAACATGTTTGCAAAGTATGCAGTGAAGACTGCTGAAATGACAGGGTATACGATGCAGAAATTATTAGCTCTGCATTGTATAGCCATATCATCATTAAAGGTAGGTTGGAACGAATCGGCATACAACGATTTGGAGAATGCCAGAGAAATGGCAGAAGCAGAGAATCACTGGTTCGAGGAGCTATGGATTCTTTTAGATGAGGTACGGTGTTTGATTGAAATTCATTATGATCGTGATTTGTTCTATACAGCGAACCTTCGTTTGAAGAATCTTCACAAGGTGTTTGACATGTCTGATGAAGATTTCAAATCTAAATTTGAGGAGAACTACATCAATGGTAAAATACAGAAGGTACAGGAACAAACATTTGAATGTCTGGTGAAATTTTATGATGGGTTATACATCCATGCCGACTACATGACTGCACATATGAACTTCATGGCAGGTCTGTTGTGTAGCAAGGCTATGGGCAAGATAGAAATGCTTACCGGTAGTATTGCTTTAAAAGACCGAATGGAAAGATTGTTTAAGATGGCCGTTGATTATGGAAGTATTCGCGAGTTAGACAAAGCCATGATATACTATAATCAAGCCATAAAATTAGCGATATAAGAAAAAGATAAAACTTATGAATATATTGCCCTCATAAGGAAATTGTCCATTTGTCTCAGTTCAGAACATATTGCCAATCACATTAATCTTGATTCAGAAACCATGTCTGCCATTGTAAGATTGTACGATATGTGTGGTGACAATCATCCTGACCCATATTTATTGGGTAAAGAACTCGTAAAGGCTGAGCATGAGAAAGCCGAGAAAGGTACAAAAGCAGAAATTGATGAAGCAAAATGGCGCATCAGTAGACTGCGTGAATCTATGCCAATACTACATCTACAGCTTGCATTGAGCAGAGGTGATTGGCAAACAGCCCGTATATATGCTAACGAATTGAAGGAGAAAGAAATGGAGGCATACGGTTCATGCGGCGACTTCAGCAATTCGGACATGATGATGCCGATGTATGCAATGCTTTACAATTCAGAATCAAGGAATGAGGTGACTGAACAGGAGGGTTACGGATATGAAGAAGATCCAGATGAACCATATCATATCAACTTCCCGGCACAAACATTCCCTATCGACAAACATCGCTACCTTATTATGACTGCACGTGACGAGGTGTTGCAACACCACCTGTTGGCAGCAAAAGCATTAGGTGAACAGGCGAAGAAGATTGCATTAGAGATGTATTCAGACTATCATGTAGCCATGTCACTCCATACTATTGGTCAATCATACGAATCTGCTGGCAATGATGAAGAAGCTTTAAATTACTATCATGGTGTTGTACGAATGCTGACGGAGTATGTTCCTCTTGGTTCGGATGCAACACTTTCAAAGAGTTTGCTATATACTACTCTTTTTGAAATAGGGAATTTGACAAAAAATACAAATCCAGAAGAGTCAATACGCACACTTTCTGATGCCATTGGTCTGTTGGAAAGTAAGAATAATGACGAGACGTATTTCTTAGAAAGCTGTTTGTTGGCAAGAGCTATAGCAAAAGCAAATGCTGGAGATACAGAAGGAAAAGAAAAGGATTGCAAGGAAGCTCTTGACCTGATTGTCAGAGATGCAAAAAAACGTCTTCCATTTGTAGACAAAGAACTCAGAGAAAACTATTGGGCAGAAGTGTCAAAGCAGTTGCGCCTAGTTGTGGCACAAGTAGATGAGAACAGTTCCCCTTCATTAAGGCTTGATGTATATAACGCTATACTGATGGCTAAAGGCTTCTTGCTCAGTTCAGAGAAAGCAGAGAAAGATGCAATATACTGTGAGGAGTCATTGCGTGAGTTTATCCCATTATACAAAGAATTGGAAGAATACGAAGCTTCCAAACTCCCATGGGGTACAATGACAGAGAACTCTGCTGGAAAATATGTAGAACACTATATGAAATCCATTAGACTGCAAATGGCGACAAATGGCGTTATTGAGAAGTATTATGATTTCATGCATATCAGATTTGAATCTATCGCACACGTCTTGAAAGAATATGATGTTGTACTCGACTATTATGACTATCCCCTTGAAGATGGGGACCAGCAGTATGTGGCATTCGTCTATAGAAAGGGTAAGGATGCTCCTGATTTTGTAAAAGTATGTAAAGAAAGCGACTTGCAGAAGGTATATCAAGAGGTTGCTACAAACAAATATGATGACGGTACTCCATTCCACTTCTCAGAGGCATATAATGCCACATGGAGATATAGCGCCCAATTGTGTACACTGATTCTTAAAGGGAGCTTGAAGCATATCGAACAGTCGCAGAATAACAGAATATATTTTGTTCCTTCGGGGTCACTGCATAAGATACCAGTAGAGTCGCTAATTGTAGAGGATGGTACGGAGGAAACTGTTTCTGATTACTACGCAGACTTTTCTCGAATAAGTCATGTAAGAACATTGCTTAACCTTGATGACTCCAATTTGAATAGTGCTGGTTTATTTGGTGGATTAAACTATGGAGGAGATAACACAAATGAGTCTAATTCGCGCGGATATAGAATAGGTATGGATGACGCAGCACCTACTCCTCTATCCCCATGGGGAGAATTGAGGCAGACATTGCCGGAAGTAAGAAATATCTCATTTCTGTGGAACATGACGAAGGGGATGAATGCAGAAATCCTAACAGGGTTGGATGGTACGCCAGAGAAGTTCAAGGAACTTTCTGAAAAGGGTTGTTCTGTATTACATTTGGCTACACATGGCTTCTTTGAGACAATGAACACCAAGGTTAATATTCCGGGACTGCAAGGAGCATACAAACCTATGGATCTTACAGGTATTGTCATGAGTAATGGTAATGAAGGTTGGTTGCACGGAAACAGCATGCACCACGAAGGCATACTGACAGCCACAGACATCTCAAAGTTGAATTTGAGTCAGACCAAGTTGGTAGTATTGTCTGCTTGCTATACAGGCGATGGTGTTGTCCGATCTGATGGTGTTTTTGGTTTGCAACGTGCATTCAAGAAAGCAGGTGCTGGCTGTCTAATAATGTCTCTGTGGAACGAGTCAGACGAGGTGGGTTCACAGTTTATGTCTGTGTTCTACTCGCATCTACTTTCAGAGAGAATTGATAAGAGCATCGCCTTCAAACTTGCCAAAAAAGAGATAAGAAGACGATTCCCACATCCATTGTTTTGGGCAAATTTCATCATGATTGACTAAATTCTCAGATATTCATGGTAGATGTTTTTAATTATCCACATCATTATTGGTGTATTACAGTTACAACAAATAATTAATTTATCATGTATCGAATAAATTTAGATAGTATTATGTCGAAGTATTTAGAGAACAGAACAAATGAGAAAGAGACTCAAATGGTATTGGATCATTTAATGGAATCTGAAAGAGATAGACATATAATGAACCTTGCCGCAGCTGGATTGCGATGTATGCAACCAGACAATCGGCGAAATAAAGAATAAACAATATGATAGCAGACATTAGCCAAGTTAAATTGCACAGTGAGTTTTTCGCTGAATTGGTAAAAGCGTATTCTCCTATCAAAGAGTTAAAGGATGGTGTAGTTTACGTAAAGACCAACAATGAAAGCAACTGGAATGCAGCAGTATGTAAAGTAAAAGATTCTTTTGCGAATTGCAGCATGAGAAGTTCTTGGTTGATTAAATATGACATTGATGTTCTTCCAGAAGAACTCTATCCAAACAAAGAACCCGCTACAAGCAATCTGATGGGAACTGATTGCAATATGATTATGCCTATCTTTCTGCCAGACAGAATGGAACAATACTATTTAGTGGGTTCTATAACTGATTTTGAACATCTGGAACCAGCTGCATCATTTATGTCAATTGATGCACAGAATCTAATTGAAACTTGTATTCCTTATGCACTCCACACTATGGAAGAGAGCAACCTTCAAAGCGTCTTGAAAGGGATATATGATGAAAAGATTACCGATGAATGTGCTGATGAGGTTAAAAAGTTGAATGAAAGCATGCGTTTCTGTCCAGTATTCCGAGGTTTTGCCGTTCCAAAGACTTTGGCTATGTTAGGAGAGGATGCAGTAAAGGCCGCTGATGAAATCAAGAAAGCCTCTTATGAGAAAAAAAGAAAACTAATAATGAATTTACCGTCAGCCAGAAGAAAGTTAAGAAGTGAAGACTCTAAAATACAAGAAGAGGGTAAGGTGGAATTCGCTCAGGCTTTTGAGGCACTAAGCGAGCATGAAAAGACGTTGTTGTTCAAAGCTTTATTAGAAGAGTCAAAGGCTAAATCGTTCAATAAGATTCTTGCTAATATTGCGGACAGGGAAACTTTGGGAAAGCAGACAAAGTACAGGATCGTGTTTAAACCCTATGATGTGAAGTTCAAAGAATTTGGATTTGATGATAACTACAAGAATTGCATGTTTGTTGCAGAAGGCAAGGATTTATATCCTATAAAGATGAATAAAAGTTCAATGGTAATCTATACCATGTCTCTTGTTGAAAAAGTGACTAAGAACAAGAAGAACCTTATTGTGAATGTCAAAGCAAACAACAAGGCTTTTAATGAGGTCTATAAGTTCCTTTTTCATGACTTCAATAAGGAGGCGACTCAGAAACGTTATGATGAATTGTTTAAGCGAAACAAAGACAATCAAAATGTGCCAATACGAACAGGTCGATTGTCTGAAAGTTATAATGACATAGAAGCGTCTTTGCAGAATACTTTTAGGAATTTGGACGAGGATTATTCTCCGTTTTTGGTTAATGCTACAACACCATTGGCTATAAATGCGGAAAAAATCATTCTTCCTCCAGAGCTTCAGGTTGTAAAAATCCACTAAAAACGGCCAAAAACGATAATTTTTAAAACATATGATAATTATAAATATATGAATAACAGATAGTTGTAGCACTATTGTTCGGGGGCATCCACTTCCAATCATAATATCACCTTATACCCGTAAATTTGCAGCAGAAATCTATTTTCTACTCGCAAATTTGCGGGTTTTATACTTTGTATAAAATAAATGTGTTCATTATTAACATCAAAACAAGTGATATTATGAAGAAATTTCCTATCTCTCTCGCAACAGAGAACAAAGTTGCAAACGATTGGGTTATCTGGCTCCGTAACTACAATAAATGGACAAATCCTCGTCCGCTCAGCAAGGAGGAATCTCTCGCCTTGCGTGACGCAGTAACGAACCCGGCAAAAGGCTATGAGCGTGTAGCACAGGAGTTTTTCTATGAGACTCTAAAACCTATGGTAAATGGTCTCGCCTATCAGGTTCTTCAAACATACAAAACCGTAGTTAACCCTCTTGATCTTTCTACAACTATCTACCGTGAGTTTTGGGAAGAGGGAAAGTTCACGCGCCTAAATGGATATTTGGGCGATTGTAGCTTGTTTAGTTGGATTTCTCTTGGTGCTGCTCAAGTCGTTTACGGAGACCTCGAAAAACTGGGCATTATAAAGAAGAGCTGCAAAAAGACGGCAAAGAATACATCTCTTCGTTTGAAGTCAATCGCAAATAAGGATGAAATAATGGCAATTCTTGATCTTATAGCTGAACCATGTTGGCATGATATTCTCACAGAAATCTACGTGAATCGTACTTCTTATGAAAATATAATGATAAAATTCGATATGGATGAGAACACCCTAAAGAAAACGATCAATGTCGCTGAGGCTTCTCTTAAAGAACAGCTTATTGCTACAGAATTTCTCATCTGGCATCGCCCTGGCACCATGAAAGGCGAGAAGGACACTGCAGTTAATCTTGTAAGCATCGTTCTTGGCGATGTGTCTGGCAACCTTGATACTACTTCTTCTGATGATGCTCTCGCCATTGCAATCAACAAGTTCCACGAGATGGATATTTATGAAGAGGTGCAAGAGGTTCTTCAGATTAAGTATCCTAACATGAACCCAGAAGAAATGTGGAACCATTTTGTTAATGATCAGGCTCTGGTTTGTGGGATGTCAGATAATCAGTTAACTGTTTGGATTGCTCGCTATATTAACCACGAGAGCCCAGCCTCCATAGCAGAACGTTTGGGAATGCGTCGTTCTAATGTTGACAACCTTTTCAGTCGTGCTAATAAAGTTCTAGAACAACATATCCGAAACTGGTGGAAGAATCATAGTATTTAACCTGATGGGTAGGAACTGGATGATAGAATCAAACCAGTTCTTACCTCCTTAAAGAAAAAAAGCATATGAACACTGATAATTTGACTTTGGCTAGAGCCTTCGAGACTATAGCAACAAAATTAGAGGGAAGTGGTCTAACAAGTCAGGCATTTGTAGAAGTGATTGATGAAACATCATATATCGGGACTAAGCTGAAGGTGAATCCTAATCAGGCTTTCATCCTCGCCACCATGTTGCATAATGTAGGACGCACGATGGAAACAAAAGAGTTTGCTGACTTTGCATCGGTATCACCAATTCGTATGATGGCATTGCAGAAGGATTTTGACATTCTAATGAACAAAGGACTTATAGTATGCGTAAAGCCTATATCATACAACTACTGGCAGCAGACCTTCACTCTTTCCGCAGGAATTATTCAGGCAGTCAAATATAACAAAAAGTATAAGCCTGTTTGCTACAAGGATTTAACGGCACAGGATGTACTTGATATAATAGAAAGTTTACTCCATGACTGTGACTATAACAAGATACCCTACTACCAAATGGTAGAGCATCTTGACAAACTGATTGCTGATGCCCAACACTTGAATTTCTGTAAGAAAGTAAAAGAGTTAGAAATGAGGCAAGCAGACCTTGTCCTGTTCTTAATTGGTGTGGTTTGTCTTGTGTCCAAAAACGAAGATTTGGTAACGACCTCTGATTATGATGATATCCTCCCAGGTATCTATCAGAGACAAATGGTACGTCAATTTAAAAATAGACAACACTTTCTCTGTATAAACAATCTGATGGAGGCAACGGATGACGATTTTGATACTTTTCGTCTAACCAAGAAAGCTAGAATCGAATATTTGAAGGACTTCGGCATAGAGGAAAAAGAAGACCTGTCCATCGATAGTTCTGTAAGTTCACCAACCGAAGAAGATAATAAATCTGTTATAGAGAAGAAGCTATTTTATAACCCTGCAGAGACAGAACATATAGAGAGACTTAAATCCCTACTGTCACAGGAGAAGTTTGAGGAGGTTCAAAATCGGATGCGTGCTGTAGGTATGCGCCCTGGCTTTGCTTGCCTGTTCTATGGAGGTCCTGGTACTGGTAAGACAGAAACGGTTATACAATTGGCGCGCACTACTGGCAGAGAAATTGTACAGGTTAATGTCGCAAACCTTCGTAACATGTATGTCGGGGAGTCTGAAAAAAACACTCAACAGGTCTTTGATGATTATAAGAAGAAGTTGGAAGAGTCTGACGTAACTCCTATTCTACTCTTCAATGAAGCAGACGGCATCTTCGGCAACAGATACACAGGAATCAATGATGCTGTGAATCAGATGGAAAATACCATTCAGAATATCATATTGCAAAATATGGAGACTTTCGAAGGTATTCTCATTGCAACTACCAATCTAACGGATAATTTTGACAAGGCGTTTGAGAGACGTTTCCTTTTTAAAATATATTTTGAGAAGCCAAAAGCGGATGTAAGAAAGCAGATATGGATGTCGGTATTACCAAAGCTTTCGTCTGATGATGCAACTATCCTTGCAACAAGTTATGATTTCACGGGTTCCATGATAGAGAATGTTGCCCGTCGTCAGACAATAGACGAAATACTCTATGACCGTCCGATGACATTAGACACAATAAAGAGACTCTGCGATGAAGAACTGATAAAGAAGCCGTTAGGAATTAAAAAATGGAGTGCATAACAAGAATTAATGTATGATTGCATTTGTGTTAACGGCTTGCGATGGAGGCAGAAAGACGATTAAGTTTTTGAGCAAATTGTTGAACTATATAACGAATATTGTTTTAAAACATTCAAATAAAGAGTATCATGGTACAAGTAATAACACGAGAATGGGAAATATCAAAGACCTATATATATGAGGTAGCTTTGAGAGACGGGATGATAAGGCTCGACTGGAACGATTTTGAGATGAAAGCGTGGAAAAGCAAGCCTGCTGTAGCAGTAAAAGTGGATGAACCGCTTGGCATATCAGAAATGTCGGTCAAGGCCATTGATGAGATAAAGAAGAATATCAATAATACGCTTTCAAGCGTGATAATCATCATATCCTACAAAAAAGACCAGCCTCTGATGATGGATGAGCTGGGAGGAATGAACGAATGTCTATCACGTCTTGCTGAAGAGGATGTTGAAATTAACTGGGGTGTTCAAGAAGCGGATGAGATTACAAACTCCCGGAGCATGACAGTATTTGCATTTGAAAAACTATAAAACGATGAAGTTATGAACATAAAAGTGCATTATGAAGAAGTGGCGAACTATGTGGAAAAGCACTATATGATTCGTCCACAGTTGAAACGCATTGATGACAAGACACTCGAAGTATCTTGCCAATTGGGTCGTTTCATTCCACCTATGGTGCTTCAAATCCACATTGAAGCTATGCGCAAGGATGTTGTGTGCTTGTCATACGAATGTGGGACAGGCATGGCAATGTTGATTGCCGGTGCAGTGGAACACCTTGACAACAAACTACCCCACGGAATAGAAATCAAGGCCGAAGACAAAAGAATCAATCTTTTCCCTGATCATGTTAAAGAGATTCGGCAAATTATGGAATATGCACAACTTGAAGGAATACACATCCATGAGGACGGCTTGGAGATATTGGTCAGTCTGATATAAAACATAATAGCTATGGGTAAAACGACAGTTAGAAATAAACTGAGAAAGGCTTTTGCTGAACTTGGAGCAGAGATGAAGAAAGACTCTTGTGGTCTTTACATCGTCAAATACAACTCGATTGATTATTTCCTCGAGATGGATGAGAAGGAAGGTGCTTTTTGCATTTTGCAAACCGTCATGGGACTTCAAGGGGAATTGTCACAAAGCGAATTTGACATAATGTTGGATGTCGTAAGAAGTTTCCACAAGGAATATAATGGCGATTGGAACGATGGGCTGTCGTATGTGTATTCACCATGGTATCATATCAATGAGTCAAATGAATTCAACAGTAAGAGTCTGGAAAGAATCATCAAAGATTTCTTCGAAGCTTGGTCGTTTGCTTGCGCAAATGCTTGCCTTATTACGGACACCTCAATCTGGAAATAAACAAAATACGACTAATATGAATAAGAAGAATACAAGATTGGTATCAGCTCTCAACCATACGGCAGCATTGGTTGGCGAGCGACAGAGTCTGAACGATATGGAAACGGGACTTGGGTTGACCTTGCAACGTGACCGCTGTTTGGAGGAGGTACGGACTATTACCGATGGTCTGTTCCGGGTGGTTATCATGGGTACATTCACTTCGGGCAAGAGTACCCTCGTAAATGCCTTGTTGGGAAGCCGCATCTTGCCTGAGTCGGCTCTGCCAAGCACAGCCATTCTTACCTTCATCCACTACGGATGCGATGAGGATGATGTGGAGATTCACTACAAGGACACAGTAAATGCAGACGGAAGTGTGACAGCAGGACGTGTGGAACATGTCAGCAAACAGGAATTTGTCGCTATGTATCAATATACGAATGCAGACAATGAGGAGTTTGCAAAGACAGGCAGTGTGGCACGTTTCAAGGATGTTGCATATTCCATTGTCCGTTGCTCCTTGCCACTGATGGCAGACGGTGTGAGCATCGTGGATAGTCCGGGACTAGAGGATAAGGCTGTGGCAACAGAGCTTGCCCTCGACATTGCTGCCAAGGCACAGGCTATCGTCTATCTGTGTGGCGAACGTGGCTTTGCGGAGGCTGACAGAGAATACTTTCAGGAACATTTTAAGGGCAATCCCGGTAATGTGTTCTTCGTGCTCAACAAGATAGACAACATAGCATCTGATGTGCAGCGTGAGCAGGCGATGGAGCGGGTTCGCAATGACGTGAGAGTCTGTTTCACCAAGGCTGACAGCAGCATTGACGAGGTGTTGATGAAGAAGCGTGTGTTCGGACTGTCTGCCTTGTTGGCTCTTGATGCCCGCAGGGGCATGACTTTCGACGAGGACTTGCAGCGAGATGTGGCGATAGACAAAGACAAGGCGGAGCTGAAGATGCAACGCAGTCAGTTCCTGCCATTTGAGCAAGCACTGCAGGAGTTTCTGACTACCGATGAGCGTTGCACAGCACAATACAGGAAGGTGTTCGGCACGATGCTCGACACTTATAACGATGCAGTGGAAAAGGTTCGTGTGGACAGAACAATATATGAGCGTAACGGTCAGCTCAGTGCCGAAAAGCAGGATGAATGTCTGCGTATTATCGGTGAGATAGAAACGGGTCTGAGCGCAACAGAGACCTCATTTGACAACTGCACCTTGAAACTGCAAAACACTTTGGCGATGCTGATTCGCAATGCCGTGGATAGTGTCGATAGTACATGGGAGGTGGATCTGGAAACACTGCATGAGAAAATACGCTTTGGCATGAGGGACTATCTCTCATTGGCGTTGAGCAATATCAATGTGTTCAAGTCGAAGGAGGCAAGAGAAGAAGACATCAAGCGACTGCTGCAACCATTCTCTGAAATCATCGCCGACCATATAGCCGGCAAGATTGACCTGTTTATGGAGAACAACCGTGCAGTGCTCGACAATGCCATCAGAGAGGCGGAGCAGTCGGTGAACACCAATCTCAACAACGTGTCGGGATTTTTCTCACAGTTAGGCAATGTGCTGACAGAAATGCCACAGATGGGCAAAGGTAAGGACCAGGACTGGCTGCAAGCCATCATTTCCTATTGTGTGGGAGATGCCAGTGCCATTGTTAAGAACTGTGCCGGTGGACGCACGGCATGGATGGAGTTCATCCGTAAGGCTGTGTTCAACGGAGTATGGCAGTGGTTAGTCATTCAGATTGTTGCAGGCGGTTGGGGCATTGTAATATGCGCCCTCATCGAATGGATGCAGATAAAGAACGGCAAGAACGAAATGGTGGACCATATGCTCACGGAAAGCAAGAATGCTGCCTTGAAAGAAATTCACAATAAGTTAGATGACCGTCTGCACGATATGAATGCTAACATTGCCATCAAGGTGAACGAGGTGAAGGATGCCAAATGCGGTGATGCACGCCAGAGACTGGCAGACGAACGGAACCGACTCGCAGAAATCGAGCGAAACATGCGTGACAATGCTTTCAATGCGGGACAAGAGAAGGAACGTACTGACCACATCATTGAGGCATTGGCACAGGAAATCAGAGCCTGTCATGAAGATGTATTTGGTTTGCCTTACACAGAGGCACTACAAACAGTATAAATAAGGTACAGGTATGGAGCTGCTTATACAATTCAACGCCCAGTGGCACGGCATAAGAGATATCGTGCTATCTGAGGCTAAAAGACAGATGGTGGCAGGAGGAAAGGTAGATGCCCGGCAGCTTACCGCCAAGCTACACGAAGAGACTGCCAAATGGCAACGGGGCGTTTTGGCACGTGGCGTATGGTTCAAGGCTTTTAAGGAGACCAAGCCGGAAGAAGCAGCAAGGTTTTCTATAAAAACGGACACCATGTCTATCCTTGAACCCATCAAGAACAAGAAGCCGATAAATTGTTGGGTGTATTGCCTTTTCATGGCATTGGCTTCCTTGCTTGGCTATATGCTGCATACAGAAACAGAAATGAGTGTCATCGAGCAGGTGTTCTATCCTGTTCTGTCGTTCGTCATCATGCAGACGCTGTATGCCCCTGTAAGAAACAGGCGCAAGGCATCTTTTGAACGCAGGGTGTTGGATGACATAGACCATCAGTTGGATGATATGCGTCAAGAATTGGAACTATATGTGAATTATTATGCAGAGAAATGACCGTAATACGATGGAGGCTGGTGTTGAGAGCATCTTCAAGATGTTGGCTCAACGAGTGGATGACAATCAGATGCAGCTTGTCCGTAACGCATACGAACTGGCTGCCGAGGCACACAAGGAGCAGAAACGCAAGACGGGTGAACCTTATATCATTCATCCGATTGCCGTGGCACGTATTGTAGCTGAGGAACTGGAACTTGGTGCCAATCCCGTGATGGCGGCATTCCTGCATGACGTGGTGGAAGATACCAATATACCCTCGAGGACATCCAAGACCGTTTCGGGGAGGACGTGGCTTTCCTTGTGGGTGTCGTGACCAAGCAGAAAAAGGAGAAGTATGACAATTCGAAGCAGGTGGATAACTACCGCCAGATCCTGGCATCGGTACAGTATGATGTGCGTGCTATCTTTGTGAAGCTTGCCGATCGTCTGCATAATATGCGCACATTGGCAAGTATGCGTCCTGACAAGCAGATGAAAATCGCAGGTGAAACAGACTATTTCTATGCTCCGCTTGCCAACCGTCTTGGGCTGTATCATGTGAAGACCGAGTTGGAAAACCTGTCATTCCATTATCGCTGCCCTTGTGAGTATGAGCAGATAGAAGGGATGGTGGAAGAGCTGAAATTGGCAGACGAGAAGAATCTTGAAGGATTCATTTCAAAGGTGAGTGAACTGCTGGAAGACAATGGCATCAAGGCAAGGATAGAGCTGCGCTATCGTATGCCCTATAGCATCTGGCGCAAGATGCGTTCTAAGGGGTGTGACTTCCACCATGTAGATGGCAAACTCTATATCCGCATCATCTATGACGCGAAGGACCTGCAAGAGGAGAAGAAACTGAGCCTGTATATCTATGCCGTTCTGTCTGACTATTTCAAGGAGCGTCCTGGCAGTGTGGCCAACTATATCAATGCTCCCAAGGAGAACGGCTATCAGAGCTTCCATGTGAAGCTGCTCAACGACCAAGGCGGTTGGGAGGAGATTCATATCTCGTCTGAGCGTATGGTGCGGAACTCACGTCTTGGCTGCACGGCTGAAAGAACAGAGGAGAACGTGAAGGCTTGGTTGGAGAAGTTCAAGGCTGTGCTGAAGGATGTGGCGTATCACAGCCACGAGATGGACTATATGGACGGAGTGACGGCATCGTTCTACAATGATGACATCATGGTGTTCACGCCTCATGGCAAAGGTGTTATCCTGCCAAAGGATGCTACTGCACTGGACTTTGCCTTTGAGATTCACAGCGAGGTGGGACTACATGCTGAGTATGCCCGAATCAATGGTAGGCTTTGCTCAGTGAAAACCGTGCTGCATCGAGGTGATTGTGTGGAGATTGGGACAGACGAGAAAGCACTGCCAGAGGAAGAATGGCTGAAGTACGTACTGACCTACAAGGCAAAGCGCACTCTTCGCAGTTATTTTGCCAACATGGCAAAGATGCCATACATCCGTTGTTCCTGCTGCCATCCGTTGCCTGGCGACGAGGTGATAGGATTCAAGGAGGCTGAAGGAATTGTCACGCTGCATAAGCGCAACTGTCCTGATGCTATCCGCATGGCTTCTGAGCAAGGCGACTCCATCGTTGCCGTCAACTTTGAAGAGCATGAAGCGTTCCTCTTCCCTGTCCGTATCTGCATCCGTGGCATCGACCGCCATCACCTGTTGAGTGATGTGGTGGCATGTATCACTGAAAAGCAGAATCTATCCATCTCGCGGCTCAACACTGTGACCGTTGACCGTATCGTTGAGACTTCGGTTGGTTTCGCAGTCCATTCGGTAAGAGAGTTGGAGAATGCCATACAGTCCATATCGGCTATCAGAAACGTGGATGAGGTTTCGAGAATTGACATTGAATAACAATATAAAATAGCAACATTATGGAAAAAGAATTAACTGAGGCTTTGGGAAAGTGGCTTGAAGCCGTGACACCTTTGGTGGTAGAAACATTAACAGAGATTCTTACACCCGAAAACCTTTCAGAAATGGGGAATGAGGAAGGTGTCCATGGTCCCTTGGTGATTAACATGGAGCAATTTCGTGCCCCGATAACAGGGGTGAACTTTTATGTCATGGTTGTTGAAGATACCATGATGCTTGCGACTACTATCAGAACAAAAGAAGAAGAATCGCTTGGAGATATTTGCTTTGACATGGTATTTTCCACGTCAGCATTCCCTGAGGATATAAAGAAAGAAGAGAATGTGAAAACGATTAAAGATAGAATCCTGGAGCTGTATAAACAGAACTATGAATAAGGATAGATGAGTGTAATTGACATTGGATAAGAATGCAATAACATGAAGATACATTACGCGACAATCAGTGAAACTGGTAAGCGTCGGAAAAACGAAGACGCTTTCCGTATTGTAAATAGAGAGGACGGAAACCATTGGTTGGCAGTGGTCTGCGATGGCATGGGAGGTCATGCCATGGGAGAAGTGGCAAGCGAGACGGTTGCGGATGCCATAGTGGATTACTGGAAAAAACATGCGGACGAGCCTGACAGTGAGACAAAGGTGAATAATGCCTGTGCCCATGCCATGAGGGCACTTGACAAGAAATCCTACTCGTTGAACCATTGCCAAATGGGAACGACGATGGTGATGGCAAGCATTGAGGGCGACACCGTGACCATTGTCCATGTAGGTGACAGCAGATGCTATTTGCAACGTCCTGATGAGGGGCTGCTCTACCAGACGGAAGACCATGTGCGTTTGGATTATGGCTGGGAGGTTATTGACCGTTGCTTCTTCTCCTATCATCATGAGGCAGATGTCCCTGATATCGCGCAGTTCAAACTAAAAGCAGGTGACAGAATCTTGCTTTGCTCCGATGGCTTATACAAAAGCATGGCACCCGACATTCTGTTGGCAAGGATTATGGATGAAAAGCCGCTTGCCGACATCCTTGATATCTATGATTTCATGTGCGAAAAGCAGGGCGATGACAACTATACGGCAGTATTGATTGAGGTGAAAGAATAAAATAGGACAGATAGTATGAAATGGTTTGGTATTATTGCCATGATATTGTTGATGACAATGACTGGCTGCAAGAAAGAAATGGGAACCCTGTATCGTGGATGCTTTGAGAATGATGATGCCGTCTGTCTCAAAGACATAATCAAGATTTATGACAAATACGCAAGTGCGAAGGAAGACAGCACGGACTTTGACCTCTTTGCTGCCTTCTATGGACAGGATGCGGCAGACAATGTTCTCGAATACGAGATTGTGAGTGATACGGCATTCGCCCTGCAATTGCCGGAATATGCCATAAGCAATCATCCGTTTCTTTCCAATGCAGAGGTGTTCTACAACTCTTGCCTATTGGCTTTCAATGTATGGAGCAATCATGAGCTGTGGCTGCGAGGATGCGATGGTTTTGAACTCGCTGAAGAAAAAGACGTTGTTGATGGCATCAAAGCTATTAGCGAGGATTGCATTAGGGACGAGGAACTCTGCCAGGCTGCCAAGATCTACAAGGACAGCATAGTCATTATGATGAAGCGTACTCCAGAAGAATGGGGAGAAGAAGAACATTCGATGGATCTGTTGATCACTTTTGGCAACAAGATTGAAGCCAAGTCGTATAAGTATTTTACGGACGAGGAGAAGTTTGTTGATTCCTTGAACGCGATGACCAAGGAACTGGCAGATGCGACAAAGCCTACACTGGAACTGTACAGGAAGGTTGAAGCGGACAAGAGAGTGGAAATGATGCTGCACAGTCTGAATGACTGCTCCACTTTTGACGAACAATGCTCGTTGTTCCTGAATTGGGCAGACAGTCCAGAAGCAGAACTTGAAAACGAGTGGATTGTGGCTGTGGCAGAGAAGCTAATGAACAGTGGCAAATACAATCCTTGTCTTAACAATATCTGGATTATCTGGCGATGCCTGTATCAATATTGCTATGGAGGTATATCCCGTGATTCCTCCATACCCAACAGCATCTACAACGATATGCGCAAGAAATGCTATCTGACCTGTCTGAAGAGGATTGAGAAAAATCCTAATGATGTTTTTGCCATGAACTGTGCAGCGGCAGTTGGTGGTAGGGTGAACATCAACCGCTTCGGACAGAATATGTTTGGCAATGAAGCAGTGATAGAGAAGCACACCTACTTATCCGGTCGTGACGATAAGGAGGATAAAGAAAGTGAAGAAGCTGAAGATTAAAGAAAGATAATGGTTATGAGATTGTGTATGCACTTCTTCTCAAAAGGGTGTGCGGCTCGTTAACAAATATGCCATTTGTGGCAGCGGATTGCGTTGTTCAGTCAAGAAATCTTTGGAGGACAGTGTCGATACAGTGCTGGTCTTCTTGTGTTGAACGACAGCGTGCGGATAAGAGACCATAATTGGTGCAGAGGTGGTTAAGGTATGTTGATATACAGACATGTAATACTTTATATGTCGAGGATTGGGATGTATCATGCCATGATGCCCCCGCCTGACGATATGAACTATTGTAGGTATGTCACTGACCAGACGAAGAGTACCAATGCGATGGAACAGGACACGGTATTGAACAATATCTTCCATGTGGATTCTGTGAATGTCGCAGTTGAAAGACGTATCAATATCCGTGAAATCGTCATTGGAATGTTCAAGGAAGAATGCATACAACATAAGCATGCGCCCAAGTATGTGGAACTGGTAGGAGTATATAACGTGGCTGATGTTGGCAACTAACAGACCTTTACGTTTGCCGGATGCTTTCCTGCCGACAAACCGAAATACGCTGTCTACATGGTTGTGCTAAGAAATCATAAACTGCCATCATCGCCTGCAATGGTGTCAGACAAAGTAAACAAACTGATAGAGTGGTTAAACTAAAAGTAAAAATGCCGATGAAATTATTGATATTGGCATGTGAGACAAGGGAAAAGATGCTGAAAAGACAGTGAATATTGGTGTTATTGACGGAAAATTGTTCGTGTGGTGTAATTTTTACGCAAAATATTTTGTTGTTTAAAGAAATCCAATTATCTTTGCTGCGTAATTCTTACACAAAACAAGCAATGGATAAGATAAACAAGACAGACGAAGAGTTGAAATACTGCTATAAGTACCCTCATCCGAGTGTAACGACCGACTGTGTCATCTGTAAGCGTTTCCGCGATGCTAGTAGATACACGTCAAAAAAATATCGCTCAAGCTT
>ERZ773202.1240-NODE-1240-length-17388-cov-21.756822_pt1 | contig 17388 bp, 9 predicted proteins | sample MGYA00580998_ERZ773202 | MGnify/ENA primary metagenome ERZ773202 (study PRJEB29015, sample SAMEA2737803) | human gut metagenome | biome: human gut; feature: human-associated habitat; material: faeces | place: China | collected 2012 ...
TCCTCTACAGACTATCAATGATCTTTGGGTAAACACAGGGTTTTACGGGTGAGCCCAATTATTTCTTTCATCCTCTAAAACCAAAAGATGGTAAACAAAGGCATCTTCTCTCTTCGGACGAAGCGCATAGCATAAAACAAGCCGACTACGACAAGAGTACACTATATAATGCCAATGGATTTGTATGGCTTGCCTATGACGAGACAAAGACAAAGTATACTGTGTTGATATCAAGTGGTACTGTACAATTGCACAGTTTCACTTCCATGAACGTATTAATGAATAACGGAAATGGTTGGAAAAACTTAGATGGTACTCCTACTACGAAACCAAATATTACATTCGGTAGTATAGTGTATCTTGTGGCTTACGCCTACTATAATAATAACTCTATCAAAGCTCCAATAGCCAGTTTTGAGATTCTATATCAGAATACTTATCCCAAGACGATGAAGCAGCTGACAGATGATGGCGATAATGAGCGTACACTTGCCTATTTTGAATCGCATTATAAGCAAGTCACAAAGCCTATATCGTTTGACGACGATAACGACAAGCTTACCATGGTGGCTCCTACAGTAGAGAACAATATGGCACATTATGCCTCAAGATGGGACAGACGTGCATATAGCTTTGTATATCCAGAGCTGCGCGACTATGCTTGTCCTAATGGGAAGGCTTTAATACATGGCGAATATGGACTGTTTAAGAGTGCTAACTTGGCTGGTATTTCTGACAATTCAGTAACTTCAACTACAGGAAAGAAGTTGTACCAGTGGTGGAATTCTGCAGTTCTCCATGACCGTACACATGCAATTACTAACGGTAAGCAGTATGGATATTTCCTCTATGTGGATGCATCAGACGAAAGCCGACAGATAGCTTCTATCGACTTTAAGGCTGACTTATGCTCGGGAGCACGTCTTATATTCTCGGCTGCGGTTACTGACTTTACTGCTTCTACTGCTTCAGTACAACCTCAGGTGCTGTTCAAAATCTATGGCATCATAAAGGATGAGAACGACAAGGTGACTCATCAGCGACTGCTGACATCATTCACATCAGGCGACTTTGCCTCTAACACAAAGGGTGGACGACAGTTAGGTACTTGGTTTCAGGTGTATAGCCGAATAGTGATGAGAAAGAATATGGGAGTGGAAAACTATTCCGACTTCCGCATTGTGCTCGACAATATGTGTGCGAGTACTCAAGGTGCCGACTATGCCATTGACGATATTCGACTATATATTCAGCATGCAAAGGTGGACGTGCTGCAGAATCAGCCTGCTTGTCCTGATGCTAAGAGCGGAAGCATAGCAAACCACGAGATTACACTTAAAATAACTTCGCACTACGAAAATGTGCAGGCTATAACAGGTGTGGGCAAGGAGTCGAAGTTGTTTTATCGTATATCCGATATGGATGGCAAGCCGTTTGCGGGCATCGACTATAATGGCGACGGTACTGCCGACGAATATGGCGAGGTAACTATTCCTGCCAACTATGATGCTTCTTCTTCGGCGTTTGAGATAGACCCTGAGGGACATGTAATATTGGTGATTGACAACAGGCACTTCGATTTGCCTTTGGGAAAGAAGTTCTATGTTTCGGTGGCTTATCCTGATGCTGATGGCAATCCCGATGAATGGGGAAAGTTTACTGATGAATGCTCATCATATAGCGATGCGTTCAGCATTGTGCAGCAGAAGGTGGTTATATCTGGTGCCAACGGAAGTGTGGTTACTACGGTGAGAGTGTCGTGCGACGGCAATAGTACACCTGATGTGGATATTAATGCAAAGCTTGAGACTGCCGACAATGTGGGCGGTGGCTCTATCTTGCTTAATAATGTGAAGTTCGACTGGTTTGTGGGAACTCCAGATGGCGCAGACAATAAGTTTTCTTCTATCTCGGGGTTGCAGGAGGCGTTAGGAAATTATCGCCTGAAGTTTCCTGATGCGACTTCTCTTAATACTGCATTCCAAACATCTAATCCTGCCGACTACGACATACTTGATAAATATATCAAGGGCGTAGATGGCGAGGGAACATTGGTGCTTGCTGTAAGCAACAGTCTTACGGGGTATAAGTTTAAACAGGTGGGAACATACAAGATAGCGGCTGTTCCTATTGCAACTTCAATAAAGCAGGGAACTGTGACTTACGAAATATGTTCAGACCCTATGTACTTCACTATTCGTATTGTGGAGGATGGTCCGAAGCTTATTCTTGGTTTCGACAAAGTGGCTTATCCTACCGACGACCGTGCCGTGCGCATTGGTTTGCCGCAGATAAAGGAGATGCTGAACAAGGGCAATAATGGCATGCTGATATTGCCGGTGGCTGATCTTAATAATGGAAAAGACAAGAATATTGAGATTAAGTTCCTTGATACATCTAACGTATTTATCTCAGACAGCAACGACCCTACTTTCACTTCTACAAAACAGATTGTTGGTAAGTTGAAAGAAGAAACTTTGGCAACAGGAAAAAAGACATTGGGACTGGTGTTTGATGATAATGTCTTGGATATTCTGCATGAAGGATATTGGTATGAGCTGAACTTCTCGTATGAACTGCATAATAGTACTACGACAGCTGCATGTCCTGGCGATTTGTTCATAACGTTAAAGGTGGTGCCAGAGTATCTTACATGGTTTCCTACCGTTGCAAACAAGCTTAATGCCAACTGGAACAACGACCTGAACTGGAAGAGATCTACGGCAGCAGAGCTATACGACAAAAATTATGAAGACTATGGTGAGGCTACTTGTGGCAATCCGGTTAATGCAAAATTGACAAGACAACAGGCTTATACGCCAATGAAATTCTCGAAGGTTGTTATACCTGAAAACAAGTTGGTATATCCAGGACTTGGCAATATCGTTTATCGTGTGAGTAACGATATCGCTACGAAGTTGACAAACTTTAAGGGCGAGGAGGCTACATCGGGTATTGAATACGACTTTGTGGTGACATGGAACGACAATACTGCCGACCATTCTACAGACGGAAAAGGAACATTTAAGTGTGAGACTTTCCATGGTAATCTCTGCGACCAGATATTCTTCAAGGCACAAGCTGAGCTGCTCAATCAGCCATACCTTATATATAATAAGGCTTTCGTGGAGAAGGAAGTGGAGAGCAACAAATGGAATCTCGTATCGACCCCAATGAAGAATATTTATGCTGGCGACTTCTTTGTGCCAAAAACAACAGGCAGGGAAGAATCGAAGACTGCTTTCTCGGCAATGAACTTCGATGGGACTTCTGATAATCGTGTGGCAGCCCCAGTGTATCAGCGCAATTGGGATAGCAACGAAACGCAGATAGTGGATGGCGGAACTCAATATAAGGTTCACGATTTTGATGGCAATAACATCAGCATAGAAAGCATATCGGATGCTTCGATGAATGTAGAGTCGCTATATTGGAGCCATGTATACAATAAGCTGGACGAGAAGTATTCTGAAGGCAAGGGCTTTGCTCTAAAGGCTGGCGACCAATATAAAACCCTGTCGGCAAAATGGCTATTCCGTCTGCCTAAGGAGGATGAGGAATATAAATACTTCAAACCAGATGGAGGGTATTCTGACTTGAAGGTTTCTGTGCCAAAGCCTGAAAAGTATATGCTAAATGTGCCATACTCTAATGAGCCAAGTTTGCTGGGCGAAATCTCTCAGCAGCTCACAGCCAACACTCATAGCAACAACCTATACTACATAGTGGGCAACCCTTATACTGCTTCGCTTAGTATGTATCGTTTCTTGAACGGAAATCCAAGTTTTGAGCGCAAAGTATGGACGCTGGATAATGGAGTGCTGAATGCACATATCATACCTGAGGGAACATACAACCGCAAAGATGACTATATAATCGAACCTATGCAGGGATTCTTTGTGAAGGTGAAGGAAGGCGCAACGGTGAGCCAAGCTTACTTTACATTGATGATGACTACAGACCGCTGGACATCGGGTGGTTCTGCAATATCTGAGACACCAGCGAAGATGAGCATCAATGTGGTAGAGAATGGTAAACGAATGGCTATGGCAAAGGTGGTGGTGAAGGATGATGCCGATGACGACTTCAACGACGATGAGGATATAGAATTGCTCAACAACACAGAGCTGGAGGATATTCCGCAGGTGTACACCATAGCTGGAACTCAGGCTGCTGCGCTCAACGCTTTGCCAAAGATTGGCATCTTGCCTTTTGGAGTGATAGCAAAGGAAAAGAAGATGGTGGCTGTGGAGTTGGAGGCAAACAGGTATCTCGACGCCCCACTCTATATTCTCGACGCCAAGACAGGCACCTATACCCCAGCCGACCATGCTATAGAGATTGAAGCCAACGAGCATGGCAGATATTATATCACTACGGCAATATACAACATCGAGAATGACAGCGAGGAAAACACCATACGCTGCTTCTCGCCTCAGAGTGGCACTATCACGGTAAGCTCGCTCGCAAGCAATCTTGCCTCTGTGAGAATCTACACCATCGATGGTAAACTTCTGACTTTTGCCTCAGGCATTAATGCCACATCATGGCAAAAGCAAGTGGCTACGGGACTATATATAATAAAGGTAGCAACGGAGGATAAGAAAGAGAAAACGGTGAAAATGAGGGTATAAAAAAAACAGCCTCACCCCCTGCCCCTCTCCAAAAGAGAGGGGAGTAAATACTCTAATGTTGCTGGAGGATTTAGCAATAGTATATGAGTAATATATACTATTAATATATGAGTAATATAAATAATAATAGATAAAAAAAGAGCATGTCGCGTTTGACATGCTCTTTTTTTTATGATTTAATCCGTAAGTTATAGTCAATAGTTTCACCCCTCAAGTCTAATTACTCCCCTCTCTTTTGGAGAGGGGTTGGGGATGAGGCTGTTTGGGTGAGGCTGTTTTGTTTACTTCACTTGAATCTCCACGCTTGCAGGCTTCACATTCTTGTTGCTCTTGTCGACAACCTTGAGAGTGGCTACGCCAGGAGCGTTGGCAGCCTGGAGGGTAACGACGAGTTTGCCGCCAAAGAGCTTCATCCGAGGCTGGGTGAACACTTCGAGCGAGGTGGCATCGCCATTACAGATGCCGCGGAACGAAGCTGCGCCAGATACTTCGACCGAGATGTTGTCGGAAGCGGTAGGAAGCTCGTTGCCATCCTTGTCGACGAGCGAGACTGTGACGTAAGCCAAATCATCGCCATCGGCAGCAAGCACGGTCTTGTCGGCTTTCAGGGCCACGGAAGCAGCCTTGCCAGCAGTATGGATGGAGGTTTCGCCCACCTTGTTGCCGTCGGCACCATAAGCCACAACCTTGAGTTCGCCTGGCTCATACTTCACGTCGTTCCACATCAGGCGGTAGCGACGAGCGCGCACCTCAGGCTTGTCTGCCATAGTGGCATGCTGCTTTCTGATGCGTCCTTGCGACTTGCCATTAATGAATAGCTCAGCCTCGGGAGCGTCGGTATAGCAGAACACAGGCGTGAGCTTGCCCTCGCGCCCCGGCCATGTCCAATGAGGCAAGAGGTGGAGGGTGTGGCTATTCTTGTTCCATTCCGAGCGATAGAGATAATATCTGTCCTTAGGCAATCCGGCAAGGTCGCAAATGCCGAAATAGCTGCTGCGACTTGGCCAATATTCATCATAAGGAGTAGGTTCGCCAAGATAGTCGATGCCGGTCCACACGAACTGACCGATGGTGTAATTGTAGTCGTCCATAGCGAGGAAATCCTCCTCAGGCAGATTGCTCCACGAGCACCATTGAGTGTCGTAAGAAGTCACCTGTCCGTCCTTGTCGGCCTTTGTAACGCCCCACTCTACAGGGAACTTATATACTCCGCGCGAGCTAACGGTAGAGGCTGTTTCCGAACCGAGCAAGAACTGCTGAGGCAACTTGCCGATGCAAGGCTCGTATTTGTGTACACGATAGTTGAAGCCCGGCACATCCATGGCTTGGGCAAAGCCTGTGCGGATGGCGTTGTCGGGGCGGTCGATGCCCTGAGTGACCGGACGCGAAGGGTCTAGCTGATGGCAGATATCCTGAAGGTGCTTAGCCATTTCTGTGCCGCCCTTCATGCCCTGCTCCGGAATCTCGTTGCCGATGCTCCACATCACGATAGACGGATGGTTGCGATGAGCCAACACGAGGTTTGTCATGTCCTTGTCGCCCCACTCCTTGAAGAATCGAGCGTAGCCATTTTTGCATTTAGGATAAACCCACATGTCGAAGCTCTCAGCCATGACCATCATGCCGAGCGAGTCGCAAAGGTCCATCTGCATCTGGCTTGGCATATTGTGCGAGGTGCGAATGGCGTCGGCACCCATATCCTTCATGAGTTTGATTTGGCGTATGAGAGCAGCCTTGTTGACAGCAGCACCAAGCGGTCCGAGGTCGTGGTGCAGGCAAACGCCCTTGATTTTTCTCGTTGCGCCATTAAGCTGGAAACCATTCTCCTTGCTCACGCTAACCGTGCGCACGCCAAGCTTCTGAGTGGTTTTGTCGACCACCTTATTATTCTTATATAGTCGAACTTCGAGATTGTAGAGGAACGGATTTTCAGGCGACCACGCTTGTGGTTTCTTCATGGTGAGAGGAAGGGTGACCACTCCGTTGGCAGGCACGTCGGCATGGCCTGCAATCTCTTCGTAGCCCTTAGGATTGAGGATGGCAACTTCGATGGCCAGCTTGTCGTTGGCGTTGTTGTCGATGCCCACAACCTTTGTAGACACCTCGATTTGCGCCTCGCGCTTAGAGAGCGAGAGAGTGCGAGCATAGGTAGCCCACGAGTCGATATTCTGTTTGCCCGTGGTGATGAGCGTTACGGGACGGAACAAGCCTGCGCCAGGATACCAACGGCTGCTCTCTTCGACATTCTGCAGATGCACCTCGATGGTGTTGTCGCCCTTGCGCAGAAAGCGGGTTACGTCGAGTCGGAACGAGTTGTAGCCATAAGCCCAATAGCCAGCATATTTGCCGTTGACGAGCACACGAGGCTCAGCCATGGCTCCATCGAAAACGAGCATGGCATGAGGTGGCAGTTGCTTAAGATTTATGGTGGTGCGATAGAAGCCCTGCCCTATCCAAGGAAGCGCTCCCGAACGTCCCGACTTCTCGGTTTTTTGTTTTTCGCCATTCTGAACAATGGCAACATTCTGCAGGTCCCACTTCTTGTCGAATGGTCCGCTAATAGCCCAATCGTGCGGAATGATTACGTTTTTCCATTCCACGCTATCATGCGAAAACTCCCAATTCCTGATGTCCAACGTAGAACGTTGCTGGGCGTTGGCATTAAGAGACATGCATAAAAGAGAGGCAAATGTAATATGGTTTAGTTTCATAATTAGTTTTTAGCCAAAGTTAGAGATAATGATTAAGTAGCTATTGAAAAAAAATCGGAAACGAGGCTCAGCCCTATGAATAAGGCAAAGCCAGGTTTCCGACATGTTCCTATTTGAAAATTATAGAGCGAGCGACTTTTTGATAGCCTCGATCTTCTCGTCGGCAGCCTTGTTGCAACGAGCGTAGCAACCGGCACACTTGAACGAAGGATCCTTAACCTCGAGATAGAACTTAATCTTAGGCTCGGTACCTGAAGGGCGAACGCTCACCTTGGTGTTGTCGTCACAGAACCATTGGAGCACGTTGCTTGTAGCAGGCATATCGAGTTTCTCTACGCTACCGTCAGCATGCTTAACCTCGAGAGACTGATAGTCTTTCCATGTAACGACCTTGTTGCCACCCAACTCCTGAGGAGGGTTAGCGCGGAAGTTTGCCATCATCTGCTTAATCTCGTCGGCACCAGTCTTGCCAGGGCGAACCACGTTGACTGTGAACTCCTTGCTGAAGCCATATTCAGCATAAATCTGCATCAAGAGGTCGTAGAGAGTCTTGCCCTGATCCTTAGCCCAAGCAGCAATCTCGCAAATCAAGCAGATAGAAGCAGGAGCATCCTTATCGCGAACCTTGTCGTATGGCAAGAATCCGAACGACTCTTCGCCACCACCAATATAATCCTGCTTACCCTCAGAAATAGCAATTTCGCGAGCAATCCACTTGAAGCCTGTATAGCAGTCGCGAAGCTCCACGTTGTTCTTCTTGGCAATCTCGGCAATAACCTCGGTAGTAACGATAGTCTTAACGAGGAAGTCGGTAGGCTTAAGCTTGCCGAGCTTCTTCTTGTTTTCGATGATGTAGTAGCAGAACATCATGGCAGTCTGGTTGCCGTTGATGATCATCCACTCGCCCTTGTCGTCACGGCAAACGATAGCCAAACGGTCGGCATCAGGGTCGGTAGCCACCACGAGGTCGGCATTAAGCTTAGTACCGAGCTTCATACCGAGAGTCATAGCCTCAGCATTCTCAGGGTTTGGAGAAACTACGGTTGGGAAGTTGCCATCGACGACCATCTGCTCAGGCACCACGTTGATGTTCTGGAATCCCCATGAGCGCAAGCACATAGGCACGATTACGCGACCTGTGCCGTGCATAGCCGAGTAAACGATGTTGAGGTCTTTCTGACGAAGGATTACATCCTGGTCGATCATGGCAGTATGTACGGCTGTCATGTAGTCGTAGTCCATTTCGCCACCAATAATCTGAATCTTATCCCAGTTAGCCTCAAACTTCACCTGGTCGATAGTAACCTTGTTCACCTCCTCGATGATACCAGTATCGTGTGGAGCCAGAACCTGAGCGCCGTCACTCCAGTAAGCCTTGTAGCCATTGTACTCCTTAGGGTTGTGAGAAGCAGTAACGTTGACACCAGCCTTGGCACCGAGCTCGCGGATAGCGAAGGAAATCTCTGGTGTTGGGCGGAGGCTCTCGAAGAGATAAGCCTTGATACCATTAGCAGAGAAGATGGCAGCAACAGTCTCTGCGAAGAGACGAGAGTTGTTACGGCAGTCATGACCTACAACAACAGAAAGGTTCTCCTCACCTGGGAAAGCCTTGAGGATGTAGTTAGCAAAGCCCTGTGTAGCCATACCAACGATATATTTGTTCATTCGGTTGGTACCTGCGCCCATAATACCGCGCAAACCACCAGTACCGAACTCCAGGTTCTGATAGAAAGCATCTACGAGTGCAGACTTATCCTCAGCCTCGAGCATTGCCTTTACTTCGTTACGAGTTTCTTCGTCAAAAGCAGGTGTGAGCCACTGCTGTGCTCTTTCTTCACACTGCTTGATCAATTCTGCGTTATTAGCCATAATTTGATTCTGTTTTGTTATTAATAATATTCAATCAGAGGGTTGTGCCCGAAAACAGCACAATATTTCTCTTTTTGCGTACAAAGATATATAAAATATTCGAGAAACCAAACAAGATTGGAGTTTTTTTTGTATTTTTGCACATTGAAACAAAAAAGTAATAAAAAAGAGGCTTATGGAATTATATTATACTGGCGTCATCATCGCCGTTTCCACCTTTTTAATAATAGGACTCTTCCACCCTATTGTCATCAAGGTAGAATATCATACGGGCACCCGCTACTGGTGGGTGTTCCTGGTTTCGGGTATCATCAGCGTGGGTGCAGCCTTTCTGGTTGCGAATGTTCTCTACTCTGCCCTTCTCGGTGTGCTGGGTGCTTCCTGTCTCTGGAGCATCGGGGAACTCTTCGAACAGAAAGAACGCTGCGAGAAGGGATGGTTCCCTAAGAACCCGAAGCTGGAAAAGAAAGGATACTATAAAAGTTAATAGTTTATAGCTTACCATTTAGAAGATGAAAACTGAACTGATATTGGTCGGCAAGACCGTAAACAAGCATTTCATTGCGGGCATCAAGGATTATGCTGAGCGCATCACCCATTACATGCCCTTCAACATAACAACGATTCCTGAACTCAAGAACACCAAGAGTCTCAGCGAACAGCAGCAGAAGGAACGGGAGGGTGAACTGATTCTGAAACTGATTCAGCCTTCTGACACCGTGGTGCTGATGGATGAGCACGGACTGGAGTTCCGAAGCATCGAGTTTGCCAAATGGATAGAGCGCAAGCAGGCTACAGTCAGGAGACTCGTATTTATCATCGGTGGTCCTTACGGATTCTCGCAGGCTGTATATGACCGCGCCAACGAGAAGATCTCCCTTTCCAAGATGACCTTCTCGCATCAGATGGTACGCCTCATCTTTACAGAAGCGCTCTATCGCGCATGTACTATTATAAAAGGCGAACCTTACCACCACGAGTAAAAGAGGATCACTAATCATAAAGTTCAAAGCTCAAAGTTCAAAGTTCAATGTCAAAAGAAAAATATATAGAGATCAAGGGGGCGAGAGCCAACAACCTGAAGAACATCGACGTGAAGATACCGCAAGGCAAATTTGTTGCCATTACGGGAGTCTCCGGGTCGGGCAAGTCTTCATTGGCTTTCGATACCTTATATGCCGAGGGACAGCGCCGGTATGTAGAGTCGCTGTCTTCGTATGCCCGCCAGTTTCTGGGCAGAATGAGCAAACCGGAATGTGATTTCATCAAGGGATTACCTCCTGCCATCGCCATCGAGCAGAAGGTGATTTCCCGAAACCCACGTTCCACCGTGGGCACCAGTACGGAAATCTACGAATACCTGCGTCTGCTCTTCGCCCGTATCGGCAAAACCTATTCGCCTATCAGCGGACAGGAAGTGAAGCGCCATACTACCGAGGATGTGCTTGCCTGCACCCGACAGTTTTCCAAGGGCACCAAGTTTGTAATCCTTGCCCCTCTACATATCGTAGAAGGCAGAAGCCTGGAAAAGCAACTGGAGATGTATCTTCAGGAGGGATACGCACGCATTCTGGTGAAAGGTGAATTCATCCGCATCGACGATTTCCAGGGCGATGCCAAGCCGGAGGATATCTTCCTCGTCATCGACCGTGCTTCGGTAAGCGATGAGAAGGACGACATCAGCCGCCTCATCGATTCTGCCGAGACTGCTTTCTATGAGGGCGACGGTGCCTGCCGCCTTCTCTTCCTGCCGAGCAACATCAGCTACGATTTCTCTACCCGGTTCGAAGCCGACGGCATCACCTTCGAGGAACCAACCGACAACATGTTTGCCTTCAATTCCCCATTGGGTGCCTGCCCTACCTGCGAGGGATTCGGAAGCGTGATAGGCATCGACGAGAAGCTCGTCATCCCTAACACTTCCATGAGCCTCTACGATGGATGCGTGGTATGCTGGCGTGGAGAGAAGATGGGCATGTGGCTCAAGGAATTCATCCGACGTGCAGAGCCATACAACTTCCCGATCTTCAAGCCTTACTACGAACTCACCCAGAAGGAGAAAGACTGGCTCTGGCATGGATTGCCTTCGGACAAGAAGCGCGACCCGCACGACCGGGTGAGCATCGACGAATTTTTCAGAATGGTGAAGGAGAACCAGTACAAGATACAATACCGTGTGATGCTGAGCCGATTCCGAGGCAAGACCATCTGTCCGGATTGCCATGGCACCCGACTCAAGAAGGAAGCCAACTATGTAAAAATTGGCGGAAAGAGCATCACCGAACTGGTAGATATGTCGATTACCAATCTCAGCGCATGGTTCCAGAAGCTGGAGCTGACAGAGCATGAGCGGGAAGTGAGCAAGCGACTCTTGACCGAGGTTACCCACCGCCTGCAATTCCTTCTGGATGTAGGACTTGGCTATCTCACTCTCAACCGTCTCTCCAACTCCCTTTCCGGAGGAGAGAGCCAGCGCATCAACCTGACCACCAGCCTCGGTTCTTCGCTGGTAGGCAGCGTGTATATCCTCGACGAGCCAAGTATCGGACTCCATAGCCGAGATACCGACCGACTCATCAAGGTACTGAGAGAGTTGCAGCAGCTGGGCAACACCGTGGTTGTGGTAGAGCATGACGAAGAGATTATGCGTGCAGCCGATTATCTCATCGATATCGGTCCGGATGCAGGAAGACTGGGTGGAAGACTGGTATATGCTGGTCCGTCATCCGAATACTCATCCACCGACCCAGAGCAGCAGAAAGCCCTTCTGGAGAAATTCCCGGAGAGCCATACCATCCAGTATCTCACCCACAGGGAGGAGATTGCCGTTCCTGCCAGTCATCGTGCATGGAACAGGGCCATCGAGATCAAGGGAGCCCGAATGAACAATCTCCGCGGCATCGATGTAAGGATTCCGCTCAACATCTTCACCGTCATCACCGGCGTATCCGGTTCGGGCAAGAGTTCCCTCATCAAGGGAATCCTCTATCCTGCCCTCCGCCGCCATCTAGACCTGGTGGCAGATGCCCCTGGCGAATACAGTTCGCTGGAAGGCGATGTGGATGCCATCAAGCACGTGGAGTTTGTAGATCAGAACCCTATCGGCAAGAGTACCCGCAGCAACCCTGCCACCTATCTGAAGGCATACGATGCCATCCGCACCCTCTTTGCCAACCAGCCACTCGCCAAGCAGATGGGATTCACCCCACAATTCTTCTCCTTTAATACCGAGGGCGGAAGATGCGAGGAATGCAAGGGAGCTGGATACGTAACCATAGAGATGCAGTTTATGGCTGACCTCACCCTTACCTGCGAGGCATGCAAGGGCAAGCGGTTCAAGCACGATATCCTGGAGGTACACTACGGAGGAAAGAACATCAATGATGTGCTGAACATGACCGTGAACGAGGCGATAGAATTCTTCAGCGATGAAAGACTCCAGCACCATGTGGGCGATTTCGATGCCTGCCGCATCATCGTCAGCAAACTCAAGCCTCTGCAGGAGGTTGGATTGGGCTATATCAAGCTCGGCCAGAACTCCAGCACCCTCTCCGGCGGTGAGAACCAGCGTGTGAAACTCGCCTACTTTATCGGCAAGGAAGATCAGTCGCCTACGCTCTTCATCTTCGATGAGCCCACCACCGGTCTGCACTTCCATGATATCAAGCGTCTGCTCCATGCTTTCCAGGCGCTGATAGAACGAGGTCATTCCTTGGTAATTATCGAACATAACCTGGATGTCATCAAGTGTGCCGACCATATCATCGACCTCGGACCAGAGGGTGGCGACAAGGGCGGTAACCTCGTGATAGCCGGTACTCCAGAGGAAGTTGCCGCATGCAAAACCAGCTTAACTGGTAAATTTCTTAAGAATTATATAAAATAATGTAAAAAAGTAGCGCTATAATAAACTTTATATGTACTTTTGCATCCAATTAGCATATAATTAATATATTAAGGTACATCAATAAGTAAATTTAATAAAGAAAGGATATAAAGATGAAAAGAATCATATTGGCTTTGACGATGCTCGTAGCTATGGTAGCAACAGCCTCAGCTCAGGCAGAAATCAAGTTTGAAAAGGTAGTGCACAACTTCGGTACTTTCGAAGAGACCGCTCCTGTGCAGAAGGCAGTATTCACCTTCACCAATGTAGGTAACAAGCCTCTCGTCATCAACCAGGCTATCGCTAGCTGCGGTTGCACCGTGCCATCTTATACCAAGCAGCCAATCGCTCCAGGTCAGAAGGGACAGATCAGTGTTACCTACAATGGCAAGGGTATGTTCCCTGGTCATTTCAAGAAGAGCATCACCGTTCGTACCAATGGCAATGTAGAGATGTCGCGCATCTATATAGAGGGCGTGATGAACGAGAAGAAGTAAGCTTGATATGATATTTTATTTTTCTGGAACAGGAAATACCAAGTGGGCGGCGTCGAAACTGGCGGCGGCTACTCGTGAAGACTTGATATCCATCGCTCCTTACATGAGGGCAGATGATTCAAGCCATAACTTAGCCGAGCCGTTTATTCTGAAAGAGAATGAACGGCTCGGATTCGTTTTCCCCGTACATGGATGGCGTGTGCCGAAACTGGTAAGGGAATTTATCAGCAAGATGAAGATTCTGAGAGAACCATCTGATGCCACTGGCGGAAACAAGGCGAAAGCCGATGACTGTCTGAAGAATCGCCCCTTCGCCTATTGCGTCTGCACGGCAGGCGACAGCATCGGACTAACCATAGAGAATCTCAACGAGGTGATTTCCCTGAACCCATCGCTTCAGGCTCTGGGCATTACGGAGGTTTCATCCTCCTACTCTCTCATCATGCCGGAATCGTACATCGGTCTGCCGTTCATGGATGTGGATCCGAAGGAGCGTGAAATCCGGAAGAAGGAGAATGCTGCACAGGAACTTGCCGTTGTCTGTGAGGAAATCTTCGACCGCAAGGAAGGCATCAGCCGATTGGTCAAAGGCCCTATCCCATGGTTCTTCACCAAGGTGGTAGGTGGTTTCTTCGAGAATGTACTCATCACCGACAAGCGTTTCCACGTAGAGAAAGACCGCTGCGTGAAGTGCGGCATCTGTGCCAACGTATGTCCGGTAGGTGATATCAAGGGCGGACATGGCGAATATCCAGTCTGGCTGCACCATAAGGATTGCCTCACCTGCTTTACCTGCTATCACCATTGTCCGCATCACGCCATCGAGTTTGGAAACCAGACTCAGAAGAAGGGACAATACTATTTCAGATAATTGCCCCTTCTGAAGCGGGATCCAGAACCAATCCATAATAATGATTCTGTAACTTACCCATAATAATGATTCAGTAACTAATCCATAATAATGATGAAAAAGATTATCCTATGCCTAACACTCGCTTGGATGTCTGCCACTACCATGTTTGCAGTCAAGGCGAAACCAGGTATCACCCAGTTGCAACTGGTAGATGGTACCATCGTATCAGCAACTCTCCATGGAGATGAGCATTTTTCATATTACTCGCTTCTCGACGGCACTCCACTGAAGAAGAGTGATAACGGGAAATACGAAATCATCTCTACCGAGACGCTCAATGCCCGAAAAGCTACAGTTATCAATACTCTCAAGACTAGAGCAAAAGGCATTGGATCAATAGCCCCAGCCTATTTCCCTCATTCAGGATCGCCCAAGGCGCTGGTTATCCTGGTAGATTTCCAGGACGTGAAGTTCAAGAGCAGCAATCCCGTTGCCACTTTCAACCATTACCTCAATGCCGATTTCGGCACAGCAGTACCTAGCCAGGATGCTTCGGTATTCAACGAGGAAGATGTTAACTACGGTTCGGTAAAGGAGTATTTCAAGGAATGCAGCATGGGCAAATTCACCCCAAAGTTCGACATCGTAGGTCCATATACCATCAGCAAGGAATCTGCCTATTACGGAACGGATGACTCTAAGGGTAACGACCAAAATTTCAAGCAGATGATCAGCGAGGCTTGCGCCCAGGCTGCTGCCGACAAGGTTGATTTCTCTAAATATGATAACAATGGCGACAAGTTCGTAGATCTGGTTTACATCATCTACGCCGGCTATTCGCAGAGTATCAGCGGCAATTCCGACGACTATCTCTGGCCTAAGTCGGGTACCGACAATTTCTACCAACATAATGTGGCAGGCAACAAAATCATGCCACAGGAATATCTGATTTACAATGGTTGCAGAATCTGCCGCTATGGTCTCAACAACGAGTTGAACGGTTCGCCAGATTCCCCAATCCCCTCCATCAATGGCATCGGACTCTTCTGTCACGAGTTCTCTCATACCATGGGCTTACCAGATCATTATGATACCGAGTATAAGAATGCCGACAACCAGTCACCAGAGTTCTGGGATGTGATGGATGCAGGCGAATATACAGACAACGGCTACCGCCCTACCCCTTATTCACCATGGCAGAAGATGCTGATGGGATGGGCTACCCCTACCACGCTTAATAATACCCAGGCGCAGCAACTCACCCTGGAACCATACGACCAGGCATCAAAATCCTACAAGATAGAGGCTGATGTGAACGAAGATAATTTCCGCATCAACGAGAATTACTCAATAGCCGACCCAACGGTCCAGGAAAAGAAGGAATTGATGGAAAGAGCCAAGGGAGAATTTCTCCTCCTCCAGAACATCAGAAACGAAGGCTGGTACAAGGCGCTTCCTGGATACGGCTTGCTGGTATGGCGCATTGATTACGGCGATATCGACCAGGTACACCTCACGGACAAACCTAACAACACCATCGGTATTCCTAGAGTAACCATCGTTCCAGCTGATGGTCTGATCATCAACCAAGCAAATGTTGGTAACAAAAAATATACTATAGACGAATACTGGGAGAACTGCGCAAACGACCCATTCCCTGCCTATGGAATCGGAAAGGATGGAAGCGACATCAACAGTCTGACAGAAGTGAAGTTCAACTGGAGCACGATGACTACCCGCCCACTCTACAACATCGCAAAGGATGAGGCTACCGGCATCGTCAGCTTCGACTACCTCAAGGATTTCAAGGCAACGGGTATTGAGAACACCCTTCTTGACAAGGATGCTTCCTCTACCCCAACCGAATACTTCGACCTGGAAGGCAGGAAGATTGCCACCCCTCTCAAGGGACATCTTTACATCACCAATAAGGGAAAGAAGGTAATATACTAAGAGGAAAAGCTTACGCTATGAATAGAAAGTTATGTTCAGCGTCGTTGAATGTATGTTCAACAGTGTTGAACTTAAGTTCAGCAGTGCTGAACATAGGTTCAACAGTTATGAACATAGATTTTCATTAATGATAAGAACAAATGCTATTAATGATGAAGACAATCATCATTAACAGTGAAGACAATCATTAAAAACATCAGATACAATTCCCATTAGGAACAAAAGAAAAATCCCTAGGCGATATCAGCTATCGTCTAGGGATTTATTATTTCCTTTTATACTTAATAGATTCTAGGACCGAAGATGGTAGTACCCACACGCACCATCGTACTGCCGTGCTTGACAGCGATATGATAGTCGTGGCTCATACCCCAGCTGCGCTCGCAGAAGGCATCATCATCGGCGAAATACTTTGCCTTTACCTCATCGAAGAACTTGGCAGCCTCATCAAATTCAGAGGCAATCTGCTGTTCATCATCGGTATTCGATGCCATCATCATCAAGCCGCATATCTGCACATGAGGCATCTCTCTCCACTCGCCAGCCTCCAGGAGTTCACGGCAGGCATCGAGCGAAAGCCCCGACTTGGTATCTTCCTCGGCAATATGCAGTTCCAGCAACACCTTCACCACGCGGTCGTGCTTGGCTGCCTGCCTGTTAATCTCCTTCAGGAGCTTCAGGCTATCCACCGACTCTATCATGGAAATATAAGGAGCAATGTACTTCACCTTATTACTTTGCAGATGACCGATGAAATGCCACTGGATATCCTTAGGCAGGGAAGCCACCTTCTTGGCGAGTTCCTGCTCATGGCTCTCGCCAAAGATGCGCTGCCCCTCGGCGTACGCCGCCTCAATAAACTCATTGGGATGAAACTTGCTGATGGCTACAAGGCTAACCCCTGCAGGCAAGCTGCCCAACACTTCATGAAGATTTCCTTTTACATCATAGTCCATATCTTGAATGTTAAATGTTGAGTGTTGAG
>ERZ773202.1251-NODE-1251-length-17245-cov-9.012449_pt1 | contig 17245 bp, 21 predicted proteins | sample MGYA00580998_ERZ773202 | MGnify/ENA primary metagenome ERZ773202 (study PRJEB29015, sample SAMEA2737803) | human gut metagenome | biome: human gut; feature: human-associated habitat; material: faeces | place: China | collected 2012 ...
TGGCGAGCAGCTGACGCTGGCCAGCCGAGAGCTCCGCGCCCGCGCTCTGCAGGACCGTCTCGTACTGCTGCGGCAGGTGCGCGATGAAGTCGTCAGCATGAGCGAGCTCAGCCGCCCGTTTTACCTCCTCCATCGTCGCTCCGGGCTTGGCATAGGCGAGGTTGTAGCGGACTGTATCCGAGAACAGCACCGTGTCCTGCAGGACGATGCCGACGAGCTTCCGCAGGCTGCCCGGCGCGTACGTGCGGATATCCTGACCGTCGAGCAGGATTTTTCCAGCATCGATTTCGTAGAAGCGCATCAGGAGGTTGACGATGGTCGTCTTGCCCGAGCCCGTCGCGCCGACGAGCGCGATCTTGCGCCCTGCCCCAATCTTGAGGCTGAAATCGTCGATGACGCGCTTCTCCGGCACGTACGAGAAATTCACATGGCAGAACTCAATCTCGCCCTTCACCGTCTCTGGCACCTCGCGCCCCTCCCGCCGCTCGCCCGACTCGTCGAGCACGGCAAAGATGCGCTCCGCGCCCGCGAGGGCCGTCTCGATCTGGCCGTAGAGCTGCGCAAGCTCGTTTATGGGCCGCGAGAACTGCTTCGAGTAGATCGTGAAGGCCGAGATGACGCCGACCGTGATCCAGCCCTTGAGCGCGAAGTAGGCGCCAAAGACCGAGACGATAACGAAGGAGAAGTTCGAGATGGTGTTCATGATTGGCCCCATCGAAGAGCCGATGCTCTCCGCGCGGATGCCGGTCTTCGTCAGGCTGTCCGCCGTCTGCACGAACTTGGCCGCGACCTGCACCTCGCGCGCGTAGGCCTTGACCGTGCGCACGGCCGTGACCTGCTCTTCTACCATGCTGTTGAGCTGGCCGAGCAGGTCCTGGCGCTCGCGGAAGTAGCGGCCCATCTTCGCGGCGATGTACTTCGTCGCCAGGACCGTTGCGACAGCCGTCAGATACGTCAGCGCCGTCATCGGCACGCTGAACGACAGCATGACCGCCGTCGTGCCGAGGAGGAACAGGATGCCGGCAAACATCGTGCCGAGCGACGTCGAGATGACCGTCGCGATGTTGTCGGCATCGTTCGTCATGCGGCTCATGAGGTCGCCGTGCGGATGGCGGTCGAGATAAGCGAGCGGCAGGCCGTTGATCTTCTCGAAGAGGTCCTTGCGCAGATGCCGGATGATGCTCTGGCTCAGGCGCGCACTCAGGCGCCCCTGGAAGAAGAGCAGCACGGCGTAGAGCGCGCAGGCCCCGAACATCCAGGAAAGGATGCCCGGCACCTTGTCGTAGTCGGCGGCCGTGATGGCGTCGATGGCCCAGCTCATGAAGACCGGCGCGCTGACGCCGGCCGCGACGCTGACAGCGACGATGAGCGTCAGGAGCGCAACGCGCCAGCGCTCCGCTCGGAAGTACTGCATCAGGCGCAGGCAGGCCGCCTTGCGGTCCATAGCATGCTCGACCGGCGCGCGCATATGGCGATGCGGCCCGATGAGCGGCGCAGCTTGTTTCTTAGCCATTTGCCTTCTCCTTCCCCGACGCACCCGCACGGAACTGCGAGGCACAGATCTCCCGATAGATGCTAGAGCGCTCGAGCAGTTCCTCATGCGTGCCGCAGGCGAGGAGCCTGCCGCCGTCGAGCACGGCGATGCGGTCGGCATGGCGCGCCGTCGCGATGCGCTGTGCGACGATGATCTTGGTGAGGTCATGCCCCTCGCGGCGCAGCTCCCGCGTATAACCGTCGAGCGCCGCGTAGAACGCCGACTCCGTCCGCAGGTCGAGCGCGCTCGTGCTGTCGTCGAGCAGCAGGATCTCGGGCTTGCGGATGAGTGCGCGCGCGAGCGCAATGCGCTGGCGCTGGCCGCCCGACAGGCTCGTGCCGCCCTCCGTCACTTCTGTACCATAGCCCTCCGGCTGCCGCTCGATGAAGTCCGCCGCCTGCGCGATCTTTGCCGCCCGGCGTATCGCCTCATCGGAGGCCGCATCCATGCCCCAGGCGATGTTCTCGCCGATCGTCATCGAGAAGAGCTCCGTCTTCTGCAGGACGATGGCCATTTTCCCGCGCAAGGCGTGCAGCGCATACTTGCGGACATCGCGGCCATCGACGAAGACCTCGCCCGCCGTCGCATCGTAGAAGCGCGGCAGCAGCGCGAGCAATGTGCTCTTGCCCGAGCCCGTCGCGCCGACAATGGCCAGCGTCTCCCCACGCGCCACCGTGAGAGATATATCCGTCAGCACATCTTCCTGCTGACCCGGATAGCGGAAGGAGACATGGTGCAGGGCAATGGCCGCTGGCCTTCCCCTTGAGACTGCCCCGTCCGTCTCGCCATCCTCGCCATCGCGGATTGCAGGCTCCGTCTCCAGCACCTCCTCGAGCCGCCGCTTCGAGGTCAGGCCGCGCGCGAAGATCTGCAAAATCATCGCGAACATCAGGATGCCGTTGAGGATCAGCACGACGTAGGTCAGCGCGGCCATGACAGTACCTGGGCCAATCATGGCCGACTGCACGTCGAAGGAGCCGATGTAGATGACGGCGACAAGTGCCGTGTTCATCACGATGTTGACGAGCGGCAGCAGGCAGGCAATGAGCAGGAGGACGCGCAGCTGCGCCGCCGCGAGATTGTCGTTGGCCACGCTGAAACGCTCGTTCTCTCGCGCTTCCTGCCCGTACCCCTTGATGACGCGCGCGCCCTGGATGTCTTCCTGCATGACGCCGTTGAGCGCATCGATCTTCTGCTGCACGAGCAGGAAGAGCGGGTTGCTCTTGTGGACGACGAGCGCGACCTCGATGAGGATGACCGGCACAGCAAGCGCGGCGATCAGGCTGAAGTGGATGTCGAGCGTCAGCAGCGCCGCCGTGCCGGCAAACAGGAAGGTCAGACTGCGCACGACGCCGCGCAGCGCCGCACTGACCATCGTCTGGACCTGCGTCGTGTCGCTCGTGATGCGCGTGATCAGCGAGCCCGTGCGGAACGCGTCGATCTGCTCCATCGAGAGCTGCAGGATGCGCCGGAAGCAGTCCTTGCGGATGTCATTGCCGAAATTCTGCGCGCAGAAATTGACGCAGACGCCGCCCATGACACCGCAGACACCGCCGATTGCGACAATCAGGGCCATCCAGAGGCCCGTCTGCATCACGAGCGAGAGGTCCGGCACACCGCCGTGATGCAGGCCCAGCACACCCTCATTGACGATGGCCTCCATCAGGCGCGGCTGATAGAGGTCGATGAGAACCTCACTGACCATGAAGACGATCGTCAGCACAGCATAGTGCCGGTATGGCTTGATATAATGCAGCATAGCTTCTCCTAAAAAAATCCTGCCGCCCATCGGGCCGACAGGATTTTCGATTCTCCCTCAACACATACGATCAAAGATCTACTTGTAGCGACTGCAGCGCCAGCTCACGGCGCTGTCACATCGTCGGCGGCAGGATCTCAATCCAGTAGCCGTCCGGGTCGCTGATGAAGTAGATGCCCATCTCCTCGTTCTCGAAGCAGATGCAGCCCATGGCCTTGTGCTTCGCGTGCGCGGCTTCGAAGTCGTCCGTGCGCACAGCGAGGTGGAACTCATTCTCGCCGAGGTTGTAGGGCTCCTTGCGGCCGTGGATCCAGGTGAGCTCGAGCTCGTGCGGCGTCTGGCCGCCGTCCGAGAGATAGGCGAGCGTGAAGCCCGGTCCCTCGAGCTTGCGCGCCGGCTTGAAGCCGAGCGCCTCATCGTAGAACTTGAGACTCTTCTCGAGGTCGAGCACATTGAAGTTATTGTGGGCAAACTGGAATTTCATGGGAATCTCCTTTCAATCAGTATCCTAATTTCTCGCGGATCAGGATGAGCTCGCACGCGCCGATCTGCATGGGTTTCTCCCAGAGGATGTTGAGGCTGCGGCAGATGCGCTCCGGGCTCTTGCAGTCGTAGCAATGGTCCGCCTTGATGGCGCACGGCGTCTTGCGGTGCAGGCGCTGGGCATTGAGCGGGCTCGCGATGTTACGCGCGCGGTCGATGGCACGATGGAGGTCCGGCGCGATCTTGTTCTCGCCGACGACGAAGTAGAGGCGCTCGTGCTTCGTCAGCGTCGCTGCCACGCGGTTGCCGCTGCCGTCGATATTGACGAGCTCGCCCGTCTCCGCGACGCCGTTGAGCGACGTGATGTAGACATCCGCGAGGTAGGCCTTCGCCTTCGCCTCGTCGCCCGTCATCTCCTCGCACCAGTGCCAGTAGACCGTGTTCTCCTTTTTGAGCTTCTCATAGAGGCCCATCTCCTCGAGCGTCATCGAGCCGCCGAAGCCGACCGTCTTGCCCTTGATAGACGCGGTCAGATAGGCAGCCGCCTCTTCCTTCGTATCAAATACCTTGAGCGCGATGCCGCGCCATTTGAGATTCGCTTCAAAAGCGCCAATATCCATACTTGCCCTCCTGTCGTACACACATGCGATTACTTTCTCTACACTTCAGTATAGCAGATTTGCGCCGTCAGGCAAGCGCGCACTTTTTTGTCCATCCCCCTCGCCCGCGCCGCCTTTTCATCTAACCACTTTGCGTTTATAATAAGAGTCGCATGACACAAAGAAACGAGGTATTTCAGATATGGAAAAGCATTTTGACATCAACGAGCAGGGCCTTAGCATCCGCTGCAAGCTCATCTGCAGCAATAGCGACAAGACGGCGCGCACCTTCGAGCACATCGCCATCGTTACGCACGGCTTCGGCAGCAACAAGGAGACGGCCGGCACGGCGAATTTCGGCGAACACCTGACCTCCAAGTACAAGGGCTGGGGCGTCATCGCCTTCGACTGGCCCTGCCACGGCATGGACGCGCGCAAGAAGCTGACCATCAGCGAGTGCCTGACCTACCTGACCATCGTCACGGAGTACGCCAAGCGCGAGCTGCAAGCAAAAGACGTCTGCATCTACTCGACGAGCCTCGGCGGCTACCTGACGCTGCGCTACCTCATCGAAGTCGGCAATCCCTTTCGCAAGATTGCCCTGCGCTGCCCGGCCATTCACATGTACGAGACCATGTACAGCCGCGTCCCCGATGCCGACAAGACGAAACTCGCGAAGGGCAAGGAAATCCAGATCGGCTTCGAGCGCAAGATGAAAGTCGACCAGGCCTTCTTCGACGACCTCAAGTCCTTCTGCCCGCTCGACCACGAGTACTTCGACTTCGCCGACGCGATGCTGATCCTACACGGCACGAAGGACGAGATGGTCCCGTTCGAGGACGCAAAAGACTTCGCCGAGAACAACGTCATCGAATTCATCCCCGTCGAGGGCGCCAACCACCCGTTCCAGAACCCCAACCACATGGCACTCGCCATCCACAAGATCATCGAGTTCTTCCACGAGGACTGAACTGCCCGCTAGAAGTCATCCAAGTGGTTTTTCCCCCAGCCGTTCGAGCAGCAGATTCGCATCAATGACATTAAGATGATGCTCTAAGGCATACCAGATGATACTATCAAAGGAGTTGCGGGCGTAAAGTGCCTCACAGCCTGCATAGTACAGCAGATGCTGTGCTTCCTTGACTGTCAATCCCATTGCCAAGGCCAACAGCAGGACCTTGCTGCGCGCCGGATGCTTCTTGTGCCCGTCAAAGATGTGGTAGCCGTACGTCGGCTCCATCCCCGTCCGGCGGATTACATCGGCTTTCTTGAGCTGTTTCTCCTCGAGCAATCCCTGCAAGAACACTGCCAGCGACATATCCCGAAGCTCATGCCGGTTCTCCTCCAGATAATGCTCGACCGCCTTCGCCTTCTCAATCTCATGTTCCAGTTCCTCGGTATCTTTTTTCATCATCGCAATCTCCCCTTGCAGAAGTGAATATTTCTCTCTACGTTATATTTATTATAAATACCAAATAATGATACTCGTATTTTTAATAAATTTCGCTGTTCACTCTTTCTCGCATCAGGCGCAGCCGGAGCCACGGCGAGCGCTCATCGAAAGGGCTACTACAGCGGGGCGTAACGCTACGCCCTCTATCCCGTCTGCATTCACGTTCGGGAATACTTTTCGCATAATCTGGTAGGCACCATTAATATCGGCATTGATTTTTCGGCCATCGTTTGCTTGGAACAGGCCGCGATGAACACGGCGTGATTTGTCATAGTGATCCTTGGTCGGAGCCTCATCATCTAAGAATGAAGTGCCGCTCGTATAGCTTTCTTCCGTCAACACGACCTTCATGCCAATCGACTCAGCCTTGTACTGGAGCATTTGGATGAAGCGGGCAAAAGGCAGCTGCACGAAGCTCTGATTGACCCTGCGGCCAAGTTTCGCTTCTTGCTTCCAGCCCTTGTTCTTGCCGATGACCAGTACCGACACATCCTGCTCCGCGCACAAGTCGATGACTTTGCGGCTTGCCTTGTGCAGGTAATCCTCGACTTTGCGGTTCCGCTTCGCTATGAGCCGCGCGATTCGCTTGGATGAATGGCGTCCATTCATCAGCTCACAGATGCTCCTGCGCTTGGCCATCTGCTTGTTGTAGTACTGGTTGACCGACTTGAGCGGCGTCCCCTTGAGCAGGACAGGTCGTTCACCTGTGTTCCAGGCCAGCGCCGCGAGATTGTCGACGCCGATGTCGATGGCGGCATACTTTCCATTGTCGGCTTTCTCCTCGACTTCCGGCAACTCATAGACGAGCTCCAGATCAATCTCACCACCATGCGGGATGATGCGTGCCTGCTTGAACACAGCATCTGGTTGACTAGCGAAGATAGCCTTTACCGTGAACCCTTGGAAGATTCGGGGAAAACGGATGACTCCGTCTTTGAGCTTGCAGTTCTGGTTCGTCAACACCAGCGGGAGATAGCCATCCTTCGGCTTGTACTTCGGCAACTTTGGCCGTCCCTTGTACTTCTCAGGATGTGCTTTCCAGTCCTTGATGGCCGCGAAGAACGAGGTCCAGTTCTTGTCTAAAATGCGGAGCGTCTGCTGTGCCGTCTGCGCAGTCGGCATCTCCCGATAGTCGGGGTATTCTGCGTCAGCCTTCAGCAAACGGTCGACTTCGCCATAGCGCAGCCATTTGCCATCGTCGATGAATGTCTGACGAATCAGGAAGTTTCCGTGATTGTAGAGGTTTTTGGAGCGATGGCAGAATCCGCGCAACATGGCGTAGAACGGTGAAGAAGGTTTAAGCCGGTGGTGTTCCACTCGTTTCATCATCCTCTATCGCCTCCTTGATCTTCCGCAGTCTTCTGCGGCTTTCATACAGCTTCATGGAGTAGCAATGCAGCAGGTTCACAGTATCCTCGAACACTTCCTGCGAGTCAAGCTTTTCGGACCCAACTTCGCTCATCACGACAATCTCACAGTTGTACTTCTGGAACAGATAGTCGAATAAATCATAGCCGACGCGTGAAAGCCTGTCCCTATAGGTCACGACCACACGCTCGACGCGCCCGGTAAGAACATCGTCCAACAGGTCAAAAAAGCCCTTCCGCTTCTCAAAGCAGATGCCGCTGGCAATGTCCGAGAACACGCCGTTGATGGTGTAGCCGTTTGCGAAGCAGAACTGCTTGAGCAGCTGAATCTGGTTCTTCAGATCAGGCTTCTGCTTTGGCGTAGAAACACGAGCATAGATGTAAGTCTTGCGTTTCACATCCTTGTTGAGGAACTTGTAGACATCTTCCTCGTTGTAGTCATAATGGCCATTCGGCATGACGTGGACACGGATAATCCCTGTCTTGACGTATTTCGTAAGCGTCGGCCTAGAAACCTGCAAGACACGAAGAACATCTTTAGCAAACATTTGAAGCTCACCTCCCTATAAACAATTATAACATATTTTAATATAATTACCTATAGATTTGGTGAGGTTAATTTTATAAATTTACAGTAGTTTACAGCTTTTAAGCCGCTTGCTCATCGCTCCAAGCCAATGCCTGAAAGGCTTTAAGCAATGCGCTTGAATTTATGCTACTTTGGGCTTTGGATACCAAAGTGGCGAAAAATACTTCCTTGTGGATCTGCTGGCTCAGCGCGTGCCGCAGCTCCTGCGGGCTCTTGTCCCGGTAGGCGTTCAGCTTCTCGTCCTCGTACGGCAAGATTTTCATAAGAGCGTGCCCAGCGCTCGTCAGGTTCAGCAGATGCTCAATCGCGGTCTTTGTGCGAACTTTGTAGCTGCCGAGCTCCCAGAACATCTTCTGCTCGTAGTAGTTCGTCTCAATCGAGAAGCTGGCAGGCAAGCGTCAGCTTCGAGGCTTCGCCGTTGCTCATGACGTAGCCAATCGGCACCGCGACATAACGGATCTGCTGCTCGCCTGCGTTCTCATGGAGGACCGGCACGCTCATCGTCAGGATGACAAAGGCATGGCCATTGAAATAGGACTTGCCATCGTGCTTGGCGTGGTCGTACAGGATGCCTACACCGTCGAAATGCTTGCCCCACTTGGCAATGGTTGTGTCATCCACGTTGAGCAGGATAGGCTCCTGCCGCAGCGCCTCCGGCACTATGGCAAGCGCCCGCAGCGCCAAGGCCTGGCGAATGGATGCATCCGTGACGAGGCCGTTGCCAAGAGCACGATAATAGCTGTTAAGCGATGCGTCCGTCTGCTTTGACAGGAACTGCCGGAACAAGCAGCGCACCGACGGAGCCGACTCCAGAGCCAGCTGAGCGATGAGGAGCCACGCCAGCAGATGGCGCGTCGGCCTCGTCGCAGTTAGGAACAAAGAAGAAAAAATCGTCAGGAGTCTACCAATCACGGAATTCTCGGTGTATAATGAAGTCATCGCATAGCCTTTCTCTTGGGTATTAGTGGTTTTTAGCGATTTCATTATACACCATCAGGAGACTATGCGATTTTATTGTGCTTCAAAAAGCTGTAAACTGCTGTCTCTATACTCAAAACTATAGAGGATTTACAGAGAATCGGCAAGGGGGTGACATCGATGGCAATGGAAAAGACAGAGGAAGCAGGAAAGCGGGCCAGTCAGCTCGTTGCAGACTACTTAGCGAGCCGTTACCATACGCTGCGCATCATCAAGGAATCCCCGCATGGCACGATTTCTCTCGTCGAAGATACGATGGCAGACCAATCGCACGGCAGGCCCATCTTTGTCAAGAAGAGCCTCCAAGCCATGGGGCTTCCCTACAAAGAACTGCAGGACATCGGTTGCGAGGTCTTCCCCAAGGTATTCTACACGGCAGAACTGCCGCCTGCCGGCACGACAATTGTCATCGAAGAATTCATTGCCGGAGAACCGCTGTCCAACCGGCTCGAGCAGAAGCATTACTTGACGCCTCAAGAGGCCACTCGCCTGATCTTGACCTTATGCAGCGGCCTGACACTCCTGCACCAGCACGGCATCCTCCATCGCGACATCAAGCCATCGAACATCATGGAGCCGCCCGGCGCGAGCTCGAGCGGCCTCTACCGGCTCATCGACTTCGATGCCGCGCGGACCGTCAAAGAAGGGCACGAAGAAGACACGCGGCTGCTCGGCACAAAAGGCTATGCGCCGCCGGAGCAGTATGGCAGCGCCCAGACCGATGCGCGCAGTGATTTATACGCACTCGGCGTCACCGTCCGCGAACTTCTGGGCCCCGACTACCACGGTCCGCTGCGCCCCATCCTTGCAAAATGTACGGAACAGGACCCCGCTCGCCGCTACCAGAGCGCTGCCAAGCTCGCCCGCGCCGTGCGCCACGCGAAGCTCTTTTACTATGGCAGGCGCGCACTCATCCTGATAGGCATCGCATTCTGCTCTCTTGCCGCCATCCTGCTCTGGCATCGCTTCCGCTATCCCGAACAGCCTCTGCCCGGTCATGACGAACTGCAAAATTTCAGCCATGAGGTAAAAAAAGCCGTCAAGAACGAAGAGCAGTCTCTCAAAAATAGCGTCGAACAGGCAAAAAAACAGCTCGATCCGCCTGCACAACTGCCGGCTTCATCCGCACCAGCAAAAGACAGCACGGCTACAGCCCCACAAGCAGCATCCACATCCCAAGCTGCGCCAACTGCCACAAGATCTGCCACCACAGGCGAAGAAGCCCCTGAGACAGCTCCCAACCGCGTGCGCGTCCGCCTCTACTGCAACGACGACCGCCTCAACGCCTGGATGGACCAATGGGACACCCCTATCCGAAATGGTGGTGCCACTCAGATTGTCCCCGCCGCCGTCTGGCAGAGCGGCTCACTGTCTGCCTACAGTATCACAGCCAGGATAACGAATGAAAGCGACGAGATCTTTGCCTCCCCCATCCTTACCGTCTCTGACGGCAGCAATCAGGAGACTACCACCGCCGGTGCCATCGTCCCCGGCGCCACAGCCGAGCTCACCATCCCGCTCGGCAGCTTCCCCACACGCGACGGCGGCACCCATCTCACCGTCACCACCACCGGCATGGGTCCCCAGGTCATCTCCACCCCGACCTTCGCACTTGACTTCCGCGCAAAATGATACCGTTCCAGTAAGGCAAAATGTCCCCGCAGGACAACAAATCCTGCGGGGACATTTGTATAATGAAAAAGGGAGTCAATGTCTGTCTGTCGGTGCTTCGCCTGCAGCAGTCGGACTCTTTGGAGCAGCCGCCGTATTCTTCACACGCGGGCGGCTGCTTTCAGTTGACGATACATCATTGCTCTCACGCGCATATACTGCATCAAGCGTGATATCTACAATATCCTTTCCTTCGTCGCTCAGATCCAGGTACTTGCGAAGATGGCTGCTCGTCCGCTCATCCGCCTCGCGCAGCTTCTCCGCCAGTGCATCCTCCTCCCCGAGGATGTAATCCGTCGAGACATGATAGAGCTGAGCAAGTTCGCGCAACTTTCGCGACGGCGCGCTCGCGCCACTCTCGTACTTGTTATAAGCCGTCCTCGTGATGCCAAGGATCCTCGCGACCTCCGTCTGCGATAGCCCTTCTCGCTTGCGCAGCGCACGCAGCCGTTGAGCCGTCAGGTTCATCCTGCCCCCTCCTTTCCTACCATATAGTATAGGTAGAAAGAAAGACTCACAAAAGCCGTGAATTTTTTTTGACATAATTAGCAGGAATTTAGAACAATATGTAGAAATAGTGAGTTATAATCACTAATAGTGTGTTTCTCTCTACTGAAGTACATGAACCCCATCAAAGGAGGTTCGCGTATGCAATACATAGAAAAAGCAAGATGTTTTCAGAAAATAGAGAGTAAATAATTATTTTTACCTATCCTTGCAATAGAAAGAAGGCATTACTATGGGTAATAATCAATCTAACTACATGCAACAAAGTATCCCCCAACAACTAGGAGTAATAGAAGTCTATCGCCCTAGTCGATTGGTTGGCGCTTTCTGCGAAATGATAATTTTTTTTGACGATAAAGCTATTGGAGAAGTCAAAAATGGTGGTAAAATCAGATTTCAACTCCCGCCAGGAATACATGAACTAAAGGTAAAGATTAACTGGATGCATATAAAAAGTAATCCATTCAGTTTTCAACTCCACTCTGGAGAATTCCTTAAAATGCGTACAAGTTTTCCCTTCGGAAGTCTTTCAGCAGTATTCGGAACATGGATGTTCAAATGGATGATTCATTCTGGCAGAATTTTGAACATTGAAAAATATTGACCGCTTGACTAAAAAGGAGATGTCTTATATGTCAGAAAATAAATTTTGTCCTAAATGTGGCAGTAAATTAGAAGCTAACGTTAAGTCATGTCCATCCTGTGGATTTTTATTGAGTGAAATTAAAGAAAGTTCATCGTATTCCTTACAAAAAACTTCTTCTACCGCACCTTTATCAACACAGTATGGTATAGAAAAATCAAACAACCAAATAGAATCGAATGATTCTATAAAAAATGATAGAATTAAAAACGTATCTAAACCAGTTATTTTTACTGACCTAAAACAAAGAAATATATATTGGAGAGTTCCACTTTCAATTTGTACTGGAGATATTTATGCTCTGCGTTGGATGTGTAAATTAACAGATGAATCCTCTATACTGGCAGGGAAGCGATTATTCCCACCGAATAAAAAGATACTGCTCTACATGGTTATCAGTTTGGGATTTTATTATTGGTATTGGGCTTATAAAATGGGAGAAATTATCCACTTGGCAAAAACTCGCCGAGGTATAAGTACGGAAGGTAATAAATACGGCACTCTATTCGCCATACTAGGGACAGCACCACTTATGTTTTCAATAGGATTAAGTCTAATTCAATCAAAATTCAATTACTTAATACGATATGATACTTATAACAAGAATCTCAATGAAATTCTTTCATCATACAAATCTAGCTTCTAAATTTGTACGTGAATGGCTTATCATCGATAATGCCTCATTGATGCAATTATGGCAGAAAGGAGATATGATCCATGTTTTGTACAAACTGTGGCAAAGAACTCAGTCCAGAAGAGAATTTTTGCACCAGATGCGGGCACAAAGCACCTGTACTTGCAAGTCAGTCATCTGATTCCATAGATGCTCAGAAAGAGCTGACAACAGCCCAGAGCATGATGGCTGCAGTAAACTTGCCAGACTTGCAAGCTGTCTATGCCCATTTGGACAAAGCTGCCAAATGCCAAGACCAAGCTCTTTTGCAACAATTGAAGGTTCTAGCTGATAAATATGCAGATATTGCAAATTTATCTAAGAATCTGTCCAGGACAACGGCGCAGACAGTCAGTATGAATCCTTATCTAAAAACTGCTGCTGTCGGTGCTGTTGGCGCGGGAATCGGCACTATGGCCGCTGGTGCCATGAACGGAAGCGCTGGCGTAGCAACAGCTGAAGCTGCATCTTCGGTCGGCAGTTCCATACTTTCATCCAATGTAGGCGCTCAGTTAGCAGATCATCTCATTCGTGATAATCACGACACACTATCGGACGCTGCCAGCAACATTGCCGATATGGCAAGTGATGTTGCAGATACAGCTAGCGATACTGTCGGTGACGTCATTGACTTTCTATCAGATATTTTGTAACAATAATGGATTTACAATCTAAGTGCAACAGCTCCTAGACAACCAAATTAAAATGACACATAGACTTCTTTGCTATAATGGTGTTTGAAGAAAACTACCTATAACAAAAGGAGAGCCTATGTGTCACTACACACATCTTACACCATTTGAGCGAGAAAAAGATACTTTTTTTCTTGCTGAGGGCAAATCCATCACGGAGATTGCCCATCTGCTGAAGCGTGTGACGTTCTACTTTCCTGCTCCGCACCATCCATGGGAGCGCGGGACCAATGAAAACACCAATGGCCTTTTACGGGAGTTCTTCCCGAAAGGCGAGGACATCACGGATACGCCAGAGGATTACATCCAACGGAAGTACCATGAGTTGAACCTGCGCCCTAGGAAGTGCCTTGGCTACAAAACACCATATGAGGTCTATTTCTCAAAGGTGTTGCACTTAGCTTGACAATTCGCCACATAATTAGCAGGAATTTAGAATAAGATGTAGAAATAGTAAGTTGTAATCACTAATAGTGTATTTTCTCTCTACTGAAGTACATGAACCCCATCAAAGGAGGTTCTCGTGTGCAATACATAGAAAAAGCAAGCTATTTTCAGAAAATAGAGAGTAAATAATTACTTTTACCTATCTTTGCAATAGAAAGACGGCATTACTATGGGTAATAATCAATCTAACTCAAACTTCGCAGTTGCTAAACCGCTGATTTATTCTTAGCGGCAATCTGCAAATAAAATAGTATAAGCTCATTCCGTTTTATATCATGAAAGTGACGAAAATCCACAACAAAAATAAAGGGCTTATACCATGAATATTGCACCACCACATCATCACTCCTGTGAAGCTGCTTCTTCCAAGATTCAGCAATTCTTTGCCGAATTCCATGTCGGCCAGATCCTGCGGAGCTGCAATGCCTACAAGCTGCGTGGCTTTACGGTTATGGCCATCTTCCTTGTCGCATTCGAGGCAGTTTTCCAGCGTCGGTCCTTCTACCAGAGAAAGAAGGATGCACTAGAGTCCATCCCATTCGAGAGGGACACATTCTACCACTTCTTGAATTTCTGCACCATCCATTGGCGCAAGTTCACACTGCTCCTGGGCACGGCCATCATCCGGAAAGCCCTCGCGCCGCTGATAAGCGAGGCTCGCAGGAACGTTTTCATCATCGACGACTCCTACCCAGCACGTCCTATTCGATTCATGGTTCTGCTCACCAGCATCGCTGCACCAGATTCACGAACTCGGTTATAACGTCATCGCACGAGTCAAGAAAAGCGAGAAGATGCACTCCTGCTTCCAGTGCCGCATGCGGGACGTCAAGATTATCTACCGAATCCAGAAGAAGCGCCGCTAGCGCTCTGCATACCTGCTCTCTGTGGAGGCCGAGGCTGTCAAGGGATGGCAAGCACCTTCTCGTACGGCTGGTCTACGGCCACAACAAGAACAAGCGCAGCGACTATCTCGTCCTGGTCTCAACGGACCTGACACTGTCCGAAGAAGAGATCATCCAGACTTATGACAAGCGCTGGAACATCTATCTCTTCTTCAAGATGTGCAAATCCTATCTGAAGCTGGGCAAAGAGACGAGATTCATCTCCTACGATGCCCTGACCGCTCACACAGTCATTATCTTCGCGCGGTACATGATGCTCGCTTTAGAGCAGCGGCGCAACATGGATGAGCGGAGCCTTGGCGAGCTCTTTTATCTGACGATAGACGAGCTGGAAGACCTGCATTATCTGGACGCTCTGGCCTCACTCCTGAGCCTGTTGATGGACTGCGCTAAAAAGGCAGAGATTCTTGACAAAGAGCAGGTTAACCAGCTGCTCAATCTGTTCGTGGCAAAACTGCCGGATCTATGGGGAAAGTGCCTGAAACAGTGTGCATGATGTGATGATGATGGATGTCTGAACCCCTGACGGAGCCTTATCTCATAAGGGTTTTAGGTGTGCGAAGTTTGAGAAAATAAAACAGAGGTGTAAGTATCATGGGACTCTTTGGCAAAAGCAGAACAGATTCTTTAAATGAGATGGCGCAGGAATTCATTAATGAAGGTAATGAATTAAAAAATGAATATAATCAATTAATTAAGCAAGCTAAACAACGTGTTGATGAATTGAATCAAGCAATTGAAGAAGACACAAAATATAAAGAACAAATTATACATGAAATTGGAGATACGCTTCAAGAATCTTTAAAAGAATTTCAATTGGAGGCATATAATCCAAAGGAGAACACAATAGAATATCATTTAGATACAAAGGGAAACTCTCTATTGAAAAATATCATAAACTATCAAAGAGAATTAAACCTATGGATTTACGAGGACCCCGGCAGACCACACCTTCCTAATGAAATATCAATATTTATGCAACTCTTAGATAATGATGAAGCAGAGGAGCAGGCTTACCGTACAAGTTTAGATGCCAGACGATATATGGTACAAATGGACAATGCAGTTGAAAAACTGAAGAATAATATTATTGGAATTGATGCAATGCTACGACTTGTGCATGAGGAACAAGAAACGATTTGCAGACTGATGGAAAAAATACATTGTTTATCAAATTATTTGAAAACATTATCCGACCAAAAAGAAATTACAGATGACAAAGTAAAATATGCAGAGAGTCTATATGTTATAGCAAAAAAAATTCGTGATTCTGTAAAATGGATGATTATAGATAGTCAAGGTCACCTCTCAGAAGATTATAAATACTATTTAAATAATTTAAAGAAAGCTGATGCTGGTTTACCTGAAACGCCGTCACTCACTAATATTCACACAAAGACTTGGGCAGATCTAGTATTAACTCTTTGGGATAGGTGATTATAATGAACGAATTTGATGCAGTAAGAATCATTGCTCAAGCCTTGTATAATTACAGCAATCACACACAAGAGAAAATGACCTATCAGGTGGAGCAGATAGCAGAATTACAACTGGCCTGCGCAAAATTAAGATTAGTAAATAAGCTTTCTATTCAATATATTAAGCAGTTTTTTGATGAACGCAAAATAACTCAAGATACCATCATGACTGCATTAGATACCGCAATTCAATCTGGAGATACAGAAATTGCAGATATTGCATTAGAATTGCTTGCTAATGAATACGGAAAGAATCCAATACGAACAATTAGGTGTTTTAAAGAAGGATGATTTATATGCTACCTACCGCGGGTGCTGCTGCAGCCATACCAATTATCAAGGAAGTTATTTCCAGTGGAATACAATACTTGGCCTGCAGAGAACAAGAAAAAACAAAACGCGCTGAAATCGCAGCTAAATTAGAAGCATCTTTAACCGTAATTAAAAAACAATATGGTGGATTATCTAAATTAATTGATGAAAATCATGATATGGCAATGGAAGCATATAAGACTATTTCTGAATTAATTCATGACAAGAACATTCAAGAAGATACAGAACTTTTTAAATTTTTAATGCACCAATATATGGACGCTCATAGGCTTTATAGCGGTAATTTGAGGCATTTTGGGAATAATATTATGGGAGTTTATGGTAATTTGAATCGAGGGGTGAATCATGAACACTGAAGATAAAAGTAAAAAGGATTCAATAAAAAATGAAGAGACAATCAATGAAGTGGAAAAGGAGTTAGCTGCCAGCCAACAATTTCTAAGAAAGGTTCATTTTGAAGAGCAGGAAAAAAGAAGAATAATTTCTAAAAAATTAGCTGATTTTCATCAAATAACTGAAGCAATAGAACCTCAAATCAGCGAAAAAATGAAAGAAAAATACCTTTCTGATGGCAAGAACATGCTTGATAATATTAGAAAAATAAAAATAAAATTAAACCAAAAATAAATGATGCCTTGTATAAATTTAAGGAGATTGATTATTATGAAATGGTTATTACCTGATGAGATGTTCCCTACCTTTGACGATGATGTTGACATGAAAAAATTATCAAAAGAAGATGTATATAATCTATGTGATTATTATGATCGTATGAGTTCAGCTAAATTAACGTTATTATTCGATAATTCCTTGTTGGGTGGATCACGTGGTGTTATCATAGAAAATGTCTTATTAAATCGTGGTCTAAATAGACAAGGACTTCCGCTAAGCAAAATTGAAAAAGAAACTGCCAGAGAATTTGGTTATCATATTTAATCTTCCTGAATCCCTGCGCCATCCATTGGCGCAAGTTCACGCTGCTCTTGGACACGGCCATCATCCAGAAGGCTATCGCACCGCTGACGAGCGAGGCGCGCAGGAACATCCTCATCATCGACGACTCGCTGTTCAGCCGAAATCGCTCCAAGAAAGTAGAGCTGCTGGCCCGCGTCTACGACCATGTCAGCGGCACGT
>ERZ773202.1262-NODE-1262-length-17159-cov-5.086179_pt1 | contig 17159 bp, 17 predicted proteins | sample MGYA00580998_ERZ773202 | MGnify/ENA primary metagenome ERZ773202 (study PRJEB29015, sample SAMEA2737803) | human gut metagenome | biome: human gut; feature: human-associated habitat; material: faeces | place: China | collected 2012 ...
TTCCAGCGCATAGACCTTCAGCTCGGCATAGTGGGTTGTGGCCATAAGCAGGCTGCCCTGATGGCGCAGACGCTCCAGAATACTGACAGCCAGTGCCGCGCCCTCGGCGGGGTCGGTGCCCGCGCCCAGCTCGTCCAGCAGGGTCAGCGTGCCATGCCCGGCCAGCTCCAGAATCCCGCTGATGCGCTTCATATGGCCGGAGAAGGTAGACAGGCTCTGCTCAATGCTCTGCTCATCGCCGATGTCCACCAGATATTCGTCAAAGTGGCAGACGATGCTGCTCTCGTGTGCGGGAATCAAAAAGCCGTGCTGCGCCATTGCGTTGAGCAGGCCCGCGGTTTTCAGCGAGACGGTTTTACCGCCGGTGTTGGGGCCGGTGATGACAAGGGTGTCATATTCACTGCCCAGCGCGATATCCACCGGCACCACCTTTTTCTTGTCAATCAGCGGGTGGCGGGCCTTGTTCAGCCTGAAACAGATCGTATCGCTGACAGCGGGCATAAAGGCGTTCTGCTCCACGGCCAGCCGGGCCTTTGCCAGCAACAGGTCAATTTTCAACATTGCATCATAGCTGTAGGAGAACTGCGGCTCAAGGGAAGCCACCTGCGTGGAGAAGGAGGTCAGAATCCGGGTGATTTCCTCCTGCTCCTGTGCGCGCAGCTGCATAATGCGGGCGTTGGCCTCGACCACGGCGGTGGGCTCGACAAAGACCGTTGCGCCGGTGGAGGATACATCATGGATGACGCCGCCCACCTCGCCGCGGTACTCGGCGCGGACCGGCACGACATAACGGCCGTTGCGCAGCGAGACCACCGCGTCCTGCAGAAACTTGTTTGTGGTGGAGTTACGGATGATGTTATCCAGCTTGGTGCGGATGGAATCCTCGGTCTGGCGGATTTTGCGGCGCAAATCGTGCAGGGTCACGCTGGCGGTGTCGGCCATTTCCTCCGGCGAGAGGATGCTCTCACTGATTTGCTTTTCCAGCACCGGCTGAGGTGCCAGTGCAAAGAACAAATCATCGGTGGGCAGCATCTCATGCTCGCTCAGGCCGTACCACTGGGACAGGCCGGAAAAGTTGCGCAGCGTTGCGGCGATTTCCAGCAGCTCTCCCATCGAGAGGATGCCGCCCTTGTGGGCGTGGGCCACAATACGGCGCACCTCGCGCACGCTGCCGAAGCGGGGGCTGCCGTTTTTGATGAGCAGCGCATTGATGGCGTTGGTCTGGGCCAGGTCATAGCGCTCGTCCTCCACCGTGGGGGCGGGCTGCAGCGCCTGCATCATTTCCTTGGTTTCCTGGCAGGCACAAAGCTGCACAGCCCGGGCCAGCACCTTGTCCAGCTCGAGGGTTGTTTTATAGGTGGTATCCATACAGGGTTTTGGTCTCCTTAGTCAAAGTACGGTTTTTAAAAAGTCCAGGCTTTTCAGCCCATGCTCCAGATGCGCCAGCGTGTACTGCTCGCTGGTGCGGGAAAGCTCCTGTAAGCTCTCGGGCGAGATTTTGAACCCGAACAGCTTTTTATCCTCGGCCAGGCAGATATGGCGCAGGGCGTACAGCGCGCCGTTGTCCAGATTCGTGATATGGCGCGCTTTTTCGGCACAGTCGGCGCAGAGCAGACGGCCCTCGACAGGGTCAAGATAAAACTCTCCCCCGTCGTATTTACCGCAGCCCGCGCAGGCCAGCACGTCCGGCATATAGCCCGCCAGCGTCAGGGCGCGCAGCTCATAGATAGCTTTGAGCTGCGCGCAGGGATAGTGGCGCTCACTGATCATATACAGGCAGTTGAGAAGCAGGCGCAGCTGGGCGTCGGCCTCGGGCGGCGCGGGGGAAAGCTCCGCCGCGATCTCCGCCATGTAGCTGGCCAGAGCCATACCCTCAATGGACGCAGAGATGCCGTGGAACACCTTTTTGACCTGCGCAGTGTCCACAAAATAGTGGCTGCGCCCGCTGGTGAGCGTGAATTCCGAGTAGCAGAACAGCCCTGTTGCACTGAACAGGGCGCTCTTCATCCGCAGACTGCCGCGGGCCGACGCCGACACCACGCCGAGGTCAGGCGTCAGGATCGTCAGGATCCGGTCTGCCTCGCCCACCTTGACCTGCCGCAGCACAAGGCCCGTTGTTGCCACCTGCATATACGTCCTCCCGTGCTGTGTTTTGTTGATTTTTGTACGTCAGATAGTCGTAAATGCTGCCTGTCTGCGCAAAGCGCCGCCAGTCGTCCGCCGTTTTGTCCATGCCGTTCACCCCCATGGCTACAGTGTAGCAGAGGGGGCGCGGGGATGTTGGCGGAATGGGGAATAAAATAAATTTGCGGATGCTGTAGGGGCCGGACATGTCCGGCCCGCGGCCTTACGGATAATGCTCTATAACGGGTAGGCTGCGGGCGGGGCATGCCCCGCCCCTACGACGTGCAGCATCGTTACGGCTTCGCAAATCCCAGCGAGTTCAGCTGCAGTTCGTTATCGCGCCAGTCCTCGCGGACCTTGACCCAGCATTGGAGGTTGACCTTGACGCCGAGCAGCTCCTCAATGTCCATGCGGGCGGCGGAGGCAATTTTTTTCAGCATCTGGCCGCCCTTGCCGATGATCATGCCCTTATGGCTCTTGCGCTCACAGTAGATGTCCACGTCAATGTCGATGAGATCCTTGTCGGGGCGCTCTTTAAACCGCTCGACAACGACGGCGATGCCGTGGGGCACCTCCTCACGCAGGAAAAGCAGTGCCTTCTCGCGCACAAGCTCTGCGACAAGCTCCTTCTCCGGCATATCGGTGAAGGCGTCATCATCGAAATAGTGCGGGCCCTCGTTGCCGTAGGGCTTGAGCATGGCAAACAGTTCATCGCAGCCCGTGCCATCCTTCGCCGAGATCGTGACGATGTGGTCAAAGCAGCCGAACTCCTCCAGCTGCTTCTTGCGGGCTTCCAGCGCGGCAAAGTTATCCAGCAGGTCCACCTTGTTGATAACGGCAATGGCCGGGCCGCCCTTTTGCAGCGCCTTGACCATCGTCAGCTCGGCGTCGGTGAACTCCCCTGCCGGTTCAAACAGCATCATCGTCACATCGACGTCCTTCAGGCTGGCGGCGGCGGTCTGGGTCATGCGGGCGTCCAGCTTGTTGCGGGCGGCGTGGATGCCAGGGGTATCCATCAGCACATACTGCACCGGGCCTTTGGTGATGACGCCGGTGATGCGGCTGCGGGTCGTCTGGGGCTTTTTGGTCACGATCGCGACCTTTTCGCCCACAAGGTAGTTGGTCAGGCTGGATTTGCCCACATTGGGGCGGCCGATGACCGCCACAAAAACCGACGACGTATCGTAATGGCCCTGAACGGGCGTCGTGTTACTCAAAATCAAACTCCTGTCTTGCTGTGTGCAGAAATGCACGTTGGATCAAAGGCAAATCATTCGGTGTAGCTCACCGTGCGGGGCAGGCCCAGCTGCAGCAGCACGGCCTCTTCTTTTTCCCGCATCCGCATAGCTTCCAGGCCGCCGTTCTCATGGTCGTAGCCCAGCAGATGCAGCATGGAATGCACGGTCAGAAATGCCACTTCCCGCTGCAGCGGATGGCCGTAGAGGGTCGCCTGCTCCTGGGCGCGCTCCATGCTGATGACGATATCGCCCAGCATTTTGCAGCCGTTGTTTTCGTCCACATCATATTTGCCATCTACACCCAGCGGGAAGCTCAAAACGTCGGTGGGCATGGGCTTGTTGCGGTACTGGTTGTTCAGCTCTGCAATGGCCGCGTTGTCCACAAAGGTCACGCTGATCTCAGCCGGAGCCTCAAAGTGCTCGAACTCCAGCACAGCGTTGCAGGCGCGGCGGATCAGGATGCGGAGGCCGGACGGGACCTTGACGGCCTTCTGGGAATTGGTGATCAGAACTTTATTGGACATAGAATCAGTCCTCTCCTTTCTGGTTTGGTTGTTTTTCGGGATGTGCAGCCCTATCGTATGCCTTGATGATCTCCTGCACAAGGCGATGGCGCACAACGTCTTTTTCGGTAAAATAGCACTGGGCAATGCCCTTGACCTGCTTCAGCACATGCAGCGCATCCACAAGGCCGCTGCGGGTGCGTTCCGGCAGGTCGATCTGGGTCACATCGCCGGTCACAACGACCTTGGAACCCACGCCCATGCGGGTCAGGAACATTTTCATCTGCTCCGGCGTGGTGTTCTGCGCCTCATCCAGAATGATGAAGGAGTCGTCCAGCGTACGGCCGCGCATATAGGCCAGCGGGGCCACCTCAATGATCTGTTTTTCCACCAGACGCTCATATGTCTCGGCCCCCAGCATATCAAACAGACCGTCATACAGCGGGCGCAGATACGGGTCCACCTTCTGCTGCAGGTCTCCGGGCAGGAAACCCAGTTTCTCCCCTGCTTCTACCGCCGGGCGGGTCAGCACGATGCGGGACACCTCCTTGGCCTTGAAGGCCTTTACGGCCATAGCTACGGCGAGGTAGGTCTTACCGGTGCCCGCCGGGCCGACACCAAAGGTGATGGCATTGTTCCGGATGGCATTCAGGTATTCCTTCTGGCCCAGCGTCTTGGGCCGGATGGGCCGCCCTTTGACCGTAACCGTTACAAAATCCTCGGTCAGTTCCCGCACCCGTTTCTCAGCGCCGTCATGGGCCAGGCTGATGCAGTAGCGCACAGTCTGATCCTCCAGCGGGGTATGGTTCTCGATCAGAAGAAGCATGCCTTCCACCGCGCGGCTGGCCGCCGCTACGTTGGCCGGTTCACCGGAGAGCCGGAGCTGTGTGCCCCGGCAGACGGCCGTAACGGAGAACTCGTTTTCCAGCAGCCGGATGTTCCGGTCGCAGTTGCCAAAGACCGCCGCGGCGATCTCTACACTATCCAGTTCAATGTTCTTTTCTGCCATGTGCTCCTCCTGATGTGCCTACTTCGATAGCTATATTGTACCACCAAAATCCTTAGAAGAAAACTATGAAAATTGCACAAAATATTTTTCCTGCTTCCATCGTTTTTCCATATTGCAAAAATGCACTTGACAAACTATATCGTCACACGATATAATATGATCACGATATATCGGAACACGATATAAAGACTTTCGATCGAAACGGAGAGGTATCGAAACGATGGAAGCCATGGCCCTGACCGAGTCCACCTATTACATTCTGCTTTCTCTTTATCATCCGCAGCATGGATACGGCATCATGCAGCAGACCGAGCAGCTTTCCGGCGGGCGGGTACACCTTGCCGCAGGGACATTGTATGGAGCGCTGAACTCCCTGTGCGAAAAAGGATGGATCCGACAGCTGCCGATGGAAAGCGGGAGCCGTAAAAAAGAATATCAGCTGACCACAGAGGGTCTAGCAGTCCTGAGACATGAGCTTGCCCGGCTGCAGCAGCTGGTTGCAAACGGCGAAAGCATCCTGAAGGAGGAATGACCATGAACACGCGCAAAACCATCCATAAAGTCTATCTGGCATGGGATTTCAAGAAGGAAGAACTCTGGCTCAACGAAATGGCGGCGGAAGGCTGGGCTTTGGAGCATGCAGCGTTTTGCTCGTACACCTTCGTGCGCTGTGAGCCGGGCGAATACATCATCCGCATGGAGATGAATGCAGACCGGGACTATCGCAGCTTTGTGGAAGAAACCGGTGCAGAATATGTCGGCGGCTGTGTGAACTGGGTCTATTTCCGTCGCAAAGCCGAGCTCGGGTCGTTTGACCTGTTTTCGGACATGGATTCCCGCATTGCGCATCTTGCACGCATCGGTAAATCGCTCTGGCTGATCTGCCTTGCCAATCTGATCATCGGCGTTGTCAATATCCTAGACGGGCAGACGTTTTCCATTGTAAATCTGCTGTGCAGCGTTCTGCTGGCCTATGGTCTGGGCCGCATCCATGGGATGAATGCATCCCTTGAAGAAGAGCGTGCCCTGCACGAATAAACCTTGTCAAGCCTTTTTGTGCCACAACCGCATAGAAAAACAAAATGTATCTTTGGGTAAAACAGCAATAGCAAACTTTTCTCCTGCGTGATACAATAGCAAGCGTTGCGTGCCCTGCCGCCGCAGCAAAAAGATTGAAGGAGAAATGAACGATGGAACAATGCTATCTGATGCCCGGACAGGAACGCTGCGAACGATTCAAGGACGCAAACGGTGTTCCGCGCGTTCACTACTCCTACCGTTCCCTGCACGGTGCCTTTTTTGACTGCGAGAGCCGCAGCCTGGAGGAAGCCCAGCATCTGTGTGAGGACTGGCTGGTCGGTCAGGACCGCTGCTACCACAACTGATCCCATAAAAAAGCAAGCGCCGCTGTTTCATGGATGGTCACTCCATCCGGAGCAGAGGCGCTTTTTGTTGTTAGTTCCACAGCTGTGCGCAGACAAGTTCCAGCACACTGCCCGCAATACAGCGGGATTTATCCGAGATCAGGAAACAGTTGGAAAGCTCTTCCCGGCGGGGGTCCACATCAGCCACCTTGAACCCCGGAGTGACCGGGTAGCCGCTGCGCAGCAGACCGCGCAGGATGCCGCCAATCTGTGCGGTGACCGGGAAGGATTTGCCTTCCGACGTCCGGATCTGTGCGATGATCTCCCCTGCTTCCACCAGGTCACCGATCTTTCGCACATCCTGAAAGATGCCTTCCGTCTGCGCATGGATGACCCGCTCCTTGCCATAACCGCCGATGACACCCGGAATGCCAGTGTTCGGGATGGCAGCGCCCTCCCGGATGATACGGCCCAGCCGATGGCCGCGCTTCGTCTCGACCACGACATCCACATCCTGTCCGGCTGTAAATCCGGGGCCAAGGGCGATGGTCAGCGGTGCCATATCACGGGTGGTGCCAAGGTTCTTCTTGGCCAGAATGGCATCCACCAATACATCCGGCTTTGCTTGTGCCACGCAGCTGCCTGCCGGGTCGATGAGAACGGGCACCGCATTCCGTGCCCAGACGGTCGGAGCCTGTTCCAGTGTGTCGATACGAACAGCCCTCAGGCCCTCTACCGTTGTTTCACCTTCGTACACAGCTTCGCAGAGCGACACCTGCCGCCGGATAGCCGCCGGGTGAGCGGTTTCCAGTACAAGCACCCGTAGCCCAGCGGACCACAGACGATGGATGGTGCCGGTAGCAAGGTCGCCGCCGCCGCGCACCAGAATCAAGGCATCCTGTTTCATTCGATGGATCCTCCTTCCGGAATGATTTCCAGCAGAAGCTCCATAGAACCACCGCAGGCCGCAACCGCGGCATCTTCGTTTTTGCCGTCGGCCGAAAATGTGACCGTCTGCACCGATGCGGTATGCCCGGCCAGCATTTCAGCAGCGGCCTGCCGAGTACGGTATTCCATGATGCCGCCGCCCACACTGCCTACAGTCGTGCCATCGGGCAGGAGCAGCATTTTGGAGCCGACCTCCCGCGGGGTGGAGCCGTGCCGTGCAATGATCGTCGCCAGCACTGCAGGCTGGCCGTTCTGTGCGGCCTGCTCCATCGCCGCCAGAAGCGCCGGAGCAAAGCCCTCGGTCTGAGGGCGGGCGTTTTTCACTTCCACGATCTGCGCCAGAATGGACAGCGCGATCTCTTCGGCGGTTTTGGCCCCGATGGCAAGTCCGATGGGGGCCTGCACAGCTTCCACCCGTGCAGCATCCGCCCCGGCTTCCAGCAGCTGTCGCCGTACCAGTGCGGCCCGGCCCCGGCTGCCCATCATGCCAACGTAAGCCGCCGGTTTCTGCAAGATCTGCTCCAGGCAGGCCACATCAAAGGCATGGGCGCGGGTCACGACCACAAAGTAGGTCTCTGCCCCGCCGGGCACCTGCTCCAGTGCCTGTGCAAACGGTAAGCAGAGGACCGTGTCCGCTCCGGCATCCCGCAGGTCCTGCGCATATTCCGTGCGGTCCTCCATAGCAAGCACCGGCAGGCCCAGCAGTTTTGCCAGCCGTACCACCGATGCCGCTACATGGCCGCCGCCGCAGACAACGATCTGCGGCACCGCACCGAATCGTTCCACAAACACCCGCGTGCCGTCCAGTTCCAGAAACCCGGTGGCTGTGCATTCCTGCAAACGGGAAAGGCTGCGCTGCAATACGCCGCTGCTGTGGGTCTGCCACACCGGGCGCCCGCCGCGCAGCAGAATCCGGCTGCCGGCCTCCGGTCCATCCAGCACCGCCGCAAGGGTACAGTCTCCGGTGACCTGCCCTTTCTGCAGGGCATCAACCAATGCGCTCATAAAATGTTCTCCTGTTCGTCATTGCTCCACCTGCGACACCGCGTCGTAAGCCGCCGGGTCCAGCAGGCTGTTCCAGTGTTCCCAATCCTCCGGCGTCATGCGCCAGGCAAGGCCGCACCCGGCGGAGATCTCCCGTGGGAGCGGGATCAGCCGCCCGGGGATCTGTGCCGTGGCGCAGTGCTTCTCCCAGGCCATGGCTTCCACCGTTGTGCGGAAGGAGAGCACGATATAGGTCTTTTTTGTGCGCATTTACAGCTCCTGTGCCAGCTCCCGCACGGCCTGTGCAGCGTGCAGAGCTTCTTCCATGGTATTGCTGTGTGAAAAGCTGAACCGTACCAAGCCCTGTTCCACCGTGCCAAGCGCCTTGTGCATCAGCGGGGCGCAATGTGCTCCGGCCCGCACACAGATGCCGTAGTCCTCCCACAGGATATCGGCCACCCGGGCAGAGTCCTCGTCTCCGATATTCAGGGAGACGATGGGCGCACGCAGAGCGGTCTCAATGTCGCCGTATACAGTCACGCCCGGCATACCGCATACTTCTTCGTAAAAACAGCGAGCCAGTGCAGCTTCGCGGGCGGCCAGCGTTTCCACGCCCTGTGTCAGAAGCCATTGTACTCCGGCGCAAAGCCCGGCAAGGCCGTGCACGTTCAGGGTGCCGGCTTCCAGTGCGGTGGGCATCTGGGCGGGATGCTGCTCGTCATAGCTGTGCACGCCGCTGCCGCCCACTACAAGGGGCGCGATCTGCACACCCGGACGCACATACAGCCCGCCGGTACCCTGCGGCCCCAGTAAAGCCTTGTGCCCGGTGAAGCACAGCACATCCACACCCAGCGCCTGTACGTCGATGGACTGGGCTCCGGCCGTCTGCGCGGCATCCACGATCAGCAGCAAGCCGTGCCGGTGTGCAAAGGCCGCAGCCTTTGCAAGATCGGTGCCGTTGCCGGTCACATTGGACGCTCCGGTCACGACCAGCGCTCTGGTGTTTGGGCGCACAAGCTCTTCCCATTTTTCATATTGCAGGCGGCCTTTGGCGTCTACCCCGGCAAAGCTGAGCTGGACCCCCTGTGTCCGCAGCCGGTACAGCGGCCGCAGGACCGAATTATGCTCACACACGGTGGTGATGACATGATCCCCCGGCCCCAGCAGCCCGCACAGGGCGGTGTTCAACGCGCCGGTGGCGTTGGCCGTAAAGGCAATGCAGGCAGGGTCCGGCGCGTGGAAAAGCTCTGCCAGCGCTTCCCGTGCGGCATACACCAGCCGGGAAGCATGCAGGGTCGGCTCATGGGCACCGCGGCCGGGGTTGCCTGCGGTGTGCAGGGCGTCCAGAATGGCGGCGTCCACTTCCTGCGGTTTGTACAGCGTGGTGGCAGCATTGTCCAGATAGATCACGGCTTGACCACGTTCCCGGCATGGGTCAGCTTTTCCACGATGGCATACATGTTCGTCACGCTGCCTACGGCCAGCTTCTCGGTCAGGCCGTAATAGTTCAGGCAGGTGCCGCAGGTCATGATCTCCACACCTTCCGATTCCAGCGTCTTGAGGTCCTCCAGCATGGGAGAGCCCTCACAGGTCAGGGATGCACCGCCGTTATAGAACAGAACCGTCTTGGGCAGCTTGTCCTGCTGCGTCAGGGCAAACACGAACGCCTTGAGCAGGGTCTTGCCCAGCTCCTCGGCCCCGGCACCCATAGTGTTTGCGCCAATGGCCACCACGGTATCCGTGCGGGCGTCCGGCATGCAGACGGCCGGGGTCTCTTCAGCCGCCGGAGCCTCCCCGATGGTGAACAGCACTCGGTATTCCCGTTCGGCCAGCTTTTCGGCGCTGTACTGATAACCCTTTTGCTGGGCCATCTTGGTCAGGTTCTGCACGGCGATCTCGTTGTCCACCAGAATTTCCACCTGACCAGCACCCTTCAGCTCCGAAATAGCGCGCTTGGCCTTGACGACCGGCAGCGGGCAGGCGTCTCCTCTTGCGTCAACATGAGTCATAATCGTTTCTCCTTTCGGTAGGTCAGTATGTTACTGTGATCTCGGTTTCGGTTCGGGGAACGATCTCGCCCACGATCTTCGCGGGCAGGCCAGCGGATTGCAGTTCCTTCTCCAGCGCGCTGGCCTCCGCCGGGTCCACTGCCAGCAGCAGACCGCCGGATGTCTGAGGGTCGAACAAGACTTCTTCCATGGCAAACGGAACGCCCTCAAACCGGACAAAAGGCCCGGTATGATTGCGGTTGCGCTGCCCGGCGGCGGTGTACAGGAAGTCATCTGCCGCCTTTTCAGCGCCCGGCAGCACCGGCACGGCGCGGGCGTTGATCTTGCAGGAAAGTTTCCCGCCCATCATCTCGTGCAGATGCCCCAGAAAACTGAAGCCGGTCACATCGGTGGCCGCGTGCACAGTATACCGGCGGCTGATCTCCGCAGCGGTCTTGTTCAGGGTTGTCATGGAATGAATGGCGGCTGCCATGTGTTCCGGGGCCGCCTCGCCCACACGGTTTGCGGTGCACAGCAGCCCCACACCCAGCGCTTTGGTCAGCAGCAGCTTGTCTCCCGGCTGGCCGGCATCGTTTTCGTACAGATGATGCGGATCCACAAGGCCGGTCACCGACAGGCCGTATTTGACACCGGTGTCTGCAATGGAATGACCTCCGGCCAGAATGCCCCCTGCTTCGGCTACTTTTTCGGCTCCGCCGCGCAGGATCTCGCCCAAAACGTTCAGGTCCATATTTTCCGGGAAACACACCAGATTGAGGGCAGTTTTCACCTCGCCACCCATGGCATACACGTCGCTCAGGGCGTTGGCCGCTGCGATCTGCCCGAAGGTATAGGGGTCATCCACCATGGGTGGGAAAAAGTCCACCGTCTGCACCAGGGCCAGATCTTCTGTAACGCGGTAGACGGCGGCATCGTCCCGGCTGTCATACCCCACCAGCAGATTCGGGTCCTTTTCGCCGCGGGGCAGCTTTTCCAGAATGCGGCTCAGTACACCGGCACCCAGCTTTGCCGTGCAACCGCCCCCGGTACAGAATACGATTTTTTCATCCTTGCTCATGCACGTTCTCCCTCTTCAAATTGTGTCAGAACGCCGTTCACACGATAACGTTCCTGCAGAACACAGAGCGTCTGCTTCCCGAGCAGTTGGCGCTGCGGCGTATCTGCCTGATTGAGCACCGCATAAAAGGCCCTGCTGCCCACCCGTTTCCGGCCGCCCTGCTCACTTGCCAGCAGTTGAGCCAGAAGTTCCGGGGTCGGGCAGGCCTCCGGCGGAACGCCCAGCAGCATGCAGGCTTGTTCCAACCGGAAGCAGCATTCTTTTAAAGGGTGGCCCAGTGCGGAAAGCCCGGCCACCGCCAGTACGATGTCGCTTTGCGGCAGCAGAACAGGTTCCTGCTCCGCCGGGGCTTTGCACGGGAAATGCTTTGCACCGTCGGCTTCCAGAAACACGGCGTCTGCCTGTGCCATCCAGTGGGCAAGGTCTGCTTCCGGCGGTGCGGTCAACTTACCGTTGGGAGCCGGAGAGCCCACCACGGCATAAGAGCCGCGGGCCCAGAGTTCCTGTATTTCGGCGTCAGTCTTTGCCCAGAGCCCGTTTTCCGGGCGCAGGATGTGGGTGGTAGTGGACACCAGCATCCGCCAACCTTTCTGCGCGCAATGGCTGGCCATGGCATACAGCAGCGTTGTTTTTCCGCCGCCGCCCACCAGCGAGACCACATGGCCTTTTTCCGCCAGAAACGGAAACTGCTGTTCCCCGATCATTTGTGGTTTTCAGCGGCGGCCATGGCAATCTGCTCCGGAGTAATGGGCAGCTCATAGAAACGGGTGCCGATGGCGTTGTAAATGGCGTCTGAAATGGCCGGCAGCGGCGTGTTGATGACCACCTCACCGATGGATTTTGCACCAAACGGGCCGTTTGGCTCATAGCTGTTCTCAAACTCCACGTTGATTTTTCCGATGTCAATGCGGGTGGGGATCTTGTACTGGAACAGCGAGTTCTCTTCCGGGCAGCCCTTCCGGTCATAGGTAACATTCTCGGTCAGCGTCATACCGATGCCCTGCAGGATGCCGCCCTCTGCCTGCACTCGGGTCAGGTTGGGGTTGATGGGGGTACCGCAGTCCACGCAGGTATCAAATTCCAGCACCTTCACCTCGCCGGTCTCGGTGTCCACTTCCACCTCGGCAGCACCCACCATAAAGGGCGGCGGCGACAGGGGCGAGGTGTGGGTCTCGGTGGCTTCCAGCGGGACCATATGGCCGAACTGAGACGCATAGGCGATCTCGGACAGGGTCTTTTTCTTTTCCGGGGCGGCGCTTTCAAACACTTCTTTGCCGTCAAACTCCACAGCATCTGCCGGGCAGCCCAGCAGCTCGGCACCCAGCTTGCAGATCTGTTCCCGCAGCTTCATGGCACACTTCTCAGTGGCCTTGCCGGTAACGTAGGTGGTACTGGATGCATAGGAACCGGAGTCATAGGGAGAGGTATCGGTGTCGGCACCAAATACCGCAATGTTGTCCAGCGGGCAGTCCAGCACTTCGGCGGCGATCTGCGCCAGCGTGGTGTCACAGCCGGTGCCCATATCCGCTGCACCGATGATCAGCGAGTAGAATCCATCATCGTTCAGCTTAAGGGTCGCACTGCCCACGTCCATGCCGGAAATACCGGAGCCCTGCATGGCCATGCCCATGCCGACGGCGCGCACCTTGCCGTTGCCCAGATCACGGGCCGGGTATTTGTGCTCCCAGTCGATCATCTCCCGCACCTTGACAAGACAGCGGTCCAGCGCACAGCTGGTGTTCACGGCACCGTAGTAGGCAGGCATCACATCGCCCTCCTGCACCGTGTTCTTCAGGCGCAGGGCAAAGGGGTCCATGTTCAGCTTGTGGGCCAGCTCGTTCACGGCAGATTCCACAGCAAACAGGCCCTGGGTCGCACCGTAGCCGCGGTAGGCACCGGCAGACATGTGGTTGGTATACACCACATCGCTGACAAAGCGGAACGCTTCGGCCTTACCGTACAGCGGGATGGATTTGTGGCCGGACAGGCCCACGGTCGTGGGGCCGTGCTCGCCATAGGCACCGGTGTTGGACAGCGTGTACAGGTCGATTCCCTTCACGATGCCATCCTTCGTGGCACCCAACCGGACATGCATCTCCATTTCGTGGCGCGGAGAAGAGGCCGTCTGGCTTTCCACCCGGCTGAAAATGATCTTGGAGGGCTTTTTGGTTTTCCAGGTCACAAAGGCGGGGTATACCTCGCTGACCGCTGTCTGCTTGGCACCAAAGCCGCCGCCGATGCGGGGCTTGGAAACACGCACCATGGATTTGGGGATGTGCAGGGCATTGGCAATGTTGCGCCGCGCATGGAACACGATCTGGGTGGAGCTGAGCACGTTCAGCCGCCCATAAGTGTCAATGGAACAATAGGTGCGGAAGGTTTCCATCATGGCCTGCTGGCAGGCCTTGGTGTGGTAAACATGGTCGATTACCACATCGCACCCCGCCAGCACTGCGTCGATGTCTCCGGAGCCGCACTCATCGTGGGCACACAGGTTGCGCTTGTTGTCGGCTCCCACCGGGCACAGGGCCTCCCAGTTGTCCTCCGGGTGCACCAGAACCGGGTTGTCCTTGGCGGTGTGGAAATCCATCACCGGCTCCAGTACCTGGTACTCCACCTTGATAAGCTTCAGCGCTTTGTCCACGCATTTTTCGTCCTTACCGGCCACGATGGCCACCACGTCCCCCACAAACCGCACATGGCGGTCAATGAGCAGACGGTCACGGGGGCTTGCCTCCGGGAAGGTCTGGCCTGCCTGGGTGTAGCGGGGCGCATCCTGCGGGACATCCTCCCAGGTGAAGATGGCTTCAATGCCGGGAACCTTCTTGGCCACGGTCGTGTTGATCGTCCGGACCATGGCGTTTGCATGAGGCGAGCGCAGCAGCTTGACGATCAGGCAGTCCTGCGGGATCACATCATCCATATAGACCGGCTGGCCGGTGACCAGCTGCATGGCGTCCTTTTTGCGGAACGGTTTGTTGACCGTGTTCATTCAGCAGCCGCCTCCTTCTGTTTCTTCCAGTCCAGAAAATTCAGGATGCCGCGCAGCTGGCCTTCATAGCCAGAGCAGCGGCAGAGATTGCCGGAAAGATATTCTTTGATTTCTTCGGCAGACGGGTATGGATTTTCCCGGAACAGCGCCAGAGCATTCATGATAAAGCCCGGGTTGCAGAAGCCGCACTGCTCTGCGCCCTGATCGGCGATGAAGGCACCGAATTCGGCAGCTTCTTCCTGCAGGCCCTCCAGCGTGGTCACCTTGTGACCGTCGGCGCGGGCGGCCAGCACAGAACAGGACAGCACCGGCTTGTCATCCAGAAAGACCGTGCACAAGCCGCAGTTGGAAGTTTCGCAGCCGCGTTTGACGCTCAGGCATCCATGTCTGCGCACAAAGTCGATGAGCAGCGTATCGGGAGCCACATCGTCCGAGACGCGCACTCCGTTCAGCATCAGATTGATCTGCATTTAGGTTTCCTCCTGTCCGGCGCGGTTTTCCAGTTCTTCGGCTGCACGCCGCACCAGCACACCAGTCAGGTGGCGGCGGTATTCGGCGCTGCCGCGCATGTTGGAACCGGTGACCACCTGTTGTTGGATGGTTTCGGCCAGCTGCTGCGCCGGAGCTGCCGGTTCTTCATACAGCACAGCCTTGAGCGGGCGGGCACCCACCGCAAACCGGTAGCTGCCATCCTGCAGCCGGGCAGCGGCACAGGTGAGCACCGGAATGTCGGTCTGGCTGTTGCGCACCGACTGGTAGCAGTAATCGGCCGCTTCTTTCCGGACCAGCAGACGCACCACGATGTCCCGGTCGTAGGGACGCTCGGCATACTCCCGCAGCGGCACGATGCCGCCCTTATACAGCTCCACCGAGCAGTCCATGGCCAGGAACAGGGTCAGCACATCCGAAAAGCCAAACCGGCTGTAGATGCTGCCGCCGACGGTGGCCAGGTTGCGCAGCTGCACGCCCACGATGTGGCGCAGCGCTTCCCGGACGGCCCCGTGGGTAAAGGCTTCCAGTCCGGGGTGGGTCTCCAGCTGGCGCAGGGTGACCATCGCCCCAATGGAAAAGCCCGCATCCGTTTCCTCGATCGTGTCCAGCCCCAGGCCGGACAGGTCGATGGCTGTGCCGACATTGATGGTCTCCATCTTGAGCCAGATCATGCCGCCCAGGATGCGGTTGGCCTTTTTCTGGTTGAGCTGCCAGGCTTCTTCCAGACTTTCGGCCCGTTTGTATTCTCGGATCGTCATCATGTGCAGGTCCCTCTCTTTTTATCCTTGCTGTTTCTATTTTAACACAGACACAGATTGCGTTTCAATCGGCAATTGCGCTATAATGGAAAAAATCCCATCGGAAAGCGCAGGTCTTTTTTATGCAAATGCATGCTTCTACGGGGTGTGTGCTCATGGCCTCTGGTCTGAGTACCCGCTTTGGCTCCAACAAGCTTCTGGCTCAGTTTGACGGTCAGCCCCTGCTGTGCCGGGCCTTTGCCGCCACCGACACGCCGCAGCTGTCGGCACGCATCGTGGTGACCCGCTCGGCGCAGGTGCAGGCGCTGTGCAAAGCACATGGGGTGCCGGTGCTCCTGCATGCATTACCCGGCCGGAACGATACCGTGCGGCTGGGACTTTCGGCGCTGCTGGCACAGCATCCGGAACTGACCGGGTGCATGTTTCTGCCCGGTGACCAGCCCCTGCTGCGCCGGGCTACGGTGGACCAGCTGCTGACGGCCTTTGCACAGACGCAAAAAGAAACAGAACGGGTGATCTTCCGTCTGGGTGCCCCGGCCGGAAACGGCCCGGACCCCCTTGTGGGAAGCCCCGTTCTGTTCAGCAACGGCTTTTTCCCGGAGCTGCTCACCCTGCCGGAGGGCAAGGGCGGCAGCGTCCTGCTGCACAAGTACCCGACGCTGGTGCATACCGCCTGTATCGCACAGCCGGAAGAGCTGGCCGACACCGATACGCCCGCCGCACTGGCGCAGCTGGAAGCGCTTGTCCGGGAAAAGGGATAAGATTTACTCTGCCTGATCGTTCTTGGGCAGCAGGACGTTCAGCAGGATGGCTACGAAGGCAGCCGGAACGATACCGGACTCACCGCAGATCAGCTGGAATGCATGGGGCGTATTGGCCAGGATGCCGCTGTTGGCACCCATGCCGTAGCCTACACCCAGCGCCACCGACACGATGGTCAGCTGGCGCGGGGTCATCTTTTCCTTGGTGATCAGCTGGATGCCGCTGACCACGATGGAAGAGAACATCATCACGGCTGCGCCGCCCAGAACGGCCTGCGGCATGATGGAGATCAGGGCGCCCAGCTTGGGGATCAGGCCGCACAGGATCAGGAACACGGCACCGGAGGCCAGGGCCATGCGGTTGACCACCTTGGTCATGGCCACCAGACCCACATTCTGGCTGAAAGAGGTATTGGGCAGCACGCCGAACAGTGCCGCAAAGGTGGAGCCGAGGCCGTCGCAGATGACACCGCCGGACAGCTCCTTGTCGGTGGGTTCGCGGTTCATGCCGCCCTCCATCACGCCGGAGATGTCGCCCACCGTTTCCACGGCGGTGACAATGAACATGATCAGCACCGGCAGGATGGCACGCATATCAAACACGATCTTGACCGGGACCAGCTTGGGGATGGCAAACCAGGAAGCCTGTGCCACCTTGTCCCAGTTGAGCACCCAGGCCTTGGTGTACTCCACGCCGTCGGCGGTGACACCGGTGGTGGGCAGCACAAAGCCCATGACAAAGGCTGCCACATAACCGGCCAGAATGCCGATGAGGATGGCGGAAGAGCTGAGGAAGCCGGTGGTCCAGTGCTTGAAGATCAGGATGACCACCAGCACGAACAGAGCCAGCAGCAGGTTTTCCATGGAGCCGAAGTCCTTGGCCTTGTTGCCGCCGCCGAAGGAGTTGATACCCACCGAGA
>ERZ773202.1263-NODE-1263-length-17137-cov-10.906861_pt1 | contig 17137 bp, 14 predicted proteins | sample MGYA00580998_ERZ773202 | MGnify/ENA primary metagenome ERZ773202 (study PRJEB29015, sample SAMEA2737803) | human gut metagenome | biome: human gut; feature: human-associated habitat; material: faeces | place: China | collected 2012 ...
AAAGCTTGCTTTAATTGCTGAGGTGCAGCCTATCTTATGCAAAGATAAAGAAAACGTGAGAAAAAGTATTGCACAGGTTTAGTTTTTTTTAGGTGTGCAAATATTTTTCTTATTTCCTAACTACCTTTGTGGCATAAATGAAGTTATTTATGTCAGAAACTACATATTATAAATATATCAGCAATGGTGATCATTACACAGATGTCATCACCAAACTCTCAAAAGTGGAGCATCACCTTTGGATTGGAACTGCAGACATCAAGGATTTGTATGTAAAAAGCGGCTCCACTACTATCCCTTTTCTTAAGGTCATCTCCCAATTGATTGAGCGTGGAGTAGAGGTTAGGCTTATACATGCCAAGGAGCCTGGTCCAAACTTTCGTAAGGACTTCGATAAATATCCCATTCTTTCCAAACGGTTAGAAAGGTTATTATGTCCGAGGGTACACTTTAAGATGGTCATTATGGATTTGGAGACTGTCTATGTGGGTTCTGCTAACCTCACTGGAGCAGGCATCGGAATGAAGAGTGAGACAAATAGAAACTTTGAGGCTGGTATGCTCACTAACGATCCTTTCTTTGTTGAGCAAGCCATTAACCAATTTGATTTCGTATGGAATGGAAGCCATTGCAAGAAATGTGGACGGAAAAAGTTTTGTATAGATTCACCTTTAAAGTATAAGTTTTAAAAAATATGGATTATGCTATTCAATTATAAGGGACATAGGATATTTGCCTTCTCAGACACTCATGGAATGCACAGGCGGCTTTATATTCCAGAGTCTGCAGACATTCTGTTATGTGCTGGCGATGTTGTTCCTGGCTTTGGCAAGGATGGCTTCGATGACTTTTTCTTCTGGTTGTTAAGTCTTCCTGCCAGACTTTATATTTTTGTCGCAGGTAATCATGAATTATTCTTGGAGGACACTCCAGAGGTTTCAGAGTCACTTTTACCTAAAAAGGTTGTTTTCCTTCATGACTCCACATACGAGTTTGATGGAATTAAGTTTGGCAATATCTCTATGAGGAGTTTGCAAAATAAGAGCTTAAATGTCCACCTTGCTGCCAATATAGATTTTCTGATTACACATATTCCACCAGAAGGAATCCTTGATGATGGTAGGGGAAGTATTCCTTTATTGATGGAAGTATATCAGCACCATCCCCATTTCCATGTCTTCGGGCATGCTCATTCCTGTGGAAACAAAAGCAAGGGTGGTGTCTTTACAGAATATTATAATGTTTCACAGTTCGATGACCTCCGAAAATAAGAAATGAGCTTGGTCTATCAATGACCGGGCTCATTTCTTATCAAACCATTTCACAATCAGTCTCGGTCATAAGTCATTTTAAGGAATGGAGTAAAGTTGTCCCCAATCCATAAGCATCCCATAAGATTTCTTCAATCTCATTGAAAGATATGCTTCTTAAACATTCTGCTATTGTCATACCTTCATAATTTTAAGCTCCCCCACAAAAAATCAGTAATTTCTACCAAAACTCTATTATCTGTTCTGCGTCTGGCACATCCTGCGTGTCTGTCCGCAATGACGAGCGGCGTTGTTCAGAACTCATCGAGTGCCTGATGCATACGTTACGCGCTTCCACCTCGCCAGCCATTCTCAAATATCGTCTCCTGCCTTGTGATAGGTCTCCACCACGGGCAAAGTCCTCTTCCTCTTGTATAAGATGCTGCACTTCATGCAGCAACACACCTTCGGTCTGGTATTGGAACGGAGAATTTAGCGTTCCCATGCAAATCATCATGCCGTAGCTCAAAGGATTGAAATACCCTGAAAACTTGTTGGTCGGTGTGTATCTGGCGTATAAACTGAGCCGTTCGAAAGCTGGGTATGCTATGAGCAGGCTGATGTCGTGCATACATAGGCTGATGTTTATGGACTCGCCAAAATGGCGTTTCAGATGGTCCTCTATTTCGACTGTATTGTGGAAAGGGTCTGCCACTTCATAGCGCCATTTGCCGTCTACACCCATTTCCCAACCCGTCTGCTGTTTTATCATGTGCATATCCGTGCTGCAGCGAAGCAGTTGGACTGCCTTCTTTTGTGCTTCGATAAGTCCTGACGAAGCATTGCTATCGTCAAGTCTTTTTGCACCTATAATACCTATATAGCTCATATTACCACTTGTCTGGTGAATTAATAATGTCGGTTTTGTCTTCAAGATAGTCTTCTATACATTTTCTTATGCCATCCAATGTAGCCGAGCAAGGCAAGGCATCAAGAAATACCTGTGCCACAGACTTTTCGGGCGACATGAACATCATCTCGTCTTCGAACTTGGCATAGTAGAGTCCGTTGGTGTCCAGATACTCGCTGTCGAGAATGTCTTGTAGCAGAGCCTTGACATTTGGGGCAAGCTCTACGACAAATGCCTTGTTTCCTAACACACGCTGCAAATCACGGCACACCTCACGCTGTTCTACGAGCGAGGGTTGCACCTTTTGCTGTTGACTAACTCTTGTTATGGAAAGGCGGTAATAGTCTTTCCATTTCATGTAGCATCGTCGCAGGGCATCTATTGTGCTGCGCTGTATATGGGGCAGTGGCAATCTATCGAGATCCATTGTTTCTTGCGCAAGACAATAGTGATCGGAATGTCTGAACACTGGTTTGCCCTTCTTTTCTCCCATGGCTACAGGGGCAGATATACGCAACATGAGGCTCTGCCTTATTGGAGGCGTGGGTACTTCGTCCGCATTTTTCCAGTCAAGAACTTCCCAAGGCTCGTTGTCGTCGCGTTCGGAGCGCGACTCGAATTCCTTCACATCGCCGTAAGTTATCTGTTCGCGAGGCACGACAATCACAGCATCCATCTGGGCAAGCGTTTGTATGATGGTCTGCAATGATTCCGACTCGAAAGGCAACTGTTCAGTCTGATAGTGCATAAGCGTCTTGCGTTTTTTCGTGTCTGGCTGTTCTATGTCTTCCTTTGCCTTGTCGTATATCGAACTTATAGGGGTGCCAAAGAACAGAGTACGTATGCCATCAAAACGCTTGTCCTTTTCAAACTCCTTGGAGTGTTTGTCGTTCACGCTTACTACATAAATCGGACCATTGTAAGGCATTAGCGAGAAGTTCACCCCCAAGCCAGCTATCGTATAACTTGTGTTGGTATTGGTGGCATATTTGAACCCTTCGTGCAGAGGAATAGAAACCGTGTTTAACGCTTTTCTTATCTTCGACTCGTCCATAGGCAAGAGTAATCCGATCTGTGTTTGAGCCTTGCCACCTTTCTTTTCCTTCAGCGAAAAGGATATGAAGCGAGGCTTCAGTTCGGTGATGGCAGGATGGACGTATGCTCCAAGAATGTTGCCGGTGATAATCTTGCGCTCCACAATCTTGTTGTTGTAGAGCGCAATGTCCTTGTTCCAAACGCTTGCGCCCGGCTGCCAAGAACTTGAATATAAAATATCACAAAGACGTTTGTAATTGCTCCAACTGCTATTATGAACCAAATTGATGCGAATTTCCGTGTGTACAGCTGTCAATGCAAATACGAACTCCACTTTACTGGGAAGGAATCTGGATTGCTCATCTTTACCAAATCGTATGTCTGTCAATACACTTTTAATTCCATCTTGTGGCATTACCTCGCCCTCCACATTCTCAGTGATGACGTATCCGTTTCCTATTTCCGCTTTTGACAAGACCTTGACAAGTCTTTTCCTTTCTTCTGCGTATTTTTTCATCTCTTGCTTCTTTGCGTCAAGCAGATGGTTGTACTCTTTAGAGTACGAAACCAGTTTCTGCATGATTCGCTTGGCACGCTTCTGCTCGTTCACATCTTCAAATTCTGTTGAGCTCCATTTGTCAACAGGTGTGCATGCTTTTTGCAACCATGTGTTTGCCAACTCCTCATCACCACAATATGTTGTCAATATGCGTTTTGCTCCGTCATGCAGCATTTGGCTGCGTGCCTTAAAGCGACGGTTAACCTCTTTGTTGCGGTGTGCATAATAATCTTTCACCTGTTGCTGTAAGACAGGGTTCTCCTTATATGGATTTCCGTAAACCGCCTTAGCTTTCTGGCAAAGTTCAGTCACTGTCTCATAGCTATATGGAAACGTCTTTTGCCTGCATTTATAGGTTGTAAGATATGAGCACCCACCAAGCCTTGTCTTCGTCTTGGCTGTAGTGAAAAGTTCTTCCCTTACAAAGTCGGCCTCGAAATCACGGAATTCACGTTCCAGGTCCCATTGGTTTAATCGGCGAAGCTCAGCCTCAAGCGTCGTGTAGCCCGATATCAGGTCGTCTACGATGCTCTGTTGTGCCGCCACACTTAGCATGGCACTCCGTGCGAGCAGTCGGCTTGCTGTCACATTACGTGTAAGGTCGAGGACCACAGCTTGTTCTGCGTGTTCAGACAAATACTCTTTTGCCACCTCATTGCCATACTTATTGTCAATGTCTACGAAGTCGGCTTGTTCACGGTCTTGGTCTTGCCATGCGGCAGTGTTGGCACTAAGCGACCGCAACTTTGCCCGGAGCATCATGTTGAGGCGCTTCTCCGAAGGAATGGCCGTGATGATGTACTCATACAATGGAGGCAAGTCGACACGTTGACCAGTTCGGTTGATGCGGCCACGCTTCTGCAAGTCGATATTCACGTCAAGGTCGTTTTGCACGATGAGCATCTTGCGTTGGCGCACTTGGTCATCTGGCACCTCGGCGGTGGAAATGGCGTGCGCACTTGCACCTATAGCTCCGCAGGCATTGATAAGAATAACGTCTAACTTGTTGTTTTGGAAATCATTGAAGATAAGGTTAGAGTGACGCTTCTTTCTTGACACGATGACAGCGTTGATGAAGTCGTCATCGCCCTCAGGTGAGAGATAATCCAGTTGGTGTGCTCGCCCCGTACATTCCTCAAAACGGATGTTTAGGTATTCACCATTGGGCGCAACAAACTTCTCGGCAGTTATCAGCTGCCGTATTACGTCGATAGGCGACACGGGGAGATGAAACACCTCTTCGGTTATGTCTTGCTTAATACTTGTATAGTAGTCGCTTATCTCTTTGGCTTCTGCCTTCAACGACATTTCTTCCAATTCTTCTACCATTTCAAAAACAGGTCGATTGGCACTGTCGGTAGGGGCGCTTCCACAAACCGTCTTTTCCAACAAACGCAACAACAACGCAGATATGTCGCCACGAACGGATCCGTCTTCGTTCACTGTCACGTCCTGTACGATACACTCAAGCGTGTCGCTCATACCAATCACCACACTTCTTCCTTGCTTTACATTCTCAATGGCGGCTTGTGCCACCTTTTTCGCTTTCAAGGAAAGCAACAACACTTTGTTGATATAGAAAAGTTGTGCTCTTGTGGGATAGCATTTGAAGGGTAGAAGCACGTTGTACATAAGGGCATGATTAACCATTGTGCGAACCATTGCAGAAAGTTTTACTATTTCACGGAAGAAGAACATCACCTTGTCAAACTGCTCGCCATGTACGTCGAGGTCTTCATCAAGATATGTATAGACTGGAGTAGGCAAGCCCTCGCCAGAGTGCTCGCGCCTGATCATTTGTCCTTCGGCAGCCAAACAAGATGAAACGTATTCTTGCATAGGCACTCCACCACAATGCAAGGCATCCTTGAGCGTGTTTTCTGTAGCCAAGGCACTCAGGGTCGTGCGTCTCATGAAGGTGAGCAAACATTCCGGGCGCTTGGCAAAAGTGGCAGAAAGAAACACGCATTGCGTCTGAGGCATTTCCTCAAGAATCATGTTTATGCCTTGCGTGATAACCGATGCTTTGCCAGCGTTCACTCCGCTGCTTTTGTGGGCTTCGTCGAAGATGAACAGCACACGATGTTGCTCGCACAACGCCATGAGGAAGTTGAGACGTGTCATGTCTCGTTTGGCATCTTTCAGTTGAGAGTAGGTAATCATGAGATAGTCGAAGGCATCCTGCGGCAGTTCACCTTTTATGAATATATCTTGAAGGACAGATTTCTTGGGAGCTTTGTAGACCACCTCATACTGTTTCTGGTAGAGTGCCATGCGCTCTGCCTCATACTTTTCGTTATCTTCTTCGTCTGCGGGAGACCATATCTCGTCGGACGTACATGTCGCTTTCTGCTCAACCACATGGTCAAAGTCGACAACCGACACACCAGCATTCACCACCAGTGGTCGTGCCTCCTTAATGCCAAGCGCTTTACAGTCGCGGTACATATCGCTGAACAGGGTATATCGGTCGGTGAAGAATATCGGCAGATAGCCAGACAACAGTCCATAGCGTATCATGGCAGCAGCTTGTCGGCCTTTGCCTATACCCGTTTGGTCGCCTATGACTACCGACTGTCCACGTTTCTCTATATTGTAAATGGCCAATGCAACACCATCGATTTGCTCGGCGGCCAATGCTTCCCTCAGTTCCTCATGGCTCATGTGCAGTCTGTTTGCTACATATCCGCCGACATCGCCCCCAAGCGCTTCGTTTAGTTTACTTAATGCCCTTGTCGTGTATTCTGCAAGCTGTTTCGGAATGACGGATTCCAATGTCTTCGCATCCTTTACAGTGCTTTCATATTTTGAAGACTTTTTCATAACTGTATCTTTAATCTTGCGGCAAAAGTATTATGAAGTTGTGCCAATTATTAGCACAGGTTGAAAAACTTCTATTTTTGTGAGTTTTTTATAAGAAACAATTAACCTGTATTGATAATTGAGTCAGCACGTCAATATCTTTGCCGGCAAATAACGATAAAAATAATAACTATGAACAAGAAAATATATTTTGCCGGATCTATTCGTGGTGGCAGGGACGATGCTGCCTTGTATAAGAGAATGATAGACTACATGAAAAGAACCAATGTCGTACTGACAGAGCACATAGGCAAGTCAAACATGAGTCTTAAAGCTCAGACGAAGGCCATCGACACTCATATATACGAGCGGGATACGGGATGGCTTCGAGAGTGCGACATGGTGATAGCCGAATGTACGTGTCCATCGCTTGGCGTTGGCTATGAACTTGGTTATGCCGAAGCGCACGGCACCCCAGTGTTTGTTTTCTACAACAAGAGCAAGGCTAATCTTTCGGCTATGCTGAACGGCAATTCGCACTTCACGATTGTTCCGTATGAAGTGGAAGATGAAATCTATATAAGGTTAAACGACATTTTAAATCAAGATTAAATATGACAGCACAGGAAATATTCAGATTGCCAGCTATTGATTTTATCGAAACTGAAATATGCGATCTATATTGGCAGTATGAGCATCATTGCTATTACAACAAAGCAGAGAAAGATGCAATTAAGCAACTGCTTGCCGTGCGTAAGCGATTGCTCGACAAGGAGTTTGTCATGGATGGGAATTATAAGCAACTGCTCTGCGACTTTAACAAAGCCATGACGGAGCAGTTGTTACAAATGCGCCTTGCCGTTATCTCTGCCTATAATGCAGTGAAGCAGACGGCAGCTGACCATGACGTTACAGCCATAGGCAAGTGCTTCATGGCATATCAGTTTTCTCCTTTACATCCCAAACAGTCAAAATACGCAAAAGAGATTTGGAATATTTTGAGTGGCGCATATGATGATTTTGTGCCGTTTTATCAAGATGGGGTAATCTCGTCTGGATGGCAATATAGCGGTGGTGAACCCGAATCGGAAAATAACATGCTCTACTTGAGCGAGAAGACCGACAACTGGAATGAAGGGTTAAGCCCAGAGCTGACTTCCGACATGCATCTCATATATCCGTTCCACAACCTCTATGAACATACATGCTTCTCAATATTTGACATTCTATGGGTGCGCGATTTTAATGTGGAAATCTCCGTGGAATACGATTATGCAACATATAAAGACTAATTAGCTTTTTTTAACGCGGCAAAAGGTTATGCAATGCTGTATTTTTCATAAATTTATGGAATTGAGAACTTATTTTATTACTTCTAAATAATATTAATTATGGCTATATCAGACAAACAGTTTGATTCGCAGTTTGATAAAGTGGCGAATCTCGTGCACTATCCTTGGATAGGAAATGGCTATGCTTCAGCACCAAAGCGTGTGCTCATAATGGGCGATTCTCACTATACAATAGATGGGAACACAAAAGAATTTTGTCAGGAAGAATATGACAGATGCATTTCTGACAAGGAGTACACAAGAGGTATAATTGGTTGTGAGATAGGGACTCCTGGGTGTTGGCCTTTCCATAAATATCTTGAGAAAACATTCTTAGATGAAGCTAATATGAACGTTGAGGCATTTTGGACAAAGGTGGCTTCTTATAATTTCATTCAAGAACCGATGAAAAGCATACATGAAGAGCCCTCTCACGCTGATTATGAAACGGCATGGAAATGCTTTGCAAATGTTGCTCAAATCATAAAGCCAAATATATGCATCTTCGTCGGATTAAGAAATAAAGAAGGTATTGATATTCTTGATGAGATAAATGTAAAACACTCTATCAGATATTTCGACACAAAAATCAATAATTCGTGGCCCATGGTTGGCGAAATACAATTCGAAGACGGCTACAAACTCCCGTTCTATATGATTCATCACACTTCAAGGTTTTATAGCCCTCAACTTTGGCACGACTTCTTAAACAAGGAAATACCCGAAGTGGTCAGCTTCTTGGACAAATAAATACATTGGCAACGCATGACAACACTGGAAAAATACATTTGGGTGGTCAACGCTCTATATCGGGCTGGTAGCCATGGACTATCGCTGAAGGAACTAAGCGACAAATGGGAGCGTGACGAAAGCATAAGCTATGGCGAACCTCTTCCGCGTCAGACCTTCAACCGTTGGAAAGACAACATACTCATGTCGCTTGGGGTGAATATCGACTGCCGGCTAAAGGGCGGCTATCGTTACTACATCTCCAATCCCGAGAGTCTTGCCAATGGCGAACTGTCACGTTGGCTGCTCGACACCTATTCTACAGCTAATACGTTGTCACAAAATACGTCGCTCAAAGACCGCATCCTTGTAGAGGAGATTCCGTCGAGCCGTCATTTCCTTACGGATATAGTTGATGCCATGAATGGCAACAACATCATAATGGCTACTTATCGGAATTTCCACTACAAGAACTCCTATACTTTCCCCATTGCGCCATACTGTCTGAAAATGTTCCAGAAGCGTTGGTACGTGCTCGCACTGAGCATCAATGAGGACAGGTTGCGTATCTACGGACTTGACAGATTTGAGAATATAGAAATAACAAAAGATCATTTCAAGTTCCCTATCGACTTCAATGCCAAGAACTATTTCTCCAGCTTCTTCGGCGTAGTAATAGACGAGGATATACCCTTGCAACGAATTGTTGTTCGTGCCTTTGGTGCACACCAACACTACATGCGCTCTCTTCCATTGCATCTCTCGCAGAAAGAACTTTATTCTTGCAACGAATATGCCGACTTCGAACTTACGCTTCGTCCCACCTACGACTTCATAATGGAGTTGCAGAGCTATGGGACGATGATAGAAGTAATGGAACCACAATCGCTAAGGCAGACCATGAAATGTTGTATAAACGATCTTTGCGAATTGTATAAAAACGATTAATTGTCAAACAAATAATATTTATCTATCTCTATTAAAGATCTTACCTATGGATGGATATGTCAGTAGCGACTACCGTAATTTCAATTTGACGACCTAAAACCGGATTGTTGTCAAGAATTAAATCCACAGTTCCCTTTCTTTCCGTAGCAGTAATGACTTTGTCAACAATAATCTTTAAAAGTTCATTCTCTTCAGGATTGAGCACAGACGGATTATCCCAGCTATGCCCAGTTACCAAGTAGATAATAGCGTTTTTCCCATGAGGCAGCATGTCGTACTTGCAAATAAGATCTGACATATAGCTGGCGGCATCATACGTTTCGTCAGCGTATGATTGAATGACGGTGGTAGCAAATTTACTGGAAAAGAACAGTTTGCAAAGTTGACCAATTGTGAGACTGTTAGCATCAACAGATAATGCTGGCAATACTTGCACGATAAAACTGCTAATAGCCTCCATTCGGTCATAATAAGTCTCCATGAAATCCTTACGAAAAAGACGTTTGCGCTTTGTTTTGTTAATATGTTTATCGCCATACCAAACATTTTTCTTGACTTTCCCTATCATTTCTTGCTTCTTAGAAGGAAGAAGTTCTCTTTTTGATGGGACACAACCACCATTACGAAGTATTATCGTCTTTAACTCCTTGGCTTTCGACTTATAATCAATTTGTGACAACTCTTTCATGTGTCGTTTGGTAAAACCATAGAAGGAAGTATGCCACAAACAACAAGCTGCAATTTCAGCATTAGTAACCTGTACGTTAGCATCAAGAACTATCTCTTTAGTTAGAGAATGCTCCCACCAATCTCCTTCCATAGGGAAAGCGTCAAGATGGGGCCCTGTGCCATCATCCCAGTCTTTCATAGTAACACGACACACATCACCATTGGAATCATCATGACGCTTTGGATTCATCAATCTGAGCATATCGTAATGCAACTTGAACCAGCCGAGACAGTCTTTTGCTTCGGGATACATGTTCACTATGTGTGGTTCAACCTCTTTAAAAGTAACAAGGTGGAGAAGTTCTTTGTATGTCATTGCGGATTGTTTTTATATTTGCTGCAAAATTATAGATGGACTATGCAAAATATTGGCACAGGTCATAAGAAAATATAACTATCATTTTAAGGGGCTTAATGGCTCTGTTGGTCAATTCAAAGAGAGTGCTTCACGGTATGAGGCCGTGAAAGCACCTCTTTGTAGTGGTCGGAGTTGGAGATTCAATAATTCTTCAGATTTTGAAAGTTTTCTCAATGTTAAAAGTCTTCATAAAACCTCTATTGAAACCAGAATGTTCTTCAAATACTCCGAAAAATATTATATCAAAATCTTTATCCTTCAATTATTCTGAACCGTTTATCTCTTCGTCAAAATCGATGATTTCTACATTATACTCTTTAAGAATCTTCTGCCAATCCTGCGATAGGGCTATTCTATTATTTGTGTCTCTGTAACGTTTTGCTTTCCAGATTATATCCTGTTCCAAAAATATTTCACTTTTTGGTTCTTCATCATTTATTCCAAATGCAACATTGGCATGATTGTCATCCCAGATGCCTTCATTGATAGATAGTAAGTCATATAGGATAGCTAGTTTTCTGTGACTCCATTGTTCTTCGTTTCTGTTCAAAGTATTATTCTCTTTAAAGAACTCACTTCGTTTTTGTTGAAGAAGTTCCTGGCTTTTCTGATCTTTCTTAAAGAATTCTTTATAGAAACTTATGAAATGCTTTGTTCGGACAATCCTCTTCCATTCGCAGGTTTCATAATTACTATAATACCAAGGCGATTGCTGTTCCCAAAATGCTTTGTTGTCAATTTTATAAAACAGAAGTATTTTCTTAATGTCTATGTGTGACGTACCTGTAGGTTCTATGCCAAGAAGACTTATAATCTTATCCTTGAATGATGTTATGCTATTGAGGATATTGTCCCTGTCAATAATCTCTTTATCCTGGAAAAACTCAAAGATGGTATTACCTCCTACACCCTTACCATCCAGGAAGTAGGGAAGCTCCTGAATTTCCCAAATGCAAGATTCTATCTTGCTCGTGTTGGCTTCATCAGCGAAGCAGAGACTTGATAAAAGAACTTCCTCGTCACTGAAGGTCTTACTGTTGATATTATCCTCCTCTTCTTCATCTTTCGTCGCAATATCAATTTCATGAATACGTCCACTTTTGTTAATGAACGCATTGACTATTGTTTCTATAGATGTTGCAGAACGTTTGTAACACTGGAATCTGATGTAATAAAAATGCAGCAACCTCACCAGAAGTTGATCATCTATTTCAGCGCCTTTGCACTTTTTGAAATATGTCATCCACGACCAAAAGAGCATAGACTTGTTTCTAGCGATAGACTTATTCTTGTAGTTATTCCTTATTTCCTGGTTACCGCCTCTTGGATCAATGATATCCCATTTGCCATCATAGGTATTTATCTCATTCCAAAGGCAGTGGACAAATGAGTCGAACCAACCTGTGTAAAGGCCATTGTAGAGAGATTGCAACTTGTTTTTGAATTCCGAGCTACAGATATACATAAGGCCTCTTATGTAGGTTTCAATGACATCAATTTCAATAGTGCTTCCCTTTTTTGATGGTTCATTGAAACATTCCAAACCTTCAATACATGCAAGAAAATTGTTGAATCCCTTGTCTGCATTTACATTTTGGGCATTACCCATTGTTCTGTTTCTCCAGAAGAAAGTCTGCCATGACTCCCACTTACATCCGTATTTGTATAACTCTGTGCTTGGCAAGACTCTTGATTTCTGCATTTCATTGTCAGATAACTGTTCACCACGAGAATTCATGGTTATGTACAATTCCTCGCCTTGGGATGTGGCTTCCGTTTTGAAATGCCAGAAATGAATATTTGTGAGAAGATAATCAAAGTAGAAATTTGATGTGTTGCCAAAAATCTTCTTGATTGATTTGAGTGCATAAATCATGGACATCACGGTCGGGTCATTCTTGTAATCATCAAGGAACCAGTGAGGCGAATTATCTAAATCCATGATGAAGTCAAAAGCACTACATCCTCCGTCTTTAGCATGTCTAATCAATTGAACAAGAAACTGTTGGGTTAGACTTCTAACTTTGTAGTTGAAGCCCATATGCAAACCATCCTCATCAGCTCTGCATATTGTCAAGAAGTCATCAATTCTTTCCTCAATGGTAGCTCTATAGAGAAGAAGCAAAAACAAAGTTGTGATTCTCTGTTGACCATCAATAAGAAACTCATCAAGGATTCTCTCACTTTCGTATTTAACATATGAAGGTTTGTAGGAATAGAGAAATCCTACATTTATGTTCTTGTTTGTGTGAACATGGTGGCATTCCTGACAAGGAGAGGCCTTTTTCTCCAACTCCTGAAGAAATTTTTCCAATACATCACTATTATTACCCCATACATATTCTCTCTGTATCTCGGGAACAATCATATTGTTTAGAGAAAACAGAGTTAGAAGGTTTTCATCTTTAAGATATGCGTTATACTTGCTCATTTGATGTATTTAAGAAGTTACTTATTTGTTTAATTATATATTCCCGTCTTGCAAGGATATCGGATTTATCCCATCGGTTCATCATTTTCATATCGATAGATTCGTCATGACGTTCAAGAAAGATCTTGTTGAAAGCATCATATACATTGGGCCTGATAAAGTAACCATCTTGAGACTTACGCATGATGTCTATTCGTTTCTCCAAGAAGAAGTCATTTCCGTAGCCTCGGTTTACAGATTCATGAAGCACACACATGTTTCCAAGAGAATTGACCGGTATGACTTTCTTTATTTTATCATTAATACGAGACTTGATACTATCTTTCCAGTTTTGATCATCCCAATTTATATCGCAGTCATCAATATAAATCTTTTCTTCTTCACTGAGCGATTGGTTTATTATCTCAAGATATTCTTTGAGGATCTGTGTTTGCTTTATCTTGTCTTTGATTCTGTCTCCAACAGGTGTCTGCGGAAATATATGCTCAAGGTCTTCTTTGTACGCCTTGAAATGTCTGGCATTAAGGTACGCACTATTTTTTGAAGAGAGGATGCTGATGATGTCGAGTAATACCGATACCGTAATCAGCTTATTATCATACCAGTTTTCTAAGAACGCGGTTTTTTCATTTTCCTCTTTGCATCTTTCCGATTGATTGATTAAATCATTAAAAACTTCAGTGCTTGCAATTCTTTTCTTTAGGAAGCGAATGAAGTCTTTCCTATAAAGCTTCTTCCATTGGCATAAAAGCTCTTTGAAGCTAAGAATTGGCTCTTCTTTTATATTTTCTCTAGCATAAATGCTTGTGAAGAGTACGAGATGGTATAGGTCTTTATCGTTGTACCAGTTCTCCATTGTCCTTTGTAGCAACTGTAACTCTTCCAAAAATCCATCTTCTATTACTTTCTTCTCGAAGAATTCCATATCCAGCACACCTTCTCCGTATGCTAGAACATACAGTTTATAGAGATAGTTAATAGGGTATGTTACATCATTGAAGGAAATGGTGTTTTCATCTGAGACTTTGGATTCTTTTGTGAATTGATGAAAGTAGTTTTTCTTGTTATCATCAGCCCACCAAAGGTTAATACGGTCGAGCATGAGTCCTATCTTAACTCTTCGCTCGTTAATCAATACGTTCTGTTTAATGCTGTCATCAAGATCTCCAACCTCTTTTTTTGCAACTCTAGTAATGATTAATGCACGGATAAGGTCGGCTCCATCTAAAGGGACCCTTTTCCCGTTCAAATTTTCAAATAATTCCTGCTCCTCAATATTCTTAGGGAGATTTACAATTAGCTTGACATGATTGAGAATCTTGTCCTTCATTACAGAAACGAAATCAGGATTGGCCTCAAACCATGTTTGGACTGTTTTGTAGGCATTGAACAAATAGAATATATCCTGATAGTCGTAGTCCTTTCCTTTATTGCATGCAATCTCTAAAAGTTCCTCCCAATTATGTATAGTCTTAAGTTCGCTAGGCTTGAAAATATACTCCTTGAGAAACTCTTCAGTCTCATGCCTTACATTGTATTGCAATTTTTCATTGATTAACCCGTATTCGTCAAGATACGAAAGAATGACTGTAAGGGTTGTCAGCCTTTGCTGTCCATCCACAACGCTAAAAGAGTCCCTACACTCAACTAGGGTAATGTTCTGAAGACAGTAAAACAGATCAAGGTCTTCGTTGGGTGAGAACTCATTAATGTCTTTTAGCAACCTTTCGATATCTTTTGTATCCCATTTGTATCCTCTTTGATAAGGTGGAATGGAATACTTCTTCCCATGTAAATAAGAGTCGAATAGTTCTTTAGAGCTATAAAGTAATTTATCATCAACTGTCATATATATGTTTTATTAAAATATGTTCAAGATTCGTTTATACATTATGATATATAAAAATATACTTCGAAAACTTATCATAGTATCCCCAGTGCGATGGCGGCGCAGGCTTCCGTCTGTAGGGATGTGGTGATGGTTTGCCATATTCGTATGTTGCATTTATATAGATAACGTTTCGACTGCAAAGATATTGCTCCTGTGTGCCTTTTTGTTCATACCATTATAATATGTGAACAGAGCAACTGTTAAAGTCACCTCTGAAATTGGTACCGTTTTAAGGATGTAAAATTGTAATGTTACTGATTACCAGTGTTCTCCCTTTTACGAATGTAAAGTTAATAAAAGTCTTGTTTTTTACGTCATAAACTTGACTTTTCGCCCTATCTTGTCGCAGATTTGTCGCACCATAAAACAAAAAAACGACATAACTCATTGTATTACAACTTGTTATGTCGTTATGAGTTGCGGAGGCAGGATTTAAAAGCACTCTACCACCATCTGTAACTTGCTGATTATCAATGGTTATTTTTTTCAAATATCTCCTTTTTGCACCAAATTTGGCGCAGAACTGGCGCAAGACACAATATCCTAAATCGTTGATTATGAACGGCTTATGTTACACAATTTAACTATTTTAAGATTTGCAAGGTCTACTTTTGGCTCATGGCTCCTCAATGTATTGAGGATTTTTGAGCACAAATTAACCTATACATGTTGTTCAACCAACACGACTTTACCGCCACTCTTTGCATAAGTCTCACAAGTCAGGATTATTTTTGAAACACTATAAGCGAAATTGTGCCCATTACATCGTAGCACTATGTAGCTTACTTGATATTCAGCACATTACGTAACTTTTATGTCGCAAAAAAAATGTAGCCTACTTGTAGCGTCTTGTAGCGCAGTGTAGCGTTATATCCAATTATTTATGTAAAGTTAGTATAAAGCTATTAGAAAGAAGATAAATTCCTTAGGTTTAACACTAACTTTGCACTAAATAATCAATGTCAGAGGCTACAAACAAAGTTCCTTACCTTTTCCTGGTATTCTTCCTTTGTCATACCTCCGGTCTCTATCATTGAGTCAAGCACGGATAGGAGCGTGTTTGCCGTATGATGTGGATTATATGACGGTTATATGTTTGTAGAAAAGTCTGTCCTGACCAAGGCTTGCAGTGTACTAACAAAACATGTGTGCGATTATTTGATTGGTATTGAATAATGGTCGGTATTGGTGGTAGAAGGCAGTGCAAGGAGAAAGATTGAATAGAGCGCGTGCCTCAGGCGCTGTAGCAGTGCTCTGTGCTAAGGAAGCCAAGAGCCACGAAGACCCGAAGGCGTTCCTTGCAGAGAAGGAAGAGGAGTACACAGAGATGTTTGCAAATCCATACCAGGCAGCACAGTACGGCTACATCGACGACGTTATCGAGCCTCGCAACACACGCTTCCGCATCTGTCGCGGTTTGGCACAGTTGGCAACAAAACGCCAGTCGTTGCCAGCCAAGAAGCATGGTTGCATGCCTATGTAAGGAACATAACAGGTGAGAAAACAAAAAAATCATTATGGCAACAGACAAGAACATTTTCGCAGCAATTGCCCTCGCTCTCCACGAGTTTAAGGGAAACAATGTGCATGACAAAGAGCCTGGCGTGATTACCATCAAGCCACGCCCCACTTTGTGGAATGCGAAATTTCAGGTAATGACATCTAAACCAGAAAGAAGATGAAAGAATATAAATATACTATCGACGGAAAAGAATATAAAGTAGAGATTGGCGACATTGCCGACAACATCGCCAACGTGACCGTCAACGGCGAAACATTTAAGGTGGAGATGGAGCCCGAACCAGAACCCGAGAAGAAGAAGGTTGTTGTGCAGCCTGCGGCAGCACAGCCCGCTTCTGACGACAATACGGCAAGCGCAGCCAACGTCAACACAGCCAATGCCGTGAAGGCTCCTCTACCAGGTGTAATCACCGAGATCAAGGTAAATGTTGGCGACACCGTGAGCGCTGGCGACACCGTTGTGGTTCTCGAGGCAATGAAGATGGCCAACAACATTGAGGCCGAGAAGGGTGGCAAGGTTACAGCCATCTGCGTAAAACAGGGCGAGAGCGTTATGGAAGACTCTCCGCTGGTTGTAATTGAATAAACGACCATGCGTAAACGCATCTTACAGATTGTCAACCTGTAAGATGCGTTTACGCAT
>ERZ773202.1268-NODE-1268-length-17075-cov-5.314042_pt1 | contig 17075 bp, 16 predicted proteins | sample MGYA00580998_ERZ773202 | MGnify/ENA primary metagenome ERZ773202 (study PRJEB29015, sample SAMEA2737803) | human gut metagenome | biome: human gut; feature: human-associated habitat; material: faeces | place: China | collected 2012 ...
CTCCATGCGGTCGGCATCCTGAATGGTCTTGCCGGTCTGGATGCACAGCAGGATGGCCTGCATCTTGGCATCTTCCTTGCGCAGATAGTGGGAGTCATTGGTGGCCGCCATGGGGATGCCGGTTTCCCGCGCCAGCTTGATGAGCTGCGGCAGAACGATGTTGTCCTCTTCCAGCCCGTGGTCCTGCAATTCGATGTAATAATTGCCTTCTCCGAACAAATCCCGATACCACAAGGCCGTGGCCTTGGCCCGCTCGTAGTCCCCGGCCAGAATGGCCTGCGGCACCTCACCGGCCAGACAGGCCGACAGGCAGATCAGGCCCTCGTGATACTGTTCCAACAGCTGCTTGTCCACGCGGGGCTTGGAATAAAAGCCCTCCACGAACGCTGCCGAGACCATCTTGATCAGGTTTTTGTAGCCGGTCTCATTCTTGCACAGCAGGATCAGATGGTTGTTGCCGTCGATCTTGTTCACCTTGTCAAAACGGGTGCGGGTAGCCACATAGACTTCACAGCCGATGATGGGTTTGATGCCCGCCTTTTTGGCTGCCTTATAGAACTGCACACAGCCGTACATGACGCCGTGGTCGGTGCAGGCAATGGCGGTCTGGCCGCATTCCTTGACGCGGTCCATCAGCTGGTCGATGCGGCAGGCACCGTCCAGCAGACTGTATTCCGTATGGATGTGCAGGTGGACAAAGTCTCTGCCCAAGTGGTTGTTTTCGCTGATTTCGCTCAAGGCTCTGCCTCCTGTCCTTTTTCCACGCGCTGCCGCAGGGCGTCTGCCAACGCTTCCAGTTTTTTCATCCGGTGCGAAAGGCCGGATTTGCTCACCGCCGGGTCAAAGCAGCCACACAACGCGGTAAGCGATAAGTCGGGGTATTGCAGCCGTACTGCTGCCGCCTGCTGCAGCACCTCCGGCAGTGTTTCCAATGCATCGTTTTCCTGCAGATACCGGATGGCCCTGAGGGTCTGGGCGTTGGCCCGGGCCGTTTTGCCAAGGTTGGCCGTGTCGCAGTTGGTCTGTCGGTTGGTCTGGTTGCGCACCTGCTTGAAGGCTTTCTGTGCATGGATCTCCTCTGCCGCACCGGCCGCCCCCATAAAGCGGAGCAGTCGTTCCAGATTGGCGCTGTTCTTGACGTAGACCAGGTTCACGCCGTTGCGGCGGGTGCGGTGCGGGGCAAATTCATGCTCAGCCAGCAGGGCTTCAAAGTCCCGGGCCAGATTGGTGCGCGCGGTCAGGAACTCCAGATTGTACTCCTTCTGCGGGTCTGTGACGGTGCCGCTGCACAAAAAAGCTGCGCCAATGTATGCACTGACGCAGGTCTGACAGCGGATCAGGGCGGGGTCGATCTGCAGGCTCGTCTCGCTGCCGGTGGTGCCGAACAGTTCATGCATCCGCGCCACCTGTTCCGGCTCCCGGATGTTGAACTCATACAGTACGCCGCTGGGGCGCTGCTTTTCCAGAACGTCCCCCTGCACACCGCAGCGGGCAAAAAGTTCCCGGGCCAGCTGCACTGTGTGGGGCTGCTCGGTCTGGAGCACCAGCCCCCCTTTATCAAAATATTTGGCAAAGCAGGCAAAGCCATACGCTGCCGCACGCACGCAGCAGTCCTTCTGCAGGCTGCGTTGTGCGATCTCCTCCCGTGCACGGGATGCAAAGCTCATAGTGGTTCCTCAATTCTGGTCAGCGCATGGCATCGCGGTGCTGGACACCCGGCTCGTAGCCGAGGGATGTGCAGTACTCCGCGATCTTGCGCGCAAAAGTAATAGAGCGGTGCTTGCCGCCGGTGCAGCCCACCGCGATGGTCAGCTGGCTTTTGCCTTCTTTGACATAGAGCGGCAGTGCCACCTGCAAAAACTGCTCATACCGGTCCAGCAGCTGCTTTGCCTCCGGGTGGTTCATGACGAAGTCCACCACTTCCTGATCCAGGCCGGTCTTGTGTTTGAGCTCCGGCACATAGAAGGGGTTCGGCAGGCAGCGTACATCCAGTACCAAATCCGCCTCCGGCGGCAGACCAAACTTGAACCCGAAGGACATGATGGTAAGCCGCATGGCGCTTTTTGCACCGCCATTTTTCAGGAAAAGGTCGCAGATGCGTTCCTTGTTCTGTGCAGTCGAGAGCAATGCCGTGTTGATGGTGTAATTAGCCCGCGACCGCAGCGGCTCCAGGATCTGACGTTCTTTCAGGAAAGCATCCCGGGTGGACAGTCCCTCTGCGATGCTGATGGGGTGACGGCGGCGGGTCTCGCTGTAGCGGCGCATGAGCACCTCGTCCGGCGCATCCAGGAACAGGATCTTGTAGGGTTTTTTCTGCGCATCCAGCTGCTGCAGCGCCTGTTCGATCTCTTCCCGCGTGCGGCAGCCGCGCACATCCATACACAGCGCCACCCGTTCCAGCTGGTTATCGCCCGCCTTGGAAAAGGCCGTGATGCTGGGCAGAAGTGCCGCCGGGATGTTGTCAATGCAGAAATAGCCGATATCTTCCAGCGCATTCATAGCAACCGACTTTCCTGCACCGGAAAGTCCGCTGACGATCAACAGTTCCATGGATCCGATCCCGCTCCTTTTTGAATCTATCTTATTTCACGACCCGGATCTCTTTTTCCAGATCGTAGCCGGTCTTTTCCTTTACAATGGCGCGCACTTCGTCGCACAAAGCCAGCACATCGGCACAGGTGGCACCGCCCAGGTTCACCACAAAACCGCAGTGCTTGTCGCTTACGGCGGCACCGCCATGGCGGTAACCCCGCAGGCCGCACTGGTCGATGAGGGCCGCCGCAAAAGCGCCCGCCGGGCGCTTAAAGGTGCTGCCGGCGCTGGGCTTGTCCAGCGGCTGTTTGTCGATGCGCTTCTGCATCAGCTCGTTCATCCGGGCCTTGATGGCATCCGGGTCGCCTTTTTCCAGGTGGAACACTGCGCCAAGGATGCAGGCACCATTCTCTTCAAACGCGCTGTGCCGGTAGGAAAAATCCAGCTCGGACGCTTCACGGTCCACCCAGCGGCCGTCGGCGGTGAGATAGCTGACGGCTTCCAGCACATCCTTCATTTCGCCGCCGTAAGCACCGGCGTTCATGTAGACGGCACCGCCCACCGTGCCGGGGATGCCATAGGCAAATTCCAGCCCTGTGTAGCCGTGCTGGAGGGCAAACTTGCACAGCTCGGAAAGTTTCAGACCTGCCGGTGCCGAAATATAATCGCCGTCGGCATTCTGATAAATCGACAGTCCCATTCCCGCTGCTTCGGCAGAAACATCAATGACTGCTCCTCGAAAACCCTCATCCGCAAACAGGATGTTGCTGCCATTGCCCAGCAGGTAATAGCGGATCTCCGCCTGTTTGCAGAACTGAACGGCCTGACAAAGCTGATCTTCATCCCGCGGCATCACAAACAGGTCGGCCAGGCCGCCAATGCGGAAAGTGCAGTGTGCCGAGAGCGGCTCGTTTTCTTTATAAAGGATTCCAGCCGCCTGCAGCTGCTGCTTGAGTTGTTCCATGGTGCGTGCTCCTTTAGTCCAGTTTATCGTCCAGACCCAGACGGATCAGCAGCTCCCTGGCCGCATTGTAACCCATCTTTTTCTGGCGGTTGTTGATGGCCGCGGTTTCCAGCACCACAGCAAGGTTGCGTCCGGGCGAGACCGGAATGCTGGTGCTGGGAATGCTGACGCCCAGAATGTCGTAATATTCGTTTTCCAGACCCGTACGCTGGTAATTCTTGGTGGGGTCCCAGGCTTCCAGCTGGACCACCAGGTCCAGGCTCTCGCTCAGCTTGACTGCACCCACACCGAACACCCGGGCCACATTGACGATGCCAATGCCGCGCAGCTCAATGAAGTGGCGGATATTCTCCGGAGCGGTGCCCATGATCTGCCGGTTGGACACCTTGCGCAGCTCTACCGCATCGTCGGCCACCAGACGGTGCCCGCGCTTGACCAGCTCAATGGCCAGCTCGCTCTTGCCGATGCCGCTGTCGCCCAGGATCAGGATGCCCTCTCCGTACACCTCCACCAGCACGCCGTGCCGGGTGATGCGGGGAGCCAGCTCCAGGTTCAGCACGCTGATCAGGCTGCCCATCAGGGTGCAGGTCGTCTCGTTGGAGCGCAGCAGCGCCACGCTGTGCTTTTTGGCCAGTTCCAGCATCTCCGGGAACGGTTCCAACTCTTCGCTGCGGCCCACGATAACAGCCGGCGGCTGCTGGCGGAACAGCTGTTCCAGCGCCTCGTAGCGCTTTTCGGCCGAGAGCCCGGACAGAAAATTCATCTCTGCCAGACCCATGATCTGCAGACGGAGTTTATCAAAATAGTCATAGTATCCGGCCAGAAACAGACCCGGACGGTTGACCTCTGCGATCTCAACATTGATCTGGTCCAGTTCTTTGGGGGTATAGACCACCTCCAGGCTGACGCGCTCGGTCAGCGTTTTGAGCGAGACGTTGAACGTACCCATCCTTGTTCCTCCTGTGTTCTTGTGCCCGGCTGTGCTACGGCAGCGGCACAATATATTCCTCCTTATATTATAATCGAGACGATTCCAGATTACAATCACTCTTTTCGGAAAAGTTCCTGACAATTTCCCGAGTCCTGAACTTCCACCCGAAAAAGCAAAGCACCCCATCTGCCGTACAAATTTTACCGTGTACCGCAGATGAGGTGCTTTTCCCTGCCTTGTTTTTTATCTTTTGAAAATATATTTTAGCAAGGCTATGACCACAAGGATTGGAAGGCCAAAAATAACAAGGATCATAATTAATTCGTTCGGGGTCATGATTTTGCTCCTCTCTGCGCTTGAAATTCTTCCAAGGATAAGCAAGGCTCATCCACTTATACGGCAATTATATAACGTTTTGTTTTATATGTCAATATAACAATTCGTTATGCGCTATATTCCCATTATCGCAAGATTAGAAGTCAGCGTAGCTGCAACGGCATAGTTGCGATACACAAACCAACGTTGTTGCTATTGCATTAAAAAGTTGGTTTGCTAGAAAGTTCTCCAGGATGAGAGGTGTTTGCCAATGTATCAACGCATCCGCGATCTGCGCGAAGACCGGGATCTGATGCAAAAAGACCTTGCAGCATATCTGAAATGCACACAGGTTTGTTATTCCAATTACGAAACTGGAAAGCGTGATATCCCGACCGATGTGCTCAAGGCGCTTTCCCTATACTATGATACAAGTGTTGACTATATCCTTGGTTTGACCGACGAACCAAAGCCTTATCCAAAACCGACCCGATAACACAGTCTGGCAGGAACGACCTGCTATGCTGTGTTTTTTTGTGCCCCGTGCACAAGATTTTTACATTTTTCTCACTTTACATGAGTTTTACATTCCGCAGATTTCAAATTTTACATTGCCGCCCTATACTGAGATCAGGAAGAAAACACGTCAAATCAAAGTGAGGAAAATCCTTATGACTATTTTCAATGTCTTTTCTCTGCTGGGCGGCCTGGCCCTGTTTTTGTTCGGCATGGACATCATGGGCAAGGCGCTGGAAAAGCAGGCCGGCGGCCAGCTGCAGAAGATCCTGAGCAAGCTCACCGACAGCCCGCTCAAAGGTTTCTTTCTGGGTCTGTGCGTAACGGCCATCATCCAGAGCTCCAGCGCCACCACCGTCATGGTGGTCGGTTTTGTCAACAGCGGCATCATGGAGCTGCATCAGGCCATCGGCGTGATCATGGGCAGCAACGTGGGCACCACCGTCACCAGCTGGATCCTGAGCCTTTCCGGCCTGCAGGGCGACAGCTTCTTCATCCAGCTGCTCAAGCCCACCTCGTTCAGCCCCCTGCTGGCCTTCATCGGCATCCTGCTCTACATGGGCAAGAGCGAAAAGCGGAAGGGCATCGGCACCATCCTCATCGGCTTTGCTGTTCTGATGACCGGCATGACCGCCATGTCCAATGCGGTCACCCCGCTGCAGGATGAAGTCTGGTTCACCAACCTCTTCATCCGCTTCTCCAACCCGCTGCTGGGTGTTCTGGTCGGCGCACTCGTCACCGGCATCATCCAGAGCTCCAGCGCCAGCGTCGGCATCCTGCAGGCGCTCAGCTCCACCGGCGTCATCACCTACGGCAGCGCCATCCCCATCATCATGGGCCAGAACATCGGCACCTGCGTCACCGCGCTGATCTCTTCTGTGGGTGCCAACAAAAACGCCCGCCGCGCCGCCATGGTGCATCTGTACTTCAACATCATCGGTGTGACCCTCTTTCTGGCAATGTACTATGGCCTGAATCTGGTCCTGCACTTCACCTTTGTCAACGATACCGTCACGGCGTGGGGCATCGCTGTCATCCACTCTGTGTTCAACATTGCGGCCACGGCGGTCCTGCTGCCGTTCGCCAACGTTCTGGAAAAGCTGGCCATCCTCACTATCCCGGACGATGCCGAGAAAGAGAGCTTCGCCCTGCTGGATGAGCGTCTGCTCAAGACGCCCGCCGTTGCTGTGGAGCGCGCCCGCGCCGCCACTGCGGATATGGCCGAGCTGGCCCGCGTGGGCGTGGTGCAGGCCATGAGCCTGACCCACCAGTGGGACGACACCCTGGCCCAGAAAGTCCGGGACGAAGAGGCCAAGGTAGACCAGTACGAAGATGCCCTCGGCACCTATCTGGTCAAGTTGTCCAGCCGGGAGCTGAGCCACGCCGACAGCCAGAGTGTGAACACCCTGCTCCACACCATCAGCGATTTCGAGCGCATCAGCGACCATTCCGTGAATCTGCTCAGCTCTGCCGAAGAGATCCACGCCAAGAACATCGCGTTCTCCCAGGATGCGCACGAGGAGCTGCAGGTTCTGGAAGGCGCGGTGCAGGATGTGCTGAGCCGCACGACCGATGCGTTCCGCAAGGCCGACCTGCATCTGGCCAGCAAGGTCGAACCCATGGAGACCGTTGTGGACGAACTGGTCCGCGCCATCAAGGCACGGCATGTGGCCCGCCTGCAGGCTGGCAGCTGCTCCATCGAATACGGCTTCGTGCTGGAAGACCTGCTGACCAACTATGAGCGTGTCTGTGACCACTGTAGCAACGTTGCCGTTGCCCAGATCGAAGTCGCACAGGACAGCTTTGATACCCACGCCTATCTGAACGATCTCCGCTACGGCAACGACACCAAGGAGAGCGAACAGTTCCGCCGCCGCCTGGACCGTTACCGCGAGCGGTATCTCTTCCCGGACGGTGAACCCGCCGTGGCAAGCGAAAAGGAGGACCCCAAGGCATGATCTATATCGTAGAAGACGACGCCGCCATCCGGGAGCTGGAACAATATGCGCTCCAGTCCAGCGGATATGACGTGCAGAGCTTTGAATCGTCCGAGAGCTTCTGGCAGGCCATGAATGCCGCCGTGCCGGAGCTGGTCATCCTGGACGTCATGCTTCCCGGTGAGGACGGCTTCTCCATCCTGAAAAAGCTGCGCAACACCCCTTCCCTGCGGCGCCTGCCCATCATCATGGTCACGGCCAAATCCAGCGAGCTGGACACCGTGCGCGGGCTGGACTGCGGTGCCGACGACTACATTTCCAAGCCGTTCGGCATCATGGAGTTTCTCAGCCGGGTGCGTGCTTCTCTGCGCCGGGCGGCTCCGGAGGAACGGCCCAATGTGCTCAGCTTCCATGAGATCCTGCTGGACAATGCACGTCACAGCGTGACGGTGAACAACCAGCCTGTCGAACTGACCTACAAAGAATACAGCCTGCTGCGCCTTCTGCTGGAGAACACCAACCTTGTGGTGACCCGCGAGACGATTTTGCAGGTGGTGTGGGGCACCGACATTTCGGTGGAAAGCCGCACCGTGGACATGCACATCCGAACCCTGCGCAAAAAGCTGGGCGATGCCGGACGCTACATCTGCACCATCCGCAAGGTGGGCTACAAGCTGGCCGATGACGAGGAGGCTGGAGACGAATGAAGCCGCACAGCATGGAAGAAAAAATCAGCTACCGGCTGTTCCTCATGGGCTTTCTGGGGCTGCTGTTCACCGCAGCACTGTGCATCTTTGTCTTTCACCGGGCTTTTATCGCCCAGGCCTGGGATGACCTGGAAAAAGAGAGCGATCTCATCCGTGCCGGGTATGACCTGACCAGCGAGCCGCAGCAGCTTTCTTTCTTTGTGACCGGCGACCTGCGCATTACGCTGATCTCCCCGGACGGCGACGTGATCTTTGAGTCTGCCACCGACCAGCCCATGGAGAACCATCTTACCCGTCCGGAGATCGTGCAGGCGCTGCAGGGCAGCATCGGCAAGGACATCCGTGATTCCCAGACCATGGGATATGAGACCTATTATTATGCCGTGCAGCTGCCCGGCGGCAACATCCTGCGCGTGGCGCAGGACGCCGAAACGGTGTGGTCGGTCTACGACGGAGCCCTGCCGGCCATCGTGCTGAGCTGCGTTGCCCTGATGTTGGCTGCCGCGATCCTATCCACCCTGCTCACCCGCGCCCTTGTGCAGCCGGTGCTGAACATGACCGAGGATCTGGACCACATTCAGGATAAGGTCCCGTACAAGGAACTGATCCCCTTTGCCGAGAGCATCCATGCCGACCGCATCCTGCGGGAAAACAACGAGAAGATGCGGCAGGATTTCACCGCCAATGTGAGCCACGAGCTCAAGACCCCGCTGACCAGCATTTCCGGGTATGCGGAACTGATCGAGACCGGCATCGCCAAGCCGGAGGATGTGCCCGGTTTTGCCCAGAAGATCCATGGCGAAGCCAGCCGGATGATCCAGCTGGTGAACGATATCCTGCAGCTGTCCAGCCTGGACAACGCCTCCGAGACCTCCTCCATGCCGGAAATGGAAGTCGTGGACCTGCTGGACGTGGCCAAAGAGTGTGTGGAGCGTCAGAAGCTGAACGCCCGCCACACCTACATCACCCTGACCTATCTGGGCGAGAGCGCACCGGTGCAGGGCAACCGCAATCTGTTGGATGAATTGTGCCAGAACCTGTGTGACAACGCCATCCGCTACAACCGCCCCGGCGGCAAGGTGCAGATCGTGACAGCCTGCACCCGGGACGGCCATTGCAGCCTGACCGTGACCGACAACGGCATCGGCATCCCGCGCGAGTCGCAGAGCAGTGTGTTCGAGCGCTTCTACCGGGTGGACAAGAGCCGCAGCAAGGCCACCGGCGGCACCGGTCTGGGGCTGGCCATTGTCAAGCACATTGCCCTCATCCACGGGGCCCGCATCAAGCTGGAAAGTCAGGTGGACGTCGGCACGACCATCACGGTCACCTTCCCCACGGCATCCTGATTTTTCAAGCACCCAGAAATACAACGTCTGCCTGCAGCTGCGGGCAGGCGTTTTTTGTTGGGTCAAACCCGTCGGGAGAGCCTGTGCGCAGCAGACTGTGCTCCTGCAGATGCAGCAGGTCTGTCCCCTGCTGCCAGCAGGAACGTACCACCCCAAGGCAAAGCTCTTCCAACTGTTGACACTGTGCCGCATCCGGCTGCGGCGTGCCGTAGGCCGTCTGGCAGTCCAGACGCAGGGTGGCCGTCTGCTTCCGGAGAGCAACTGAGACGGCGCACCGCCGGATGGTTACACGCTTTCCTTGCAGCCAGAAGGTTCGTTTGCCCGGTGTGCCCGTCAGCAGAAGAAACGCCTCTGTCTCGTTTTCTGTCAGGCGCTTCACCGCACCGCTCCCGGTGCGGAAGGCCCCGCTGCCGGAAACCATCACGTTCCCTTCCTGTGCTTCGGGCAAGCAAAGCACAGGAAGCAGCATGCTTTCCTCGTGTGCATACAGCCGGGGCATTGCCGCCGAGCCCGCTTTGAGTTTGTCCAGCAGTTTGTCGGGCAGCGTCTCCGTTTTTCCGCACGACTGCAAGAGTATTTCCAGATCAAATTCCGTGTAGGAAAGTCGGGCCGCTGTGCGCCCGCAGCCGCGTTCCAGCACAAGTGCTTCGTATGCAGAGAGCACGCCGTCGTCCGTCTGCACCGGGAAAAGCAAATAGTCACACAGGCGGTAATCGGCCGTCTGCGGCAGGGCTGCTTCGGCGGCGGCAAGGGCTGTTTCCGATGTCTGCCCTCGGCCATCGGCGATGCGCAGTGCGGCTGAGGCATCGGCTGCGTCGGCTGCCGCTTCCGGTGACTGATACAAAAGCCCCACCGACCAGGTCTGTTCCTTCTGTTCCAGATAAACCACCCGTATCATACTTTTTTCGGTGGTCTCACAGCGCAGGAACAGCAGGCACCAACCGACAAGCACCGCATAAAGCAGAATTCGGACCCATCGCCGCTTCATTGCCGCACTTCCTTTCGCTTTTGTATGGCGTACTCCTGCCCCAGCATCCGGATGGTCGTGCACAGCACCCCGATGCGAAAAATCGCGCAGGTCAGCCAGACCAGCAGCAGCGCCGCGTCCAGCCGGGAAAATGTCCCGGTGCTCCATGCACGCAGCAATTCCCGCGCCGGGTATGTCCGACCGAACACCAGTGCCATGCCAAGCGTTGCCGCCGTTTGTACAAGGGCTGTGAGAATGGGCAGGCAGACACCACGCCGCTGCCCCCGGCCGCAGAGCAGCGGTACCGCAAAGTATTCCGCATAGACCGGAACGGTGAATGCCGTGCTCTGCGGCGCAGCCTGCGCAAACAGCCCGGCCCAGTGCATCTGCCGGGCCAGCCCCAGCAGACACACCGCGCTTCCCACCGCCACAAACCACCACAACACCTGCGCCGGGGCACCCCATGCGCGGGCAGGCATCTGCCAGCCCGCCCAGAGCAGCAGCGGCAAAAACCCCAGCAATGCCAGCGAAGAAAACTCTTCCCGGCAGACTTGCAGAGCCTTCCAGAACGTTCCGGCCAGTTCCACCGCCAACCAGACCTGCAGGCAAAATGCAGCTGCCCAGGCGGCAGGCTTTGGCGGGCCGGACTGCCAAAACCGAGTGGCCAAAGCAGAAAGTATCATCAGTAGTACTGCAGCCAGCACCTCCTGCCAGAGGAGTGCCCGGGGCGAACTGCATACCGGCAGACGCTCTGCCGCCGCCGCGGCAAAGATGCTGAGGGTCACTGCCGGCAATGAAAATTTGTCCTGCGTTTTATTCATGCGCGGGGCCTCCGTTCTTGCCAGATGTTGAACCCCTTGCGGGACAGGTGCCGATAGTTGCGCCGGATGACGCCGTCCTCGGCCAGCGGGCTTTGCGGGAACGGATGCTGTGCAAGATACGGCACCCCCAGCATCCCGGTGCCGGACAGGCTGAGCAGCAGCACAAAAAAAGCCCCGGCCAGTCCCACCGGCCCGGCAAGCCCCGCAGCCACCACTACGCCGATGCGCAGCAGGGTGGCCGGTTCGTACAAAGCGGGCGTGACGAACACCGCAATGGACGTAATGCTGGCCACAAAGATGACCGGGGTGCTCATCAGGCCGGTGGCAATGGCGGCATCGCCCAGAATGAGGGCGGCCACCAGACTGACCGAATGCCCCAGCGACTGCGGCATCCGCAGCCCGGCCTCCCGGATAACTTCCAGCAGCAGGATGACCAGCAGCATTTCTGCAAACAAGGGCAGCGGCGTAGCCTTTTCGGCGGCTTCGATCTTATACAGCAATTGGGGCGGGATCAGCTCCGGCAGATAGACCGCCAGACAAACGAACGCCCCCGGCAGAAAGACCGTGAGGTAAAAGGAAGCATAGTTCAGCACCCGCAAGAAGGAGGCGAACACGGCAGTGGACGCGTAGTCGTCCAAGCATTCAAAGTTTTCGCAGAAAAGTGCCGGCAGCACCATGGCCGACGGGCTGCCATTGACCAGCACTACAATGCGGCCCTCACATAGTTTGGCCGAAGCCGCCGCCGGGCGCTGGGTGTAGCTGACCGGAGTGAACAGCCGTGCCCGGCTGGGCAGAAGCCACGGTACAAAATAGCTGCTGTCCAGCAGCAGCTCCGGCTTTGCAGCGGCAAGGGTCTGCCGTACCCGGCGCACCATGGCAGGGTCTGCCCTGCCCCTGCAGTAGCAAATAGCGTACTCTGTCCCTGCGGCGGTGTCGGCCTGCGTCACTTCCAGCACCAGATCATCGGTGCGGACAAGGCGGCGCAGCAGGCTCAGGTTCACCCGCAGCAGGTCGGCAAAGCCCTCCCGCGAGCCGCGCAAATTGCCCTCCGCTTCCGGTTCCCCCACCGAACGGTATTTGAGCGCCTGCACCGAAAAGGCAATGCCCTTCGCGCAGCCGTCCAACAGCAGCACCGCCATGCCCGCCGTCAGGCGCTTGACAAGATCCGGCAGATTCTCCACAGGGGTGCTCTCGGCCGGGAAAGCGGAGTGCTGCAGGATGTGCGCAAACACCTCCTGCCCGGTGCATGGGCAGGGCTGCTGCAGCGCCTGCCGACTGGCCGCGTCCAACAGCAGCTCCCACAGTGAATCCAGACTGGCCATGCCGTCAAACAGCACAATGCAGCCCCGGCAATGATAAATCATGATTTCCTTGGCATAATAATCCGCAGAGGCACCGAACCGGGCGTCCAGCTCTGCCAGATTTTCGGCCAGATGCAACGACAACTGCTGCACACAACATCCACTCCTTTGCACAGCAGTATGCCCGCCCGGAGCCGGTTCCATACCGGCGGGTGCCGACAGGAGGTTTCCACGATGAAGTTGTTGATCTTCCGCACGATTTTGATCTACCTGTGCGTGCTGTTTGCCATGCGGCTGATGGGCAAGCGTCAGCTGGGGGAACTGCAGCCCGAAGAGCTGGTGTCCACCATCCTGATCTCCAATCTGGCGTCCATCTCCATTGAATCGGAGGATGTTCCGGTGACGGCCAGCCTGATCCCACTGTTTCTCATTGCTGCGCTGGAGCTGCTGGGCTCCGCGCTGAGCTTCCGCAGCCAGAAGTTTTTCAATCTGTTGTCCGGGCGGCCCAAAACCGTGATTCTGAACGGAGAGATCGACCAGAACGCTCTGCGCACCCTGCGCCTGACGGTGGCCGACCTGATGGAAGCGCTGCGCGGCAAGGACGTCTTTGATCCGCGGGATGTGTCCTACGCGGTCATTGAGACGAACGGGACTCTTTCGGTGGCATTGCGGCCGGAAAAGGAACCTGCGCGGCTGTCCGACCTGCAGCTGCGGGTGGAGCACTGCCACGCAACCATCCCCTTTGTGCTGGATGGGCAGGTGCTGGAGGACAACCTGCACTGGTGCGGCAAAGACCGTGCCTGGCTGGAACGCACGGCGCAGGCCAATACCCTGCTGCCGCAGGAAATCCTGCTTCTTGTCGGCAATGAGACCGAGGACTATTTTCTTTTGAAAAAGGAACGCCGCGCTACGGTGCATGAGGGCCGGAAATGAAACGGATCTACGCCTGCTTTGCCATCGTGGCCGCTTTGCTGGCCACTGCCTTTTACAGCAGCTTTCAGGTACAGCGCTTTGCCGATGACATTTCCACCGACCTGGACTGTGCCATTGAGGCCATCCGCACCAGCGATCTGCCCTCGGCCCGGCAGGCACTGGCCCGCGGGGCCGACCGGTGTGACCGGATGCGGGAAAAGATGAACCACCTGCTGCGCACGGAAGATTTTACCGAGCTGGAAGCGGCCCTGCGCACCGCCGACGGGCACCTGGAGCAGAACGCCCCCGAAGAAGCCTTTGGGGAGCTGCGCCGGGCACAGGTACAGGTGGAAACACTGCAATGGCTGGCCCGGCGGTTTGTGTAAACACAAAAAGCACCGCTTCCCTGCTGCTGTACAGAGAAAGCGGTGCTTTGCAAATTACGGGTTACTGTGCGTCCTTCCGGTCACCCATGAGCTTTTTCAGTTCATTGAAAAAGCTCTCCACGTCGGCAAACTGCCGGTAGACCGAGGCAAAGCGGACATAGGCCACCTCGTCGATCTTTTTCAGTTCCTGCATGGTCAGCTCCCCGATGCGCACACTGGGGATCTCGCGGTCGTAGGAACTGAGCAGGGTCTGCTCGATGCTGGTGACCGCGCGCTCAATGGCCTCGTAGCTCACGGGGCGCTTGGCGCAGGCCCGCAGCATGGCATTGAGCAGCTTCTGCCGGTCAAACGGCTCCCGGGAGTTGTCCTTTTTGATGACCACGAGCGGGACTGTTTCCACCACCTCGTAGGTCGTGAAGCGCATATGGCAGCTCAGACATTCCCGGCGGCGGCGGATGCGCTCACTGTCTTCGGTAGGGCGCGAGTCGATCACCTTGGATTCCTCAGCACCGCAATAGGGACATTTCATGTTCTGTTCCTCCTGAACCCCTGCGGGAATTTTGTGTCAGGCCTTTTTGCCGGACTTGTGGCTGCGCTCGCTCCACAGCATCCATGCCGAGGTGGAAACGCACAGCGAAGTGTACACACCGCTGATCATACCCATCATCAGCGGGAATGCAAAGGTGAAGATGCTGTCCAGACCGTAGAGCTTTGCCACGATGCACAGCACACCCAGTGCCATCACGGTAGTGATGGTGGTGATGAGGGTGCGGCGGGCAGACTGGTTGACCGAACGGTTGACCAGCTCTTCAAAGCTGGCCTTCTTGCCCATCAGGACGCGGTTCTCGCGGATGCGGTCGTACACCACGACGGTATCGTTGATGGAGTAACCCAGAATGGTCAGCATGGCCGCAATGAAGTTGCCGTCCAGCGGAGTGCGCAGCAGCACAAAGGTGCCAAACACCACCATCAGGTCGTTCACCAGTGCCAGCACAGCCATCATGCCGCCGGTCAGGCCGCCGATGTTCTTGAAGCGCAGGGCAATGTACAGCAGGATGAGCACCAGCGCAAACACCACGGCTACCAGGCTCTTCTGCAGGAACTTGGTGCCCATGGCAGCGCTGACGTTGCTCAGGGACAGCTGCGCAAAGTTGTTGTCCGGGTAAGTCTCGTTCAAAGAGTCCAGCAGAGCCTCCACCTGATCGGTGGTCACGGTCTCGGTGCCGGGCATGGAGATCTTCAGGGTCTGGTCACCGGTGGCCACGTTCTCGCCGGTCTGCAGGGTCAGGCCGGTGTTCTCCAGTGCATCGGAGGCGGTCTGCTGCACCTGTGCCATCTCAAAGCTGCCGTCGTAGCTCAGGGTGATCATGGCACCGCCGGTGAACTCGGTGTCCAGATGGACACCGAACACCACAGCACACAGCACGATGGCTGCCATCAGGCAGGAGGAAAAGACCAGGAACTTTTTGCGCAGACCCACAAAATTGACCTGCTTTTTCTCGGTCTCATCCTTGCCCAGCTTGGCAGCACCGTACAGCCAGGGGTTGCGCAGAGCCTTGATGGAGGCCGCACCGCGGATCATGACGCGGGTGGCAAACACGCCAAACACGAAGTTGAGCAGCACGCCGGTCAGCAGCGTATAGCCAAAAGCGTAAATGGTACCGGCGGTGGAGGGGCCAAAGGCAAAGAACACAAAGTGCAGTGCCTTGGCAAACAGGCCGTCCGAGGGGCCGAAGGCACCCATCAGCACGATGGCCACGATGACAATGGTCACGTTGCCGTCAATGATGGGGGTCAGGCCGCGGGCAAAGCCGCTCTTCAGTGCGCCGTCCAGGGACTTGCCATTCTTCAGCTCTTCCTTGATGCGCTCGGCCGTAATGACGTTGGCGTCCACGCCCATGCCAATGGCCAGAATGATACCGGCGATGCCGGGCAGCGTCAGGGTAAAGCTCTCAAACACCGAGAAGTAGCCGGAAACAAAGGCCAGCGTAGCGGCCACCTGACCGGCCAGTGCAATGCAGGCCAGAAAGCCCGGCAGACGGTACAGCACCGTCATGAACACCACGATCAGTGCAAAGGCGATGACACCGGCCAGCACCATGGCGCTCAGGCTGTTCTCGCCCAGGCTGGGGCTGACGGTGGAGTAGCTGTCCACCTTGAGGGCAAAGGGCAGTGCGCCGGAGTTGATCTGGCGGGCCATCTTGACCACGGCATCCTGCGTGAAGGGGTTGGAAGCCGAACTGGTGATGATGGCCTCGCCATCGGTGATGGCCGCGTTGACGGTGGCCGTGCTCACATTCTCGTCATCCAGCCAGATGCTGATGGTGCCGTTGGAAGCAGCCAGACGGGTGGTGGCCTCACCAAAGGCCTTGGCACCCTCGTCGGTGAACTTCAGGGACACATAGTACTCCGAAGCACCGCCGCTGGTCACCGGGCCGTACTGGGCCGCAGCACTTTCGATCATGGAACCGTCCAGGATCAACTGGCCATCCTTGCTGCTGCCTTCCCGGAAGGTCAGGTAGGCGGTGGTGCCGATCTCCTCAATAGCAGCTTCCGGGTCAAAATCCGTCTCGCCGGACTGCCACGGGAACTCCAGGATCAGGCTGTCGGAACTGGGGTCCACATACAGCTCATAGTCGGTGACGTTCAGGGCCACCAGACGGTTCTCGATGACGAGCTGCGCCGCTTCCAGCTGCTCTTCGGTGGCATCGTAGTCCTCCGAGGGCACAAAGGTGACGTTGACGCCGCCTTTGATGTCCACACCGAACCGGATGTCCTTTGCACCCTTGATGTAGGTGGTGGTCACATCGCCGTACTTTGCCGACACGCCGAAAAACGCCGTGTACACAAACGCAAGGATCAGAAGCACTGTGACGACCAGATGCCATGCTTTGCCTTTTGTCTTCATATGTTTCAGGAATACCTCCAAACGTCCCGTTTGCTGCGGGACCCGTTATTGAAACCTCCCCCGGCAGGCCCGGCGGACCGCACGGAGGAGGTTTTTACAAAGAAATGTTATGCCTGCTCTGCCAGCAGCTTTTCCACAACGGCCAGACGCACACAGACGCACAGCAGCTCAGAGGCGGTCTCCACCTCGTCCAGGCTGGGGTAGGTGGGTGCAATGCGCAGATGAGAATCCTGCGGGTCCTTGTGGTAGGGGTATGCCGAACCGGCACCGGTCAGGGTCAGGCCGGCTTCCTTGCACAGGTTTGCCACACGCTTGGCACAGCCGGGCATGACGTACAGGCTGATGAAGTAGCCGCCCTTGGGATCGGTCCAGTGGGCAATGTCGCCGCAGGGGGTCAGGTTGTTGCGGAATGCCGTCTTGACGGCATCGAAGCAGGGCACCAGACGACGGCGATGCTTTGCCATGTGGGCCAGCACGCCTTCCTTGTTCTTCAGGAAGCGGACGTGGCGCAGCTGGTTCATCTTGTCGTAGC
>ERZ773202.1274-NODE-1274-length-16979-cov-56.988005_pt1 | contig 16979 bp, 14 predicted proteins | sample MGYA00580998_ERZ773202 | MGnify/ENA primary metagenome ERZ773202 (study PRJEB29015, sample SAMEA2737803) | human gut metagenome | biome: human gut; feature: human-associated habitat; material: faeces | place: China | collected 2012 ...
TAGCATGCCCCTATTGCCTTCGGCACTTCCCCCGAAGGGGGAAGCAAGACGTTACATAGCTAACGATTTCCTTAACTTAATGGCATTACCCGAAAGGAGGATGACCCATATGACGAAATACGATTTTTTTACGATCGTCTTTTTGGCGAGTATGTGTGTTATAGTACTGACCAAGTGACCAATAGAAAAACCGCCTCGATCCTGAGAAGTTAGGCGGTTTTTCTGCTTACAATCATGGGGTCATAACCGTTTATCGGATGGCACCGTTTCTATTTGTATAGTAAGACATCCCGTGAAAGAAAGCAAGGGCGATTCTATGAATAGATTCTATTCTGCACAGCTATGAACGGATATCAATTTATGATATGATACAAGCGGTGCCATCGTAAACGATAGGCGGTTAAATGAGGACCCCGAAAGGGGGATGACCCATATGACGAAATACGATTTTTTTACGATCGTCTTTTTTGCGAGTATGTGTGTTATAGCACTGACCAAGTGACCAATAGAAAAACCGCCTTGCTCCTGACAAGATGAGGCGGATTTTCTACCAAAATTCTATGGGGCCATGACCGTTTATCGGATGGCACCGTTTCTATCTGTATTGTAAGATATCCAGCGAAAGAATGCAAGGTAAACATATGGACTTCTTTGACTTGATCGGCGGCGCGGCTGTGCTGCTCATGACATTTCTGCTGCATCGCTTTGGAAATACATGGATCGACCGTCTCTATGCGTCGCACCGGGACATCCTGACCTTTCCTTTGGCGGTCAAAGAACGGGGACGCTTGCGGCGTTTTCTTCTCCCGCTCGCCTTTCTTTTCTGCGGCGCGCGCGCGGTCTATATCGCATCCAGCCCTGTCGAGCTGTTCTTCCTGCTCTTTGCCGCCGCTTTCCTTCTGCTCATGACGGCGACTGACTTTGAGCAGTACTGCCTTTTTGATGCGATGATGCTTCCCTTCGCGGCGGGCGGGCTTTTCCTCTCGCTCATCCAGCTTCCCCTCCTGACTGATCGCCTCATCGCAGCCGCTATTGGCGGCGCGGCCTTCCTCGTGCTTGCCATCCTCTCGCGCGGGGCTTTGGGCGGGGGCGATGTGAAGCTCATCGCATCGCTGGGCCTCTGGCTGGGGAGAGATGCTCTCCTCTTCGTCACGATGGCCGGTATCGTCTTTGGCGGTCTCGCTGCTCTTCTCCTGATGCTCCTCCGGCTCAAGAAGCGCAAGAGTGCCTTCGCCTATGGCCCGTACTTTGCGCTCACTGCACTTACCTTCTTCCTGATGCGGAGCGTATAGTGAGGTTCAGGGTTCAGGGGTGTGGAGGCAGCTTTGCCGCGAGTATATATGAGGTGATGCCCGAAAGTAGCATACCGGTGACTAGTGACTGGTGACTAGTGACTGGTAGCTAGGGATTAGGAGTCTCAAGTGACTGGCATGTCAGCTCATGGCATTGCCATTATTTATACTTCGCGGCGCTTCCATACTTTTATGCGCCGCACCACAATTTCGCATTTCTCATTTCTAATTTCGCATTCAATCGAGGCTTTCAAACGCAATCACGGGGCACCACGCCCTAGGGGCTCACCCCGAACCCCGAACCCCGAACCCCGAACCCCGAACCCTGAACCTGTTTCCCATCACCTCGATTCATACCAACCGCCCATATCTATTCCAAAACAGCATACAAAGAAAAAATCGTTTGACAGACGGCGCTTTGCCGTGTATGATTAGTGCAACTCAATACCCCATGCGATGACTGGGATCAAGTGATATGATGTTCTTTTCAGAGAGCCGATGGTTGGTGAAAATCGGCAGGAAGCATATGACGAACTCTCCCAAGAGCTCCGGATCGAAGCAGTGATGCCGTAGAGAAGGCGGAAGTCCCCGTTACGGATGAACCATGAAAGTATAATGCAGGGTGGTACCGCGAAACCTCGCCCCTGTCTCGGAAGAGACAGGGGTTTTTATATTATACGAAGTGGAAGAGAGATAAGCACAGAGTGGTACAGCGCAGACGCGCCTCTGTCCGAGGGATCGGACGGAGGCGCTTTTTCTTTCATGGTGAGTGATAAATCAGGGTGGCACCGCGGAAAACCGCCCCTGGGAGAGGAAAGCCTCTTTCAGGGGCGGTTTTTATGATCCATGTAAACTAGGAGGAAACACAAATGATGCATATGAGAAAAGTAATGAAGACGATCGGTATTTGTTCCATGGCTGCCATTATGATGGCAGGGCTCTCCGGTTGCGGGGGAAAGACAGGCGGCGCGGTGTCTTCCGGCGCGAAGAATGCGGCGAAGATCGGCTTCACAGCAGCGCTGACGGGCGGCGCGGCCGCATATGGCAAGTCGGAGGAGGAGGGCGTGCGCCTCGCTGTCGAGGAGATCAATAAGAAGGGCGATTTCCCGATCGATCTCTTGGTGGAGGATACGAAGGCTGTTCCGGCGGACTCGATGAATGCGACGAAGAAGCTGATCCAGGAGAAGGTATCGCTGATCATCGGGCCGATGACATCCAATGAGGCGAAGGCGGCAGGCCCCATCATCCAGAATGCAAAGGTGCCGTCGCTGGAGATCTCTGTCACGGCGGAAAACATCACGGATATCGGGGACTGCATTTTCAGAAATTCTGTGCCGGAGTCGAAGAATATCCCGCAGACGGTGAAGAAGACGCACAAGCTCTTAGGCTACAAGACCGCAGCGATCCTCTATGCCCATGACAATGAGCAGCATGTGACCGCGCAGAAATATTTCCAAAAGACGATGGAAGAGGAAGGCGTGCAGGTCATCGATGTCGAGACCTTCGGCAGCAAGGACAGCGAGTACTCCGCGCAGCTGACGAATATCCAGCACAAGGCTCCGGATGTCATCGTCGTATGCAGCTACTATCAGGAAGGCTCCCGCATCCTGAAGAAGATGAGAGAGATGGGGATGGATCAGCCGGTCTTAGGGGACAATGGCTTCGTTTCGCCGGAGCTGGGCAAGATGGCAGGCGCGGCCGCGGACAATGTCTACGTGTCGTCCATGTGGTCGGCTGATCGCAAGGATGAAAAGGTGCAGAAATTCGTGGAAAGCTACACGAAGGCCTATGGCCGTGCGCCCGATCAGTTCGCCGCCAGTGCGTATGACGGCGTCTACATGGCGATGGATGCGATGCAGCGTGCGGGGACGACCACCGATCACAAGAAGATCCGCGATGCGCTGGCACAGATGAAGGACTTCAAGGGCGTATGCGGCACATTCAGCTTCGACGAAAAGCGCGATCCGGTCGTCGATCTGATCCTGATGAAGATGCAGGATGGAAAATTCGGCGTCGTGGATGTGAAGTAAAAAGGTTTTCGGGTTCAGGGCTAGCCTGTGGGGCGTGCTGCCCCCTTGACTGGGGATGAAAGCTTTGCTTGAATGAGAAATTAGAAATGAGAAATGCGAAATGGCGGTGCGGCGCATCAGAATATAGAAGCGCCGCAGAGTATAAATAATGGCGATGCCCGAAGGTCTGCGGATAAGCAGGCTTCTCGTTTGGGATTCCCTGATATCGACCGCCTGACCGCAAATGACAAAGATTTCTCGCTTATGCTCGAAATGACGATACGAGAGAGTCACAAGTCACTAGTCACTTGAGACCTCTAAACCCTGAACCTCATCGGGTGCCATACAATGGTAAAACGGGCGGCAGAAACGATTTCGTTTCTGCCGCCCGTCTTTTGCGTGGGGGATGGCGCGAAGCGCCGCACCGTCCTCGTTGAATCTAATCCCTAATCCCTAGCTACTAGTCACTAGTCACTCATTACTTCAGATCCTTAAAGTGGAACTGCTTCTTTCCCGATGCGTAGTCGCCTACGATCTGGCCGTGGCCGAAGAGCTTGTACTTGTAGGAGATGAGGCCTTCGAGGCCGACAGGGCCTCTGGCGTGGATCTTGGAGGTGGAGATGCCGACTTCTGCGCCGAAGCCGTAGCGGAAGCCGTCAGCGAAGCGGGTGGAGGCATTCTGATAGACGCCTGCGGAGTCGACGAGCGCCATGAAGCGTTTGGCAGCCGCTTCATTTTTCGTCATGATGCAGTCGGTGTGATGGCTGCCGAAGGTATTGATGTGGGAGATCGCTTCGTCCATGTCGCCGACGAGCTTGATGGCAAGGGTGAGGGAGAGGTATTCCTTGTGGAAGCTTTCGCTCTCAGGAATGACATCGACAGGGATGATGTCATTCACTTCTTTCGTGCCGCGGATCGTGACGCCGGCGTCGGTGAGGGCGCGGGCGAGCTTCGGCAGGAGATCCTTCGCTATGCTCCGATGGACGAGGATGGTCTCGACTGCGTTGCAGGCGGCGGGATACTGCACCTTGGCATCCACGATGGCGGGGATGGCGATCTCTTCCTCATAGTCCTTGTCGACGTAGATATGGCACACGCCGTCCGCATGGCCGAGGACAGGGATCGCGGTGTGAGACATGATGTACTGCACGAATGCATTCGAGCCGCGCGGGATGAGGAGGTCGACGGATTCGTGACATTCGAGAAGCTCGTCGATCTCATTGTGCTGCTCGGCCTGGAGCAGCGCATTCTCCGGAAGACCGGCAGCGATGGCGGCCTTCTGGATCAGGCGGAAGAGGACGCGGTTGGTGTAGGTCGTTTCTTTGCCGCCCTTCAGGATAGCACAGTTGCCGCTCTTCAGGCAGAGGGAGGAGATCTGTACCAGCGCATCGGGGCGGGCTTCGAAGATGACGCCGATGACGCCGATGGGGCAGGTCACACGGTAGAGAGAGAGCCCTTCGTCGAGCTCGCGGGCGAGAGTCACGCGATCGATCGGATCCGGCAGAGCGATGAGGCCGGTGAGCTCTGCTTCCACGTCAGCGAGCTTTCCTTCATCGAATTTGAGGCGTTTCTTGACGGCAGGGGCGATGCCGCTTTCTTCTGCCAGCGCGAGGTCTTTGTGATTGGCGGCAAAGATCTTTTCCCTGTTTGCAAGGAGCGATTCACGGATGAGGGCGAGTGCGTGATTCCTTTTTTCGAGCGAAGCCGCAGCCAGAATGGGAGAGGCGAGCTTCATTTTGCGGGTTTCTTCTTTGATGTTCATGGGAGGGTCCTTTCGGGTGGGGTGACTGGGGATCAGGATCTGGGGTCTGTCCATACTCACAGTGTCGTATTTTTTATGTACTCGATATATTCATTGTACTGCTTGGCGGCTTCGTAGTCGTGGAGGGGGAAGCATTCGCTCGCCCAGCGCAGGAAGAGCCACAGACAGCCGAAGAAAACGAGAAATTGCAGCATACGGTGAATGACGGAGTAGGACTTTCTGTTCTTCGGAATCCACTTCGGAGAGAGACGGTAGGCGCTGCGGTAGATCCATTTCGCGTAGAGCGCCGTGAAGGCGAGCGCCAGCGTGAGGAAGAAGAGGAGCAGCATCGGCGAGATGTGCGACAGCACGATGCGTTCGAACCAGCGGCTGGTATTCGTCAGGGCGAAAAACATTTCCTTCGATGTCATCATGATCCCCATGAATTCGTAATGCGTGAGGAAGATGAAGGCATTGAAGGTGAAGAAGCAGACGAGCGCAAGACAGATCAGCGTCGCGAGCCGTTTGCCGACATAGACGCGGCTGATTACATTCATTACGAAGAAGAGGAGGAGCAGGATCGCCATCGCGGTCAGAAAGTAGGGCGAGAGGTGGTTGAAGGAGGCGTCCGTCATGCCGTTCACCGCGTGCGTCAGCACGTAGGGGAAGATCAGGATCCATGAGAAGAAGGGGATGTATCCGATCCGCCAGAAGGGATGCAGAAGGCTGCGCCTCGTGACGAGCTCGGTCAGGAAGAAGAGCAGGCCGCATTCGGCAAAGTTGCGAAGGCAGCGGTACCACTCCGTGAGTCCCGTGATGCCGAGCGCGGCATAGTATAGATAAACAGGGAGGAGAAGGGCAAGGGTGAGCAGCAGGTAGAGCGTGATCTCTTTCGCGGAGATCGCCGCCCACCAGAGTGAGAGCTTCTCATGCTCCTGTGCGAGGAAATTTTTCATAGAGATCTCCTTATCAGGAATGAGTTACTTCTATTAGTATAGAGTCCTTACGAGATTTCAGCAAGAGGAATCAGGCTGGAGGGTTCAGGGTGAGTTCATGGGGCGGGGCGTCCTTTGATTACGTTTGAAAGCCTCGTGCAAATGAGGAATTAGGAATGAGGAATTAGGAATGAAGGTGGCGGCTTCGCCGCGAATATATATGGGGCGATGCCCGAAGGCAGTATTCAAGTCACAAGTCACTAGTCACTTGGGGCTCCTAATCCCTAGCCACTAATCCCTAATCCCTGCTTTCAAACTTGTGGTGGCGGCTTCGCCGCAAATATATATATGGGCGATGCCCAAAAGTGAGTGGGCAGCAGGTTTCCCGTTTTGAATTTTCTAAACATTGTTCGCTTGACCGCGAATGACAAAGATTTCTCGCTTCGCTCGAAATGACGATACGGGAGTCTGATGTTTCCTAGCTTCCTAGTCTCTTAGTCACAAGTCACTTGAGATTTCTAATCCCCAATCCCTAATCCCTAATCCCTAATCCCTAGCCACTCATCCCTAGTCACCAGTCACTGCTTCCGAAATTCTCAAGAAGATGCGAAAAATCTTGAACAGTTCTTGAAAAAAGTATATAATTAGCTAGTTATCATGAATACATATATAACGGCATCGCGGGGACGGGGCTTTGCATTGGGGGCATTCCGGCCGCTTCTTGCCGTGATCTTTCTTTCTCATGAAAGGTACTCATCGTGAATAGAAAACAGCACACCATCCAGAAATCCGTCACCTACAAAGGCAATGGCCTGCACTCCGGGCTGCCTGTGACCATGACCATGCATCCGGCCAAAGCAGGGACGGGCATCCTCTTCCGGAGAAGCGATCTCCCGGGCGCGCCGACAGTCGCTGCGAAGAGCCAGAATATCACCAATACCATGCGCGCGACTACGCTCGAGGACGGCGCGGCGAAGGTCTTCACCGTCGAGCATGTCCTCTCCGCTCTCTTTGCGCTCCACATCGACAACTGCCTGATCGAGATGGACTCTGCCGAGCCGCCGGTCGGAGACGGCTCGTCCAAGACCTTTGTCGACATGGTGCTCGAAGGCGGCATCGAAGAGCAGGAAGAGACCATCCCGGTCCTCACGCTCGATCACAGCGTCGCTGTCTATGAGGGCGATAAGAAATTCATCGCGGCGCTCCCCTATGATGGCCTTCGTGTGACCTTCACATCCATGAATCCGCACCCGCTCCTCGGCTGTCAGACGCTGGATGTGATCCTTGACGAAGAGAGCTACCGCAAGGAGATCTCTCCTGCCCGCACCATCGGCTTCACATGGGAGCTCGAAGCCATGAGAAAGATGGGGCTTGGCAAAGGCGGCACGCTGGAAAATGCGGTCGTCTACTCCGAAGACAAATGTCTCTCGAAGCTCCGCTTTCAGGATGAATTGGTCCGTCACAAGATCTTGGATATCTTGGGCGACATTTCCCTCGTAGGCCCGCTTGAGGCGCACATCATCGCCGTTCTCGGCAGCCACAAGCTGAATGCCGAGCTGTCCGAAAAGCTGCAGGCTCTGAAGAAATAATAATGAATCCCCTCTTCTATCCTTGGAGGAACCCTTTGCCTGCGAGCGATAGTCATATTATCGATAAGAACCCCGTCATTTTCAAGGAGGAAACACTTATGGAACTCAACGTAGAAGAAATCATGGAAATTCTGCCGCATCGCTATCCGATGCTCCTGGTCGACAAGATCACCGAGTTGGTCCCGATGGACTATGCGATCGGCGTGAAATCCGTCACCATGAATGAACCATTTTTCCAGGGACATTTCCCGGGACATCCCGTCATGCCGGGCGCTCTCATCTGTGAAGCCATGGCGCAGGTCGGCGGCGTAGCGCTCCAGTATCCGGAAGAAAACAGAGGCCTCATCCCGCTGTTCACCGGTATGGATCATGTCCGTTTCCGCTCTCCGGTCCTCCCCGGAGACCAGATGGTCACCAAGGCTGTCATCAAGAAGATCATCGGCCGCATGGGCAAGGTCCACTGCGAATGCTCGGTCGAGGGCGTGCACAAGGCAGAAGCGGACTTCCTCTTCTATCTTCTCGACCCGAATGAAGGCCCGGAAGATAAGAAATAAAAGGGCAGAAGGGACCTCCGGCATCATGCCGGCTGCCGTTTGAAGCTTTTTCAAAAATTGAAAATGGTTAAAAATCAGCGAAATAGAGAGAGAATAACAATAAACGGCGACAGAACGCCGGATTTCGCTTGAGATGGAAGTATAATTCGACTGCTTGCGAACGGATTATGTATTATGAAAACTTAAATTCGCCTTCGGGCGATCAAAAGATCAGTGCAAGCTGTCATAAAGGGGAAAGAACAATGGAACTCAAAGTCTTGAAAAATGAGGCACCGGATATCCATCCGTCGGCCGTGATTCATCCGAGTGCGATCATTCACAAGAATGTCGTCATCGGCGCTTATGCCTATATCGGAGAAAACTGCGAGATCGGCGAAGGCACCATCATCGGGCCGCACGCTGTCATCGCGAAGAATGTCCGCATGGGCAAAGAGAATCACATTTATCCGCATGCGGTCATTGGAGAAGACCCGCAGGATCTGAAATTCGCAGACGAATACAGCACCGTCGTCATCGGCGATCACAATCTTCTCCGTGAATACGTCACCATTCACAGAGCGACTGGGGAAAACTGCGAGACACGCATTGGCTCTTACAATATGCTGCAGGCCTATACCCATGTCGCACATAACTGCTGCTTCGGCGACCACATCGTCATGTCCTCCTTCTCGGGCGCGGCAGGCCATGTCACTGTCGAAGACCATGCCGTCATCGGCGGCATGAGCGGCCTTCACCAGTTCGTCAAGATCGGCGCCTGTGCTATGGTCGGCGGCATGTCCAAGATCGTGCAGGACGTCTGCCCTTATGTCATCGCGGATGGCAATCCGGCCCGCGTCGTAGGGCTGAACAGCGTCGGACTTTCCAGAAATGGCATCACGCCGGAAGGCAAGAGCCTCCTCAAGAAGGCTTATCGCATCATTTTCCGCTCCGGTATGAAGCTCTCTGAAGCCATCGAAGAAATGGAACAGGACTTCCCGTCCACACCGGAGATGGAGCATCTTCTCCGCTTCCTGCGCAACTGTGAACGCGGCCTCTGCCGTACCAGAGAAAGAGACAGATAAAAAAGCCATCAAAAAAGCACCCGCAGCGTACCCCTTCGCTGCGGGTGCTTTTTGATGGCAATGAGAAATGGTGGCGGAAAAGCCGCGCTCCGCAAACTCGAAGTTTGAAGGCGGTGGTGAGTGGCTAGGGATTAGGGGTTAGGGATTAGGAGCGCGAGTGACTAAGGAGACTAGGAGACATCAGACTCCCGTATCGTCATTTCGAGCGCAAGCGAGAAATCTTTGTCATTCGCGGCTCAGCGGTCGATGTTTGGAACGCCTAAACGGGAAACCTGCTACCCGTCCACTTTCGGGCATCGCCATTATTTTATACTCCGCGGCGCTTCCTTATTGTTATGCGCCGCACCACCATTTCGCATTTCTCATTTCTAATTTCTCATTCGCGCAAGATTTTCAAACGCAATCAGGGGGGCGGCACGCCCTAACCTTGAATCCGCTTTTATATTTTCCCGATCGCGATCGATACGACACCTTCGGAGTAGGGAGCGATGTCGTAGGGCTGATAAATGGCATAGACCACACGGTTCTTGCCGACGTAGAAATTGGTCGGTAGCTCCGTCACGGCATGATCGTCGAAGAGACGAATGTTCTTCTTCTTCGCAGTCACCTCGATGCACTGGTTTACATCATAGACCGTGAGATCAGGAAGGATATCCTTCAGGGAGAGGAGATCGCCGGCGCTGTTCCATGTGAGCCCCTTGGCGTGCGTTTCGCCATGCGCGGCACCGGCGCGGAGCATCTGAGAGATGAGGACGATGCTCGTGATGCCCTGCGTGTTATTGATGTAGTTGCCGATCATCCCTTCATGCCAGGTCATCCAGCCAAGCGTCTTGCCATATTCATTCTCCGTGCGGAGGGACGCCGTGAAGTCAGCTTTTTCGCGGCCGATGACGGCATTCACCTTGCCGGCGTACTCCGCATTGTTCGCCCGCGAGAGGAGATAGGGCGTCTTCATCACCGCATGGTCTGTGTCGAAGGCATCCGTGCGGAAAGCGCCCGAGCGTTCCTGGGCTGTCGTCCCCAGTCCCGGCCAGAGCGAAGCCTCCGCAGAAGGCATCGCCAAAAGAAGCGCACCGGTGAGCGCGAAGACGGAGAGATACTTTGTGAGTTTCATGGGAAAGCCCCCTTTCTTTTCTTCATTATAGCATAAAGGAAGGGCGAGGGGTTCAGGGTTAGCCCATGGGGCGGCTTCGCCGAGATCGATGACGAGGTCGCAGCTGTTCTGGCATTCGTTATCTCACATACGACGTTTCTCGCCGCTCAGGATGACGAAACGGGGCGATGCCCGAAAGTGGTATTCAAGTCACTTGAGATTTCTAATCCCTAATCCCTAGCTACTCATCGCGGCTTTCAAATGGAATCAAAGGGCAGCACGCCCCACGGGTGAACCCCGAATTCTTTTTTATGCTACAATAAAATAAACACACCATCATTTTTCCAAGGAGGCTCACTATGAATCCACGGGAACGGATCGAAGAGAGAGAATACGATGTCCTGTCGCCGCGCGCCTTTCATGTGAAGGAGGCGAAGCGGGCGCATGCGGAGGCGAAGGATCCGCTCCGGACGGACTTTGCGCGGGATCGTGACCGCATCCTCCACAGCAATTCCTTCCGGCGGATGAAGCACAAGACGCAGGTCTACATCGCGCCGCAGGGCGATCATTATCGGACGCGGATGACGCACACACTCGAGGTCGCACAGATCGGGCGGACGATGGCGCGCGCACTGTCCCTGAATGAAGACCTCGTGGAGGCGATCGCGCTCGGACATGACCTCGGGCACACGCCCTTTGGCCACGTCGGGGAGCAGGCGCTCAAGGAGATCTATGGTCATTTCGAGCATAATGAGCAGAGCGTCCGCATCGCAGAAAGGCTCGAGCGGGACGGCGTCGGGCTGAATCTGACGCTCCCTGTGCTCGACGGCATGCTGAACCACTGCGGGCCGCTCAAGGCGCACACGCTCGAAGGCAGTCTAATCAAGTATGCCGATCGCATCGCCTACCTCTGCCACGACTATGAGGATGCGGAGTCCATGGGGCTCATCACTGCGACGGATGTGCCAGAGGAGATCCGCCACCGCATCGGGACGACGCACTCCTCCATGATCACTGCGATGGTGACTGACGTCGTGGAGCATTCGATGCAGGATGAGACGGACGGCATCCATATGTGTGAGGAGGGTGACAGGATCCTTTTGGATTTCAGGAGATTCATGTTCCGCGCCGTCTATATGTCGGATAACCTCATCCCCGATCGCGATCGCGGAAGCCATGTGGTGAAGATGCTCTTTTCCTATTACACGGAGAGGGACGGGTCGGGGGCCTGCTACGACCGTCTTCCGGAGAAGCAGCTCCGCCTCGCCGGGGGCGACATCCCCCGTGCGGCTGTCGACTACATCTCAGGGCTGACTGATAATTTCGCCATCAATCTTTATGAAGACATCTTCGTGCCGAGGTATTGGACGTTCAAAAAGGGGTAGCCCTGGGGCGTGCTGCCCCTTGATTGTGGATGAAAGCTTTGCTCGAATGAGAAATTAGAAATGAGAAATTAGAAATTTTGGTGCGGCGCATAATAATGAGAAAGCGCCGCAAACATAAAAGTCGGTTTTTGTGCAATAAGACGTATGATATACTATACACGTCACACTGCAACTCCCCCCTGCATAGTCTTGTGACTGAAGGGAGGTGCTTTTGCGAATGCTGGAATCATTTTTTCTCTCGGTCGCAGCAAGTGTAGTCGCGTACTACATTTGCTGCGACCGGTAAAGGGGCAGTGAGTGATAAGCCGAAGCTTATTCTTGTGCTTTGAACAAGAAGAGCCCCCTTGAGATGGTCGAGATCTCAAGGGGGCTCATTCTTTTGTGCTTTTACGGATGCTGGAATCCATTTCGCATCCTCATTGTAGTACGATCACATGGGGCGGTCAAGAACTTCTGGGCGCGCATGACTATAGCTTTCGCAGGGTTCGCTTCCGATAACGACGGCGCGAAGTGTCATCAAAACTCCGCGGCACCTCATTATTTTTTGCGCCGCACCACCCCCGTTGAACCCTCTGAACCTGTTAAACCCGCTCCCCCCTCTTTCGCACGCAATTAAAGGGCGGCACGCCCAAGGAACTAACCCCGAACCCTGAACCCCGAACCTTGAACCTCAAATTCAACCGTCCCTTGTTTGACAGTCCGCTTCATTTGCGATAAAATGTTTTCTATACATTTAAATCTATCGATAACAGACGGTGGACAGAGACGGCGCACGTGGACTGGAAGAAGAGGGGGTTTGTTATGGATTTTCAGCCAAGTTATAAAGAGTTTGCATTGATTTTCAAAGCGCTTTCCGATGAGACGCGCCTGCGGGTGATCGACATGCTGTCATGCCGGGAGATGTCTGCCTGCGACATCCTTTCGAATTTCACGCTGTCGCAGTCGACGCTGTCTTATCACATGAAGATCCTGATCGAGTCCGGCGTGGTGAATGCGCGTCGCGAGGGTCTGTGGACGAAGTACAGGATCAATGATGAGACCTTTACGAAGCTGATGGATTTCCTGCCCGAGCTGTACAAGCTGAAGGACAAGTGCATCTGCGAGCAGATCAAGTACTGCAAGGCGGAAGCACCGGAAGCATCGGAGGAAGGAAAGGACGTATTTGGCAACTAAGAAGAGCCGCCTTGGTGATCTCAAGGCGGCTTTTTTACGTGTTGTGAGGTGGCTGGGGATGAGTGACTAGGGACTAGTATTGCGTATGTCGATGAAGAGGACCTTCAATCGACATACAAATGCAGTCAGAATTAACGTCGTAGCGACTTGCTTCCCCCCTTCGGGGGAAGTGCCGAAGGCAAAAGGGGCATGCCAGCGGTATAGCGTACGATGTTGAATAGTCCGATACTATTGATATTCCAACACTTTCAGGCAATACCGCTGCGTAGCCCCCTCTCCCCTTCGGGGAGCTCCCCCGATGGGGAGCCAAGAACGTTCTGCCGCTTAACTTAATAGCATTACCTAGAGGGAAAGGCTGCGATACGAGAATACCATCTTCTAAAAAAGGCGGCGAAGCCGCCACCTGAACCCTGAACCTTGAACCTTGAACCCTGAACCTTTATCCATCCCATCTTTTTCCCTCGCGGCATTTATTTCATGCTATAATAGAGACACATCGTTCAATAGTGTTTTCCCAGGAGGTAGAAAAGAAGATGGACGACGGCCACATATGGCTTGAACTGATCATTATTATCCTGCTTGTTTTAGGCAATGCGGTATGTTCTCTGGCGGAGATCGCCATCGTCGGAGCGCGGAAGACGAAGCTGCAGGAGCTCATCGACGAGGGCAATAAGAGCGCGGTGTATGCGCTGCGCCTTGCCGAGGAGAAGGAAGAGCTTTTTGCGACCATTCAGGTGGGCATCACCACCATCAGCATCATCACGGGTATGTTTTCAGGCGCGTCGCTGGCGGGGCCTTTGGCGAGTGAGATGGAGAAGATCTCCCTGCTCGCTCCGTATGCGCGCGAGATCAGCATGGTGACGGTGATGGTGCTCGTCACTTATTTCTCGCTCATCATCGGCGAGCTGGTACCGAAGTGGATCGCCATCGCGGTGCCGGAGAAGGCGGCGTGCGTCATCGCGCGTCCGATGATCATCATGGCGACGGCATGCCGGCCGCTGGTGTGGTTCTCCACATGGTCGACGAAGATCGTGGTGGGCTTCCTCGGTGTGAAGATGGGCGGCGAGCAGCCGGTGTCGGAGGAGGAGATCAAGGTCCTTCTTCAGCAGGGCGCGCGTCTCGGTACCTTCGATAAGGAAGAGCCTGAGATCATTGATAATGTTTTTGAGCTGAATGACCGTACGGCGTCGGACTGCATGACGGCGCGTCCGCAGCTTGACTGGCTGGATCTGGAGGATGAAGAGAAGAAGATCTGGGCGGATATGATGGAGACATCCCATTTCCGTCTGCCGGTCGGCAAGGGCTCGCTGGATGACTTCAAGGGTCTTGCGGATGTGTCGGAGATCCTGATCGATCAGCACAAGCATCCGGGCAAGCCTTTGAAGGCATCGATCATGGATACGATCCATCAGCCGCTTTTCATCCCAGAGACGCTCATCCTGACGAAGCTCCTGCAGCTCTTCCGCACGCGCGGGGTGCATGAGGCGATCGTCATCGATGAGTACGGGACGCTGTCCGGCCTCGTGACGCTGCATGATGTGCTGGAGGAGATCGTAGGGGATATGCCCGGAGACAAGGAGGATATCCTGGAGGAGCAGAATAAATTCATCCGCCGCGGCGAACATGCCTGGCTGGTGGAGGGGCTGTGCTCCATCGATGATTTCCGTGAGCATTTCCATATTGAGGGAGAACTGCCCGGAGAGAAAGAGGCCTACTTCAAGACGCTCGGCGGTTTCCTCACTTACCTTCTGGGCTACATCCCGAAGGAAACGGAAAAGGTCACATATGGGCGTTTTACCTTTGAGATCGTAGACTGCGACAACAGGCGCATCGACAAGGTATTGGTGACGGAAGGCACGGCTTCCGCAAAGGAGTAACAAATGGAGACAAAGAACTGGAAGGAAGCTCTCTTATCTATGAGCCGGCGGATCGATGAAGACCGCGCATTCCTGCAAAGCTACATGCTGGATCCCTGCCTGGATAACCGTCCAGCGGAGGAAGAGCGTCTGAAGGATATCATCGCTCTTGCCGATGAGATGGAGGAGATCCTGACCGACCTGATCGAGAAGGGCGGCGAAGCGGCTGTCTCTCTGGATACGGATGGGAGCGATATCAATATCGAGTACAAGACCCATACGCTGGGACGGCCCGATGGCGAAGATAATATCGACGGCGACTGGGAGATTTCCGAAGAGGAGATGCATCCGGCCGGCGAGGAGCTGACGCTTCCGGAGGAGGAGAGGCTCATCTTCGCCAAGATCAAGAAGTGCAAGAAGCATAAAAAAGGCAAGAAGGATAAGAAAAAGAAGAAAAATAAAAAGTAAGGGCAAAAAATAAAAAGTAAGGGCAAAGGGGACTTGGATGGGGGCAAGTCCCCTTTTGTGGTTTAGGGGGAGGGTTAGCCCGTGGGCGGGGCGCCCTTTCGGGGATGAAGACTTTGGTTGAATGAGAAATTAGAAATGCGAAATGCGAAATGGTGGTGCGGCGCCAGATCCTTCGACTCAGTTCTTACTGTTCCGCCTTTACATGATCGAACATCCGACATTTCACTCCGCTCAGGATGACGAAATGCGCCGCGGAGTATAAAGGGGCGATGCCCGAAAGTCGTATTCAACTCACCAGTCACTCGCGGTTCCTAATCCCTAGCTACTAATCCCCAGTCACTAGTCACCAGTCCCCAGTCACCCCAAAGGAGGTCCACTATGAGAAACTATCACTATGCCAAGGAAGGCGAGGTCATGTATCACACGGGTCTTACGAAGGAACAGCTGGCGGGCGCGCGCTACGCTGTCGTGCCCGGAGATCCGGGGCGGGTGCCGGGGCTGGCGAAGGCGCTGGATCCGTCTGCCGTTTTTCTCACCTCGCATCGCGACTATACGAGCTGGCTTGCCCGCGTCTCCGGTGAGCCGGTGCTTGTCATGTCGACGGGGATGGGCGGGCCGTGCATGAGCTTTGCTGTGGAAGAGCTGGCGCGTCTCGGGGTCACGACCTTCCTCCGCGTGGGGACGACGGGCTCTATACAGGAGGGGCTTGAGCTGGGCGATCTGGTGATCGATCGGGCTTCGGTGCGCCGCGACGGCGCGTCGAAGGCCTATGCACCCGCGGAGTATCCGGCTGTGGCGGATATGACGGTGACACTGGCGCTCATGAAAGCGGCGGAAAGCCTCAGGGTGCCGTATCAGGTCGGCATCTCCGTCTCGACGGATTCCTTCTGGCCGGGGCAGGAGCGCTATGACAGCTTCTCTGGCTATGTTAGGACCTCGTATCAGGGGCTTCTCTCTGATTTTCAGGCGATGGGATGTACGAATTTTGAGATGGAAAATGCGACGCTCTTCACGCTGGCGAGCGTCATGGGCCTTCGCGCCGGCTCTGTCTGCGGTGTCGTGGCGAAACGGACGGAGAGTGAATCCATCGCACCGCAAGAGGTGTATGCGCTTGCAGAAGAGCGCTTCCAAAAGACAGTGAAACGGGCGCTTGAGATGCTGATCGGGCATTTCATGGTGACGCTGTAAAAAAGGAGCTGTGAAGAAATGAATCCTCATTTCTTCACAGCTCCTTTTTACTTTGCTTTCATTTGGTTCAAGGTTCAGGGTTCAGGTGGCGGCTTCGCCGCCTTTTTTTTGAAGATGGTATTCTCGTATCGCAGCCTTCCCCTCTAGGGGAAGGTGCCCCGCAGGGGTGGATAGGGTGACTATGGCATGAAAGACAGCTGGGATAAGATTTCCCGGTCACTCTTATGAGAGCTGCAAGTCCCCCGCGGCAGATTGAACGTGAAAATGAGATGATCGTTATTTCACATCGCCTTTTTGAATGAGAAATTAGGGAAACGCTGATTCGACCGCAGAGCCAGCTTCTACAAGAATTTTATATATGGCTTCGTCATAGCCTTCCTTTGCAAATGGCTTGACCGATAAAGGACGCAGTGCTTGATAAGCCTGAAGATGATTCTTGCGCTTAGAAAAAGAAGAACCCCCGTGAGGCCTCAACCTCTCACGGGGGTTCTTCTTTTTGCATGCTATGAGCTGTTGGATTCTCTTCGCAAATTTATTGTAGCGCGAGAAATAGAGTGGGTCAAGGCAAGCGTACTGATGAGTAAGTGTCAAGTTTTCCTCGGTAATTCATTTGACTGTCGATAATTACTATCTCC
>ERZ773202.1281-NODE-1281-length-16901-cov-2.342871_pt1 | contig 16901 bp, 11 predicted proteins | sample MGYA00580998_ERZ773202 | MGnify/ENA primary metagenome ERZ773202 (study PRJEB29015, sample SAMEA2737803) | human gut metagenome | biome: human gut; feature: human-associated habitat; material: faeces | place: China | collected 2012 ...
GCAGAAACGCCTCTACCAACCCAAACACCGGCATCAGTTGAAATTAAACCATATTTAGGATTGTTTTCAAAACTATAAGCAAGTGACATCAATGTTTGCGGAGAAACTGCTCCGAATGAAACATTTTTATCTTGTTTCATAAATTTATCCATTGTGTATTGCGGTTGAGTATTATTATTTTCTGATTGGTTTGCTTGATTTTGTGAGTTTGTTTTTGGCTTATTAGTTTCTTCGGCTTTTTGTTTTTTCATAATATGTTTTGTTATAGCTTGGTTAGCTTTTGGTAAAACAAAACCAACAAGGGCGTTGGCAAGTAAAATACTTGTCATTACTTTCCCGAATTTGTAGCCTGCGATAACCTTTTCTGCTTTTTTAGGATCAAGTTTAAGTTGGTTTTTGAATTTGTTCATGTAGTTTCTGAACGGATCACGAACAGCATCTTTGCCGGTGTCAAAGTCAGTTTCCGGCAATTTGAATAATTTTTTGCCGACAAATTTGTCGATAAGGCTATTGAACAATGGAACACCGCTGAACCAGAACAATGCACCTGTCATTTCTTCGGTCAAACGTTCTCTTGCTTCTGTAAAACCTCCTCTTTGGTAGGCCTGATAAGTTCTTCCGGCTTCAACAAAAGCTTCCAATAAAATAACAGGAGCGATAGAACGGCTAGCCAGACCTTTGACAAACTTTTGTCCGTAACTAAAGTCTTTCAGAGTTTGATTGGGTTTTATATGTATATTTAAGTTTGGTTTTATATTAGAAACTGCCATATTAAAAAATTTTTCCTGAATACATAATGACCCTGAAAAATCATTTTTGCCTTAATTTTAAATGTTGTTAACATTTCGTTACACTGAAAACGCACTCTATGAAGTAGTTAAGTTTTGTTAAAATAATTTCCTAAACTAACAATGTTTTATATTCAGTGTTTTTGTTAAAATGTGTATAGAAGGTGTGAAAAATGCAAGTAACTCCAGTAAATAGTAATTTAAACCAGACTAATACTAATTACAATAAGAATAAGGAAAGAAAGATTAAAGCGGGTGTTGTGGCAACTTCCGCATTGGGTGTTGCAACGGCGTTAGCGCATATTTCTAAACGACAAGGTTTTTCTTTAAACCCATCAAGAATTGCCAAAACTCCAATTAAAGATTGGGCAATTTTTAGTTTGTATAGCAAAAATCATCCAGATAGAAAATTAGTTCATTTGGAGGGTGCTGAAGTAATTGAATTGGCTTCAGCATCTGTAGCTGGTGGTTTGATTGGTGGGCTTGTCTTTGATGATAAAAAACACAGAAAAGCAAGAAATTGGTATAATTTACAAAAACTTTACACGCATAAAAATGGTCAGTTTTTTGACCGCACTTTAGAGGTATTATGACATTACAATTCAATATGGTCGCGTTGTTATTGGTTTTCTTAATTGTTTTAGGTTTAATTAGCCAAAATAGCGCGATTACCGTCTCAGCCGCCGTGCTGTTAATCATGCAGCAAACCTTATTATCCAAATACATTCCTATACTCGAACAATACGGTGTCAAAATTGGGATCATCATCTTAACGATTGGTGTGCTTGCACCGTTAGTGTCGGGAAAAATCCAACTGCCCGATCTCAGTTCATTTTTAAACTGGAAAATGGGTGTTTCTATTTTAATTGGGGCATTAGTGGCGTGGCTTGCAGGCAAAGGTATGCCATTAATGAGCGAACAACCTGTTTTGGTAACAGGATTATTAATTGGTACGATTATTGGTGTGTCTTTCTTAGGCGGTATTCCGGTGGGACCTCTAATCGCCGCAGGGATTTTAGCGGTATTAATAGGAAAATTTTAAATGAAAAATAAATGGTTATTTATCGCGGGATTGAGCGGTTTTTTGTGTGTGGCGATTGGTGCTTTTGCGGCACATGGATTAAGCAAGGTTTTAGAGCCTAAAGAATTAGCGTGGATTGAAACGGGTGTGAAATATCAAATGTTCCACACCATTGCGATTTTAGCGATTGGCATTTTGCAATTATGCCGTGAAGCATTGGTTACCAACAAAATAGTTAATATTGCTGCAGGGGCTTGGGCGTACGGTATTCTTCTTTTTAGCGGCAGTCTTTATGCACTGGCGCTTGGTGCGGGCAAATTCCTTGTTTGGGTGACACCGATTGGCGGAACGTTATTTTTAATTGGTTGGCTTTGCTTGGCTTACGGTGGTTTTAAAAGTAAATCAGTATGAAGAACAAATCAGTCAAACGTGAATTAAATCCGATACAACAATCTCTCTTTTCGAAACTCAACGGCATCATGCGGGTGGATCAACGTCGTTTATCCGCCCGCATTCATGGTATTGGAAAAATTAAAAGCCAAGAGGCTCAACAAGCTGTTGCCGCTGAAATCCAGCTGCAGATTGAACAGGCTCAATTACGTGTAGAAAATCGTAAAAGTGCGGTCAAAAAAACGATTGTTTTTCCAGAGAGTCTGCCGGTTAGCCAACGCAAAGCCGAAATTCAAAAACTGCTTTCGGAACATCAGGTCATTGTGGTAGCAGGGGAAACGGGTTCGGGTAAAACCACTCAATTGCCGAAAATGTGTTTGGAATTAGGTTTCGGCAATTTGGGCATGATTGGTCATACTCAACCACGCCGTATTGCTGCTCGTTCGGTGGCGGCGCGTATTGCGGAAGAACTGGAAACAGAGCTTGGCGGTTTAGTTGGTTATAAGGTTCGTTTTAACGATCAAATCAGTGATGATACGCAAATCAAGTTGATGACCGATGGGATCCTATTAGCAGAAATTCAAAACGATCGTTTCCTCAATCAATATTCTTGTTTGATTATCGATGAAGCCCACGAACGAAGCCTAAACAACGATTTTATTCTCGGTTACCTGAAACAGCTTTTACCACGTCGTCGTGATTTAAAACTCATCATAACCTCTGCAACCATTGATGTGGAACGTTTTTCCAAACATTTCAACAATGCCCCAGTTATTGAAGTCTCGGGTAGAACCTATCCTGTGGAAGTGCGTTATCGTCCCGTAGTGGAAGAAGACGATCAAGATCAGCTACAAGGCATTCTCAATGCGGTGGATGAACTGCAAGCGGAAGGTCGAGGCGATATTTTGATCTTTATGAACGGTGAGCGAGAAATTCGTGATACCGCCGAAGCTTTACAAAAACAAAATCTAAAACACACGGAAATTCTACCGCTCTTTGCTCGCTTGTCTGCGCAAGAACAAAATAAAATTTTCCATCCAAGTGGATTAAATCGCATCGTGCTGGCGACCAACGTCGCGGAAACTTCATTGACCGTGCCGGGCATTAAATATGTGATTGACCCAGGTACCGCGCGTATTTCCCGTTATAGCTATCGCACCAAAGTACAACGTTTACCGATTGAACCCATTTCACAGGCATCCGCTAATCAGCGTAAAGGTCGTTGTGGTCGTGTAAGTGAAGGGATTTGTATTCGTTTATATTCGGAAGAGGATTTTAATTCTCGTCCGGAGTTTACCGATCCGGAAATTCTGCGCACCAATTTAGCCTCCGTTATTTTGCAAATGACGGCATTGGGTTTGGATGATATTGAAGCTTTCCCATTTGTTGATGCGCCAGATAAACGCCATATTCAAGATGGGATAAAACTGTTGGAAGAATTGGGGGCGTTTGAAATGGTTCGCACCAAATCAGGCGAGAAACGTCAATTAACGGCTGCTGGTCGTCAATTAGCTCAACTCCCTGTGGATCCACGTTTAGCGAAAATGTTGCTGAGTGCCGTCTCACAAGGTGCGTTACATGAAGTGATGATTATTGTCGCCGCGTTATCCATTCAAGATCCGCGCGAGCGTCCACAAGAAAAACAGCAAGCTTCCGATGAAAAACATCGTCGTTTTGCCGATAAAAAATCAGATTTCTTGGCTTTCCTCAATCTTTGGCGTTATCTACAAGAACAACAAAAAGAATTGAGTAAAAACCAATTCCGTCGTCAATGCCAAAAGGATTTCTTAAATTATTTACGTATTCGTGAATGGCAGGATATTTATCATCAAATTCGTTTAACCGTGCGTGAAATGGGCTTGCCGATTAATTCTGAAAAAGCAGAATATCAGCAAATTCATACCGCACTTTTAAGCGGCTTGCTTTCTCATATCGGCTTAAAAGAAGCGGAGAAACAACAATATCTTGGCGCACGTAATGCCCATTTTGCAATTTTCCCCAATTCTGTGCTTTTCAAAAAACAACCGAAATGGGTGATGGCGGCAGAGTTAGTGGAAACCTCCAAACTTTGGGGGCGTATGGTGGCGGAAATCGAGCCAGAATGGATCGAGCCACTAGCCGAGCATTTAATTAAAAAATCCTATTCTGAACCGCGTTGGTCTAAATCTCGTGGAGCGGTGATTGCAGATGAGAAAGTCACGCTTTACGGTGTGCCGATTGTGGCTGCGCGACCAGTGAATTACGGTGCTATTGATCCAACGGTAAGCCGTGAGATCTTTATTCAATCTGCCTTAGTGGAAGGGGATTGGAATACCAAACATAAATTCTTCAAAGAAAATCAACGACTCGTTCGAGAAGTAGAAGAGTTGGAACACAAAAGTCGCCGCCGCGATATTTTGGTGGATGATCGCACGCTTTTTGAATTTTACGATCAGCGTATTGGCACGGAAGTGGTTTCTCAAAAACATTTTGATACGTGGTGGAAAAAGGCACAGCAAAAAGATCCTGAATTGCTTAATTTTGAACGTTCATTCTTGATTAATGATGATGCGGAACAAGTGAGCAAGTTGGATTTCCCGAATTTCTGGCATCAAGGCAATTTGAAACTCAAATTAACTTATCAATTTGAACCAGGTACCGATGCGGACGGCGTGACCGTGCATATTCCGTTGCCATTGCTCAACCAAGTGGAAATGACAGGCTTTGACTGGCAAATTCCAGGCTTGCGTGAAGAATTGGTGATTGCGCTGATTAAATCTCTGCCGAAATCTTATCGCCGTAATTTCGTGCCGGCACCTAATTATGCCCAAGCTTTTTTAAGTCGTGCCGTGCCGTTGGAAAAACCATTATTAGATACGCTGATTTATGAATTGCGTCGTATGACGGGCGTCACCGTAGAAGCGGAACATTGGAATTGGGAACAAATTCCAAGCCATTTGAAAATGACGTTCCGCGTGGTGGATGAAAACGGCAAGAAAATTGCCGAATCCATGAATTTGGATGAGCTGAAATTCAACTTAAAAGATCGTGTACAGGAAAGTATTTCTGCTGTGGCAGATGATGGCATTGAGCAAAGCGGGCTACATATTTGGAGCTTTGCAGATTTACCACAATGTTACGAACAAAAACAACGTGGTTTTAGCGTCAAAGCGTTCCCTGCCATCGTAGATGAAAAAGATGCCGTAGGTATCAAACTGTTTGAAACAGAGTTTGAGCAAGCAGTGGCGATGCAACAAGGTTTGCGTCGTCTGTTGCTACTCAATGTACCATCACCGATTAAATATCTGCATGAAAAATTGCCGAATAAAGCCAAATTGGGGCTGTATTTTACTCCGTTTGGCCGCGTGTTAGATTTGATTGATGACTGTATTGCTTGTGCAGTGGATAAACTGATTGCCGATTTTGGCGGTTTTGTGTGGGATGAAGCAGGCTTTGAAAAATTGCGTGATTTCGTTCGAGAAAACCTTAACGAAGTGACCGTGGATATTGCGCAGAAAGTGGAGCAAATCCTCTCCCTTAACCATGCTTTAAACCAACGTTTAAAAGGCAAAATGGATTTCACCATGGCTTTTGCCTTTTCTGATATTAAGGCGCAATTAGCGGGGCTGATTTATCCAGGTTTTGTGCAAAAGAGTGGTTATGATCGCCTACCGGATTTACAGCGCTATCTGCAAGCCGTTGATAAACGTATTGATAAACTGGCTCAAGATGTGAATCGAGATCGTGCCGCGATGCTACGCGTAGAGCAAGTACAACAGGCTTACCAACAATTACTGGCTAAACTGCCAAAATCCAAACCAATTTCCGATGAAGTCGCGGAAATTCGCTATATGATTGAGGAATTGCGTGTGAGTTTATTTGCTCAGCAATTAGGCACGAAGTATCAGGTGTCGGATAAGCGGATTTTGGGAATTATCGATAAGTTTTAGTTGGGAGTGTTTATGTCCAGATATGCGAAAGTTGATTTGGCTTACGATTTTCTAGTTGGAAAAGAAAAATCAGGTGATGTCTTTACTATAGATGAATTATCTCAAGCTACAGGATGGAAGCCTAATACTTGTAAAACATATCCATCCAAAAGATGGAATAAGTATGTGGAAAGATTTGGAGATGAGTATTCAGTATCTGGAATTTCTTATTTAAGCAAAGAAGAATTTCAGAATATACATTGCCAAAAGCTTTTATCTGATATTGAAAAATCAACTAAGTCTATTTTGGTCAAGAAAGCTAGACAGTTTGCTCTACTTGCAGTGTCTGTTTATAACAATCCATATTCAGAATTTAAAACTTATGGATTTATTGTAAATATTATTATTGCATATACAGCATTGTTTCACGCTCTTTTTGAAAAGAGAGGAACTCCTTATTTAAGTCTAAATAATAAGGGTGAGCCAATTATTATTGATGGAGAAGCAAAAACATGGGAATTGAAAGAATGTATTGAAAATTATTGGGGAGGTATTGATACTCCAGAAAAGGCTAATATTAGATTTTTAATTGGATTAAGAAATAAAATTGAGCATAGATCTTTACCCGCTATTGACCTGTTGGCTTGTGGTGAGTGTCAAGCAGCACTAAATAATTTTGAAACTATATTAGTAGATGAATTTGGCCCTGATTATGCATTGATGGCGAATCTTGCTATATCTATGCAGTTAACTAGAATCTCTGAACAAGCACAGATAGAAGCTAAAAAAGACCTGCAATCTAAAAATTATGAAATAGTCAAAAATTATATGGAAACATATAAAAATGATTTATCCGATGAAATATTAGAGAGTTCTAAGTATAGATTACGAGCCTTTTTAATTCCTAAGATTGGGAATAGAGAAACTTCGTCTGATTTAGCAATAGAATTTATAAAAATTGATAATTTAACAGACGAACAAAAGTCGTATTATGAAAAATGTGTAGCTTTTATTAAAGGTAGAGAACTTCCATATAAATTAAAGCCAGGAAAGGTTGTAGAACTAGTTAGTAAAAGTATTCCTGCTTTTAATATGTACTTACATACAAAATGTTGGAAATATTACAATGCTAGACCTGTTAAGTTAGAAGCTAGTTTTAAAGGAGAATATGCTGGATTTATTGAGGGCTATGATGGCTATCTATATAGTAATAAATGGGTTGATTTTTTAATCTCTGAACTAGTAGATGATCATAAAATTCAATCAATAAAGGTTAGTTTATAATCTTTATCATTTCTGTTATGACGAGTCAGTTTATATTACTTTTAAGTTAACATATAGGTTTGCGTATAAGTCATAAAAGTGTGATCATTTTTCTAAACATTTTCAAATTTAAAACATCTCCAAAACCAACCGCACTTTCTCCTCAAAATCTTTTTGTGATCTACCTCAAATTTTCGTATTGAACTCATTTACAACTGCCAATTCAATCGCTATCTTGCTGATATTATTATTTTAATAATGAGGTAAATTATGGATCTGATTATAGGTTTGATTGCCATTGTTTTGGTGGCATATTATATCGTGAAAGGCTATTCAGCGACTGGCGTGTTGATGTTCGGTGGCTTGGTCTTGTTATTCATTTCAGTGCTGATGGGGCATTCGATTTTACCGGAAGGCGTGAAAAGCACTGGTTCCACCTATTTTGATATTTTAGAATATGTGAAATATCTACTCGGTAATCGTGGCGGCGGCTTAGGCTTGATGATTATGGTGTTATGTGGTTTCTCCGTGTACATGACCCATCTTGGTGCGAACGATGTGGTGGTGAAATTGGTGTCAAAACCACTGAAAAATATCCGTTCCCCTTATATTTTAATGGTGTTTGCTTACTTCCTTGCATGTTTGATGTCTTTTGCTGTGTCATCTGCAACAGGTTTAGGCGTGTTATTAATGGCGACATTATTCCCTGTCATGGTAAATGTAGGGATTTCACGTGGGGCAGCGGCAGCAATTTGTGCATCGCCAATTTCTATTATTCTTTCTCCAACATCAGGCGACGTGGTGCTTTCTGCTGAAATTTCAAAAATTCCTTTAGGTGAGTTTGCCTTTGGCACCGCATTGCCGGTTTCGATTTTTGCGATTTTAGGGATTGCTGTAGCACACTTCTTCTGGCAGCGTTATTTAGATAAAAAAGAAGGTGTGCAAGTAGAACGCATTAATGCAGATGAAATTAAAACCACAGCACCAAACTACTATGCGATTTTGCCATTATTACCCATTATCGGCGTGTTGATTTTTGACGGTAAATGGGGCTTACCAAATTTACACATCGTTACCGTTATGGTGCTTTGCTTTATCATTACTGCTGCGGTAGATTTCTTACGTAGCTTTAACGCAAAACAAACCTTCGATAATCTCATCGTCGCATATCGTGGTATGGCAGATGCCTTTGCGGGCGTGGTGATGCTTTTAGTGGCAGCGGGTGTATTTGCGCAAAGTTTAAGTACAATCGGCTTTATCACTAACTTGATTGATTCAGCACAATCATTCGGTGGTTCAGCATTCTTTATGATGTTAGTACTTGCAGTAATTACTATTCTTGCAACGATGGCAACGGGTTCTGGTAATGCGGCGTTCTATGCTTTTGCAGAATTAATTCCAAAATTAGCCACTCAAATGGGCGTCAACCCAGCGTTCTTAACCATTCCAATGTTACAAGCCTCTAACTTAGGTCGTGGTTTATCACCAGTTTCTGGTGTGGTTGTGGCGGTATCCGGTATGGGAAAAATCTCACCATTTGAGATCGTAAAACGTATGTCTGTCCCAATGTTGGTTGGTTTTATTTGTGTGATTATCGGCACTGAAATCTTTGTTTCTGTTGTCGCCTAGATTGATAGGTAAAAAAGAAGGGCTGGTAGTAAATATCAGCCCTTTTGTTTTGAATTAAGTGCGGTCAATTTTCTCGCTGTTTTTGATTTTATGCATTTGATGATTTTCAAAGGCTTTCACCAAATCTGCGACTTTTTCGCCTTCCGGTAAAACCAAATCTTGTGCGATATCATTAAGCGGCACAATCACAAATTCGCGGTTTTTCATATCATAATGAGGCACGGTTAAGCGTTCATTTTGAATGATTTGATCGCCATAAAGCAGAATATCCAAATCCAGTGTACGCTCACCCCAACGACGTAAACGCACGCGACCTTGTTCATTTTCGATACGTTGCAATTCATCAAGCAAGGCTAAAGGTGGGCGAGTGGTTTCGATCATCGCCACCGCATTCACATAATCAGGTTGATCTTGTGGGCCTAACGGTTTGCTTTGATAAAATCCACTGACAGATTTTAATTCGGTATTAGGTAGCGCAGAAATTGCCTCTAATGCCGAATTTAATTGTTCTGTCGGCGTATTTAAATTGCTGCCAAGGGCGATATAAACTTGAACCATTAGTTAGCCGCCTTAGGTTTACGTCTGCGGTAATATTTTTTCTTCGGTGCAGGATGCAATTTTTGTTGCTCTTGAACCAACTGGCGACGTTGTTCTTGATTGCTGAGTTGGTACTCATGCCACCATTTTGCGAGTTCAACGGTTTCGCCACCTTCTACTTCAGCACGCATCGCCAATAAATCAAAGGCTGCACGGAATTTTTGATGTTCCATCGTGCGAGCAGGGTGAGAACCGGTGCGTTTAAGCAATTGTAATTGCAACATCCAAATATCACGAATGACAGAGGTGTGACGACGAGGTGCGGCTAATGATCGGCATAATTGATCAAGCACTTCATTTCCCGCAAGGGCATAAGCATCGTGATTATTTAAGCCACCTTCATTTTTCAACACATCCACTTTTTCACGCAATGGATACCAGAAGAATGCCGCAAATAAGAAGGCTGGATTAATACGCAATTTATCGGCAATACGTTCATCAGTTGAATTTAACGAAGTTAAAATCATGCGTTCCGCAAGGCTGTCTTCTTTTTCGGTGAAATAAGGCATTAAGCTAGGGAAAAGCTGTTCAAATAAGCCATATTGACGCAGTAATTTATAGGTTTTTACACCATTGCCAGACTGCAATAATTTTAAGCTTTCATCGAATAAACGCGCCGGTGGAATATTTTTCAGCAATGGCGCAAGCTCACGAATGGGCTGTTCACTTGGTTTTTCCAAGAACATATCCAATTTTGCCATAAAGCGCACAGAGCGTAGCATACGCACCGGATCTTCTTGATAACGAGTCACGGGATCGCCAATCAGACGTAATTTCCCGTTTTTCAGGTCATCAATTCCGTTGAAGTAATCACGCAATGTATTATCTTGCGGATTGTAGTAAAGGGCGTTTACGGTAAAGTCACGACGCTCCGCATCTTGTTCAATGGTGCCATACACGTTATCACGTAATAACATCCCTTCATCGCTTTGTTTCGCTTGATTTTCGCTGCGCGCATCCGAATGGCTAGCTCGGAATGTGGCCACTTCGATCACATCGCGGCCAAACATAATATGCGCAAGACGGAAACGACGACCGACTAAACGGCATTGACGTTGAAATACCGCTTGAATTTGGTCAGGACGTGCGTTCGTTGCCACATCAAAATCTTTTGGATGTTTACCTAATAATAAATCACGCAAACAGCCCCCTACGATATAAGCCTCATAACCTTGGCGTTGCAATTTTTCTACCACAGTAATGGCATTACGACTAAACATACGTGGATTAATGCCGAAATGAGAGGCTTTCACGCTATGTTTGTCGTAGCGAGATGCTTGAGTGTTGGTTTTTTTATGGTGAGAAGAGGACGGGGCGATCTTGGGTTGTGAACGCTCTGTTTTTGAAACGTTTGATTTTTTGCTTTTTGGCGCCGTTTTGGGAACAGGCGAATTTATATTGGTTTCGGTTTCTTTTTTAGTTTTTTTACCAAATAAATTTTTTATATAAGTAAGAATAATTTACTCCATTCTCTATGTTCAATACGCATTTGATAAAAACACGAAAAGTGCGGTTGTTTTTGACCGCACTTTTTTGTTGGATGACTTAAATAAATTAACCTGCGACTTGTTTTTCACGAATTTCAGCAAGCGTTTTGCAATCGATACAAAGATCCGCAGTAGGGCGTGCTTCTAAACGACGAATGCCAATTTCTTCGCCACAAGAATCACAATAACCGAAATCATCGGTATCTAATTTTTTCAATGTGTATTCAATCTTTTTCATTAATTTACGTTCACGATCGCGGTTACGTAATTCAAGACTGAATTCTTCCTCTTGGGTCGCACGGTCAGCTGGATCTGGGAAGTTTGACGCTTCATCTTGCATATGAGCAACCGTTCTTGATGCTTCTTCCACAATTTGCTCGTGCCACGCAGTTAAAATTTTTCTGAAATGAAGAATTTGATCTTCATTCATATATTCTTCACCTTTTTTAGGTTGATAAGGCTTAACACCAGCCAAATCCAGCAAACTTAGAGAGGCCTTAGACATAGATAACTCCTAATTATGTTACAGACTTTTTATGACATCCTGTCTTGTTTTAGTTTGTTCAGAGCAACTAAAAATAGCTGACATTAGAACCCTGTTATTTTAAGGGCGATATAAATAGCAGAACTTCACCTATTTAGCAAATAAATTTAGTCTAGAAATTTCAAATTTGCGATCGTGATCGCAAAAAACGACATATTCATTTGCGTATCTACAAGCTTAAGGTTAGCTTGCCTTATTTTTCGCTATAAATAACACTTAAAATGAAAATCACGCTATTTCAACTGTGCATGATGCTCATTGTCTCAGCCTTATCCTTGCTTGTCGTGCCAGATTTTTTACTGTTCAGTTGGCAACAGGCATGGCTGAGCATTTTAATGTTGGTTATGACCGCACTTTGTTTCCATTGGTTCAATTATTTTAAAGCCAGAAATTTTTGCATGAGCGGTATCTTGTTTTTGCTTACTTTGGCTTATGCGCATTCACCAGCTTTATCGTTATTGGGACAAGCAGAGAAAATTTCAAGTTTACCGAATAAACTCACCTTAGATCTTCACATTTCAGAAATTCTTCATCAGCAAGATTATCAAACGTTGGTTGCGACAACGTCTTTATTTGATGGAAAAGCACAACAAATTTTTGTTAATTGGAAAGCGTCGGAAAAGCCACAAGTAGGTGAAGTTTGGCGGGCGGATGTAAAGCTTCGTCCTATTTCGGCGAGATTAAACCATGGAGGATTTGATCGACAGCAATGGGATTTTTCCAAAAGAATTATTGCCGTGGGGAATGTGAAAAGTGCGGTTAAAATTGGAGACGATTTTTCTTACCGCACACATTTTCTACAAAATAGCCTCAAACAGACGGAAGGGTTTTCTTTACAAGGTTTACTTATCGCATTGGCATTTGGTGAGCGGGCTTGGTTGGATGATAAAACGTGGCTGATTTACCAACAAACGAATACAGCACATTTAATTGCCATTTCAGGGTTACATATCGGTTTAGCAATGGGGATAGGCTTTTTCTTTGCTCGATTATTGCAACTCGCACTGCCTACACGCTTTATTTCGCCATGGTTTCCGCTTTGCTTTGGCGTGTTGATTGCTTTAGGTTATGCCTATTTAGCCGGATTTAGTTTACCGACCTTTCGTGCAATGATGGCATTGCTTTTTATTGCAATCCTACAATTTTCGCGACGATATTACACGCCTTCGCAAATGCTGTGTTTGGTGGTGGCATTTTTACTGTTTTGTGATCCGCTTATGCCACTTTCGGTGAGCTTTTGGCTTTCAGTTGGTGCTGTTACCTGTTTGATTGTATGGTACCGATATGTTCCCTTATCAATCATTGAATGGCGACATCAAAAATTATCCCGCAAAGTGCGGTGGATTTTAGGCTTGTTTCATTTGCAGATTGGTTTGTTGATTTTATTCACACCTATTCAGCTTTTCTTTTTTAATGGCTTTGCGTTAAATGGATTCTTGGCGAATTTAATCGCAGTGCCCTTGTATAGTTTCTTACTTGTGCCATTGATTCTCTTTGCCGTATTAACCCATGATGCATTTTCTTCTTGGTATTTTGCAAATGAGATTGCTCAAGGTATTACGCAATCTCTCCGTGTTTTCCAAGGAGCATATGTTCCGATTTCGATCAATTTATCCCTTATTCTGACCGCACTTTTAAACCTTGTTTTTGGCGGAGTGTTATATAGATTGTATTTTGCATCTCAAGCTCAAACAAAAAATACACCATTAAAATCGAGTCGCTTTTTCACGTTAAATCATACAATCTTATCGGCAAAAGAGTATAAACAAGCGCTATTGGGCATAATTCTTATTTTTAGTATTTGTATGAGTACGCTAGGGTATCGATATCTCACGAAACCAAAATGGCAGCTAGATACCTTAGATGTGGGACAAGGTTTAGCAACCTTAATTGTGAAAGAGGGGAAAGGCGTGTTGTATGACACAGGGCCTGCTTGGCAGAATGGAATAGGTGCTTCATCCATGGCAGAATTGGAAATATTACCTTATCTTCAACGGGAAGGCATTGAACTTGAAACTTTGATTTTAAGCCATGATGATAACGATCATTCAGGTGGTGCTAAAGCGATTTTAGCCGCATACCCAGACATTGAACTGATTACACCTTCTCGTAAAAACTACGGCGAAACGCACCGCACTTTTTGTCTTCAGGGGAAACAATGGCTGTGGCGAGGGCTTGATTTTAAAGTTCTTTCACCAACGCAAATAACAGATAGAGCGGAGAATCCGCAATCTTGCGTAATTTTACTAACAGATGGACAGTACAAGATCCTTTTAACCGGTGATGCGGATGTGGCGACAGAAAGAGCATTTGCTGAAAACATAGGCAAAATTAATGTGTTACAAGTGGGGCATCATGGTAGTAAAACTTCAACAGGCGAGTTTTTATTGGCTCTGACGAAACCTGATCTTGCCTTAATTTCAAGTGGACGATGGAATGCGTGGAATTTTCCTCATCCAACCGTGATTGAACGGTTAAATCGTTATCAAAGTGCGGTCGAAAATACCGCTATTTCAGGTCATATAAGGTTAAATTTTACTGAAAAGGGCATTGAAATTGAAAAGGCGAGAGGAGATTTTTCACCTTGGTTTGCCCGTGTAATTGGATTATCCCCGAAATAACAGGTACAATGCAGCCAATTTTTATTAAGACAATGTGATGTAAGAACAAACTATGCAAGATAAAGATTTCTCAACCACACAAACTTTTAAGCGTTTATGGCCGATGATTTCACCGTTTAAATCAGGCTTATTAGTCGCCGCTTTTGCTTTAATTTTTAATGCTTTGGCAGATTCAGGTTTGATTTATATGCTTAAGCCTTTGCTTGATGATGGTTTCGGAAAAGCCGATCATTCTTTCTTGAAAATGATGGCATTTGTTGTGGTTGGCATGATTATATTGCGTGGGGTGACCAACTTTGTCTCTACTTATTGCTTGGCGTGGGTATCCGGTAAAGTAGTGATGATTATGCGCCGCCGTTTGTTTAAACATTTAATGTTTATGCCAGTGAGCTTCTTTGATCGTAATTCAACAGGTAAATTGCTTTCTCGTATTACCTACGATTCAGAAATGATAGCGAACTCTTCATCTAGTTCATTAGTGACGATTGTTCGTGAAGGAGCCTATTTAATTTCGTTGCTTGTTGTGATGTTCTATACTAGTTGGGAATTAACACTTGTACTTTTCGTGATTGGGCCGATTATTGCAGTGCTGATTCGCATGGTATCTAAGATTTTCCGTAAGCTTAGTAAAAACATGCAAGATTCCATGGGGGAATTAACCTCTGCGACGGAACAAATGCTGAAAGGGCATAAGGTAGTGCTTTCTTTTGGTGGGCAATTAGTGGAGGAAGAGCGTTTCGATAAAGTCAGTAACGATATGCGTCGTAAAGGTATGAAGATGGTGACTGCTGATGCGATTTCAGATCCAGTTGTGCAAGTAATTGCTTCTTTGGCGTTGGCAGCAGTGCTTTATTTAGCAACGACACCATTAATTGCTGATGATAATTTAACTGCGGGTTCTTTCACGGTAGTTTTTTCTTCTATGTTAGCGATGATGCGTCCGTTAAAATCCTTGACGAATGTAAACTCACAATTCCAACGAGGCATGGCGGCTTGTCAGACATTGTTTGCGATCTTAGATTTAGAGACTGAAAAAGATAATGGTACGTATAAAGCCGAACCCGCAAAAGGTGATTTAGAATTTAAAAATGTGAGTTTTGCCTATGAGGGTAAAGAAGAGAAAGCCTTAAATAATATCTCTTTCTATGTGCCTGCAGGCAAAACCGTGGCATTAGTGGGGCGTTCAGGTTCGGGTAAATCAACCATTGCCAATTTAGTGACGCGTTTCTACGATATTGATGAAGGTGAGATTTTATTAGATGGCGTGAGAATTCAAGATTATCGTTTATCTAATTTACGCGAAAATTGTTCAGTGGTTTCTCAACAAGTACATTTATTTAACGATACGATTGCCAATAATATTGCTTATGCGGCAGAAGATAAATACACGCGTGAAGAAATTATCGAAGCGGCGAAAGCAGCTTATGCACTTGAATTTATCGAGAAACTTCCACAAGGTTTTGATACCGTTATTGGTGAGAATGGCGCAAGTCTTTCTGGTGGTCAGCGTCAGCGTTTAGCCATTGCTCGTGCGTTATTACGTAATTCACCGGTTTTAATTTTAGATGAAGCGACTTCTGCTCTCGATACCGAATCTGAACGTGCGATTCAGTCTGCATTAGAAGAGCTGAAAAAAGATCGTACGGTATTGGTGATTGCGCATCGTTTATCAACCATTGAAAATGCCGATGAAATCTTAGTTATTGAACACGGTGAAATTAAAGAGCGTGGCACACATCAAGATTTATTAGCGCTTGATGGTGCGTATAAACAATTACACAGTATGCAGTTTAGCGGATAAAATAATAAGGGCGAACCAATGTGTTCGCCCAAAATCAATATAGGATAAATGAAATGCCTTTTTGGTACTCTAATTCAAAGCTTGCTTGGTTGCTTCTTCCTTTTTCACTGCTATTTTGGTTGATTAGCCAAATTCGCCGAGCATTATTTTCCCTGAATATCTTATCCTCTTATAAATCTCCGAAACCGGTCATTATTGTCGGTAATCTTTCTGTTGGTGGAAATGGTAAAACGCCTGTCGTTGTGTGGCTAGTTGAAGAGTTACAAAAACAAGGATTACGTGTAGGCGTGATTTCTCGTGGCTATGGTAGCCAATCTAAAACCTATCCTTTACTTGTCACACCGGAAACAGACCCCGTTCAAGGGGGCGATGAACCTGTTTTAATTGCCAAAAGAACAGGTGTACCCGTGGTGATTTCACCGAATCGTCAACAAGCGATTAAATTACTTTTGAACACAAAGGATTGCGATCTGATTATTTCGGATGATGGATTACAACATTATAAGTTGCAACGTGACATTGAAATTGTGGTGATGGATGCAGAGCGAGCTTTAGGGAACGGCTTTGTTTTGCCTGCAGGACCTTTGCGTGAATTGCCAAGTCGTTTAAAAAATGTGGACTTTGTGATTACCAATGGCGGAAAAAATGCTTATTCAGATGCGGTTATGACACTCGTTCCTCATTATGCGATTAATTTAGTGACAGCTGAAAAACGCTTGTTAAGTGAATTTTCCCAAGGTTCAGCTATCGCGGGAATTGGTAACCCACAACGTTTTTTTACAATGTTGGAAAATTTAAATATTCGTTTAGCCAATACGAAAGCTTTTCAAGATCATCAACATTTTGAGCCAC
>ERZ773202.1291-NODE-1291-length-16821-cov-8.066444_pt1 | contig 16821 bp, 11 predicted proteins | sample MGYA00580998_ERZ773202 | MGnify/ENA primary metagenome ERZ773202 (study PRJEB29015, sample SAMEA2737803) | human gut metagenome | biome: human gut; feature: human-associated habitat; material: faeces | place: China | collected 2012 ...
TTTGAGAGCTCTCCGCCTTTGTAATCCACCGGCTTTGCAGCTTAGTCCACTGAGGTTTTATATGGCCCGCCATTGGCAAAAGAAGTCTTCTCGGTTTCGATTTTATTATTGATGAGTATCCCGATCGAACATGGCACGCCCCTATGTCTTTTCTGTTTTGCTTGTGCAAAGTTAATACATTCCTTTTATTCTGACAAGTGTTTCTGTCATTTTATATGTTTGCAATCGACATGATATTGGCGAATACACCTGCTGCCGTGACGCTTGCGCCTGCTCCGTAGCCCTGAATGAGCATTGGATACTCGCGGTAGCGTTCGGTGGTGAGTGCCACGATGTTGTTGCTACCCTGCAAGTTGTAGAACGGGTGAGTGCTGTCTACCTCCTTCAGTGCCACGGAGAGCTTGCCGTGGTCGAACGTAGCCACGAAGCGCCAGCGTTTGCCTTCTGCGTCGAGCTGCTTGCGTCGTGCTTCGAAGTCGGCATCCAGCTGAGGCAGGTTCTTCCAAAACTCCTCAATGCTGCCCTCGAAGAACTCGTCGGGTATGAACAGGTGTTTCTCCACATCTGTCTTTTCTACCTTATATCCTGCCTCGCGAGCGAGGATTACGAGCTTGCGTATCACGTCCTTGCCCGAGAGGTCGATGCGTGGGTCGGGTTCGCTGTAGCCCTGCTCCTTGGCGCGGCGCACAGCCTCCGACATGGTAACGTCAGCCGACAGCTCGTTGAAGATGAAGTTGAGTGTGCCCGAGAGCACCGCCTCTATCTTCAGAATCACGTCGCCCGAGTTGCGCAGGTCGTTGATGGTGCCGATGATAGGCAGACCGGCGCCCACGTTGGTCTCGTAGCGGAAGAACACGCCACGCGCCAATGCCGTCTCCTTCAGCAAGGCATACTTCTCGTACGACGACGATGCAGCGATCTTGTTGGCTGCAATCACCGATATGTTGTGCTCCAGCAGCGGCTGGTAAATCTCAGCCACGTCCTTGCTCGCTGTACAGTCGACGAACACGCTGTTGAAGCAGTTCATCTCTATTATTGCGTCGCGCAGTTTCTTGTCGTTGCTCTCGGGGGCGTCGGCAAGCAGCTGGCGATAGTTGGCGAGGTCAATGCCGTCGCGGTTGAATAGTGCCTTCTTCGATGTAGCGATACCTACTACGTTCAGCTTCAGTCGCTTGGTGCGCTTCAGCTCCTCGTACTGGTCGTGTATCTGCTCGAGCAGCTGTCCGCCCACGGTGCCCACACCGCATACAAAGAGGTTCAGCACCTTGTATTCAGATAGGAAGAACGAGTCGTGTATGGCGTTGAGTGCCTTGCGCAAATGTTCGCTCTTCACTACGAACGAGATGTTGGTCTGCGATGCACCCTGCGCACATGCTATCATGCTGATGCCGGCTCTGCCCAGTGTGCCGAAGAGCTTGCCGGCTATGCCCGGCACGTGCTTCATGTTCTCGCCTACGACGGCGATGGTAGCCAGTCCGCTCTCGGCGTGCATGGGGAACATGGCACCCGTCTCTATCTCCTTTGCAAACTCGCCGTTGAGCACCTCTACAGCCTCCGCTGCATCCTGGTCGCGCACACCGATAGACGTTGAGTTCTCCGACGAAGCCTGCGACACCATGAACACGCTGATGCCGTTGTCTGCCAGGGCGGTGAAGATGCGGCGGTTCACACCGATGACACCCACCATCGACAGACCGGCTACGGTGATGAGCGTTGTTCCGTTGATGCTCGATATACCCTTGATTGGCTTGTCGTTGTTAGCCACCTTCTGCTTGATGATGCTGCCCTCGCTGTCGGGGTTGAACGTGTTCTTCACGCGGATAGGAATGTTCTTCACGCAGACGGGGTAGATGGTAGGCGGATACACCACCTTCGCACCGAAGTTGCAAAGCTCCATCGCTTCGATGTAGCTCAACTCCTTGATGGTGTATGCGGTCTTTATGACGCGTGGGTCGGCTGTCATAAAGCCGTCCACGTCGGTCCATATCTCAAGAATGTCGGCGTCGAGTGCTGCGGCGATGATGGCAGCGGTATAGTCGGAACCGCCACGACCGAGGTTCGTGATCTCGTCGGTGTCGCGGTCTTTGCTTATAAAACCCGGAACAAGCGAAATGCGCTGCAGGTCGCTGAAGGTGTGACGCACGAGGCGGTTGGTCAGTTCGGAGTCGAGAGTGTTCTTATGGTTCTTGCGCATGGTCTTGATGAACTCGCGCGAGTCGTACCACTTTGCGCCCTGCACCAGTGTTGCCACGATGTTCGAGCTGAGTCGCTCGCCGTAGCTCACGATGGCATCCTGCGTCTTCTTCGAGAGGTCGTGAATGAGATACACGCCGAAGTAGATGGAGCGCAACTGCTCGAAGAGCGAGTCGACGATGTTGAAGAGCTGCTCGCGCTTGCGTGGGTCGGTGATGATGGTGTCTATCATCTTGTGATGGCGTTCCACCATAGCCTGGAATTCGTCCTTCCACGCCTCGTCGCCTTTCTGTGCGAGCACTGATGTGGCGATGAGCTTGTCGGTGATGCCGCCCAATGCGCTCACCACGACGATGATGGGCTGCTCCTGCGCCTCTTTCTCTACGATAGCCTTCAGGCTGAGAATACTCTCTACGGAACCCACTGAGGTTCCGCCAAACTTCAATACTTTCATTTCTTTTTGTTCTGTGGTTAATGTCTCCATACCAGGGAGACGCTTGTGTTTCGATGCTGACGTGGCTCGTAACGCAGTGCAACTGGCGTGCGTCGGGGTCCTCTTTACGAGCGAGGTTTCACGCTACTCCGTGGTTGTCATCTGCGTCAAGCGACAGCGTTAGCACCATGTCGTTGACAATAAAGTTATTGGGATGTGGGGACAAAATTACGAAAAATGTTCTTAAAACGTTACATTTCTTATGAAAATCGCATAAGTTTGTGTAATTTTGTACCCTAATAGGAGGATATGGCATCTTGCCATATCCACGCACCCCACCAGGGGGTGCAGTGGTCTCCACTGCACCAACCAAGCAAAAAATAACAACATAATAGATATTAATAGGAGGATATGGCATCTTGCCATATCCACGCACCCTTCAAAAAAAATAACAACAAATAAATATGATTCAGGAATTTCAAATACGAGTGCTGCCCGTTGTAGCCTCGAGCGAGCAAAACATAATAAGCTACATTGCCGACGAGAAGGGCATCGACGCGCGCACCGTCAACGCCGTGCGTGTGCTGAAGCGCAGCATCGACGCGCGCCAACGCACCATCTTCATCAACCTTACCGTGCGTGTCTACATCAACGAGATACCGCAGGATGCCGAGTTCGTACACACCGAGTACGGCGACGTGAGCCGGAAGCCGCAGGTCGTGGTGGTAGGAGAGGGCCCTGGCGGACTCTTCGCTTCGCTCCGACTCATCGAACTTGGCTTGCGCCCCGTCGTGCTTGAGCGTGGCAAAGACGTACGCCAGCGCAAGGTAGACCTCGCCAATATCACTAAGACACAGGCCGTAGACCCCGAGAGCAACTACTGCTTCGGCGAGGGCGGTGCCGGTGCCTACTCCGACGGCAAGCTATACACTCGCTCCAAGAAACGTGGCAGCACAGAGAAGATTCTCAACGTGTTCTGCCAGCATGGAGCCTCTACGTCAATCCTCGTCGATGCCCATCCGCATATCGGTACCGACAAACTGCCGCAGGTTATCGAGGCGATGCGCAACACTATCATACGCTGCGGTGGCGAGGTTCACTTCCAGACCAAGATGACCCGACTGCTGCTCGAGGGCGACAAGGCGGTGGGCGTTGAGGCTGTCGACCTGCAGACGGGTGCCGAGAAGACATTCCGTGGACCGGTTATTCTGGCTACGGGCCACTCCGCTCGTGACGTCTATCGCTACCTCGCCGAGGCGAAGATAGAGATTGAGGCGAAGGGCATCGCCGTCGGCGTGCGCCTTGAGCATCCGTCGCAGCTGATTGACCAGATACAGTATCACTCGCGCAACGGACGCGGCAAGTATCTGCCCGCTGCCGAGTACAGCTTCGTGACGCAAGTGGACGGCCGCGGCGTCTACTCGTTCTGCATGTGTCCCGGCGGCTTCGTCATTCCGGCAGCCACCGACAAGCAGCAGATTGTGGTGAACGGCATGAGCCCAAGCAACCGCGGCACACAATGGTCCAACTCGGGCATGGTCGTAGAAACACGCCCCGAGGACGTGGGCGGCGACGAGAACGATCCGTTGCGCGTGATGCACTTCCAAGAGGAACTGGAGCGTGCGTGCTGGCAGCAGGGCAACATGAAGCAGACCGCTCCAGCGCAGCGCATGGCAGACTTCGTGAACAACCGCCTGAGCTACGACCTGCCCAAGAGCAGCTATGCCCCTGGACTCATATCCTCGCCCCTTCACTTCTGGATGCCGCAGCACGTAGGCAAGCGCCTGCAGGAAGGCTTCAAGAAATTCGGCAAAATGAGTCACGGTTTTCTCACCAACGAGGCTGTGCTCATCGCCACCGAGACTCGCACATCGTCTCCCGTGCGTATCACCCGCGACTTCACCACGCTGCAGCACGTCCGCATACAGGGACTCTTCCCTTGTGGCGAGGGTGCAGGCTACGCCGGTGGCATCGTCTCTGCTGGTGTCGACGGTGAACGCTGTGCAGAGATGTGCGCAGAGTATTTAAAAAACTAAGTAGATGAAAAAATCTACCATATCTTCCAGTTTTCTTATAATACTCTGTATCTCAGATGTATAAGGGATGGTAGATGGCTGGCAGATAGCTGGAGGATAGTCCAAATCTTCCAGTTATCTGCCATTTATTATAGCAGCGTGACAACGATGTTGCGGTAGCGTGGCAATAAAGTTTCGGTAGCGTGGCAATAGAGTTGTTGTAGCGTGGCAATAAAGTTGTTGTAGCGTGGCAATAAAGTTGTTGTAGCGTGGCAATGATGTTTTAGCTGTAGTTTAATACTTATAGTTGTCCACTTACTGTTTTAACTGTAAAGCCTGTTGCCACAGTTTATATTTAGTTTTACTATTAGTTGATACTATTTTTGGGTAACGACTTTTGTCTCACAAAAGATTAATAATAGTAATCGCTAAAATTCATCTTAATATAAGCGTGCATATAAAACAAAGATTCTTTATTATTTGTTTTTACGTCTGAATAATATTAGTTATCTTTCCTCTATAAAACAAAAATTTATTATAGCTCATTTCTGTTTTTTATCCCAGCTGGCTTATAATTCGGAAATTTTATTATTGCTGTCCGCTAAACTACCGCGAAAAAACTCGTTCTCGAAAAATACAAGCCTAAAACCGAGCCTTTTTGCATCTCGTCTCACCCCTAAAAACGCAGAAATCGACACTTTTGCGATTAAAAAGGGAAAAGACATATTCGGTAAAGTGCTAGGAGTAATAGGCTTTACAGGTCTGGGATTATCTGTCGGGGCAGGGGTAGACTGTACTATTGGTTTATCTCGGGGACAGACTAAACAGGCGTGACATCTTGTGGTTTTATGTCAGCCTTTGGTGCTATTGATGGTTTGGGTTCTTTGTCTCTCTTGAATCCTCTGAATTGCTCGTATTCATCCTATACACCTTGCAGATATTCTGCATAGTCTTCCAACACTGTTTTTCGGAAGTTATCATAACTACCAAGCACACCTTTACGGAATGCTTGATAGTCTGAATTTGTGTTTTGTGCCATCATTGATGAATAACACAACAGTAGTATAAAAAAATACTTACGCATAATTGTTATGTTATAGTTTACCAATTACCTATTCCAAACAGGCCTATCTCGGGGTCAGGTTCAGGTTGCCATGTCCTAACCTTTATAATGGGCTTTTGTGGATCCTCCAAATCAACTTGCAAATAGAGATAGCCTTGGTCTCCATAGTTGGTCGAATAATAGTCCTGTTTAATTTGTATGCCATACTCCTCGCCATTTTTTGCCTTGCGAACGTCATTATTCGCAAATCGTATGTTTACAAACTCATTGCTTCTGAAACAAGCTTCCAAGTTCTTCATATACTGGTCCTTGCTATATTGTATTCGACTGATGTGTCTTTGCATATGGAATGTTACAGGCATATCCTTACTCTGTCTGTCTGCTATAAGTCTTTCTGCCACATGGCCTACTATAATGACGGCATCGTCATCAAATATTGTTTTGAGATAGTCAAGTCGCTTCAGTGCGTATGCTGTTTTGTAATTTTCAAGAAATTGCATGATTGTTTGACGAGCAATAGGAGTCCATGTGCCACGTTTCATGATGTCTTCTTTGGCTTTGCGGTCAAGACCGAAAGCAATACAGTCAATTTTCTGATTGTTGTCGAAAGTAAAGACAACATCTTCCACAAAGTCCTTTCTCAATCCTTTCTTGAAGGAGAAAGACATTTGTATGCTTCTTGCAATTACATTGTCACGCAGTTGGCTGAACTGACAATCCTTGGCATTGAGTATTCTGGCATTGCCATATCTTACAAGACTTGTAAACATATTCCAGCCATCATCAGTAAAGAGAGTGCGTACAGCATCATAGTCATGTCCCTTTATCGCATTAAGTACCTTGGTCAACATTTTTCTGTAAGAACCATCATTTGCAACAGGCAACATAGTATAATTTGCCCGTGACTTACCCAAAGATAGTGTATTGTCTGTACTTTTTTTTGCCTTTCCTATTTGCAGATTTACCCTTGCCGCACGTATGGATTGCCCTTTTACGACATTCAGAACGCTTTGTATTTCCTGGTTGATATGCGCTTGACCACGATAGGCATACTCGTAGTTGATTTGAACGTTGTCAGGAATCAATCCTTTACTGAATTCCATTGTTCCACGTCCGTCCTTTGCACTGCAGATGTTGCTCCAGTTGCGTCCGTCGAAGTAGGTAAAGTCAAGCGTACTGACAGGTTGACCTTTATATTTGAACATCAAATCTACATTTGTACCATCGTTACCAGTAACTTCAACGCTTAAATCCTTTAAGGTATTTGTAATCTGCTGCGGAAGCCAGGTCAAAGGATATATTGTTTCTCCTGTTTCTTCATCCGAATAAACGACACTCGACGGTCGCTGCACAGATTTGAGCAAAGAATAAGCCCAATAATAATTTCTTAGTGCATCGTCTATTTTACATGCATCTTCTGCAACCTTTCCCAAGCGGATATATTCCTTTATAGTGCGAATTCTTCCTTCAAAGATTTTGTTCAGTTCGCTTCGTCTGATAAATCGACCGATATGAGCTTGGTCTGGATTGTTATCAATGACAATGCGTTCTGTATTGGTCAAAGTGGCGGTTGAGTATGTCTGCACTTTCGAGGTCGTATAACTTGCTGCATCAAGTTTCCCATTGGTTGTACGCTCGTCTTCTGTGATAGAGAAGTCGTTGCTTACCACAACGGATATTTTGCTTATCAATGCAGCGAGTGCTTGTTGGTCAGCTTCCTCAACTGTCGCTCCCCAACCTTCTCCAGAGAGATAAGTTTGGGTGTTACGTATTACCTCATCCCAACTTTGCGAGAAAGCAGAGATGAGACAAAAATTCATCGTCAGTAGAACAATTATTCGTTTAGTCATTGCCATGTGTAGAAATGGTTATCGGTTTGAATCCTTCGCGAACAAAGTCGCTTACCTTTTTAGTATATTTCTGTGCGGCAGCACTTTCTTTTGCGGCATTCTCATATGCACGGATTCTTGCTCTGGTGGTAGCACTTTCGCTTACCACAAAGAAAGTCTGCATCTCGAAACTTCCGTCCTTGTTGCTGCGGATAACTGAGAAAGACTCCTGCAACTCGCCATTGAGTTCCTTTTGCACAAGGCTCTCGTAGGCTGCATAGAAATGGTCAAATTCTCCTGATACGTCATCGCCATTACCGGCAATATCACTCACAATACGCCCTTTCAACTGTCTACCTGCTTGTTGGGCATAGATGTTACAAGCATTGTTGATACAAGTCTGATGACCCACATTCTTTGACTTGAATTTGGAGCAGGTACCTACTATCTCATAGGCATCTTCTCCCTCTTTGTTGAGTTTACTATAGTGGTTGAGAAGGGTTACATCAAGAGAGCGAGACGAGCCGTAAAGCATCCAGCCTCCCTTTTTGAATTCCTTCATCTTCACTTTGTACTCTTTTTTTAAGGCTTTGTTTAGTGCCTTGTTGTTTTGGGCATTCAATGCTGGTAATACCATGCAGAGTGCTATGAAAAGTGTGATAATCTTTTTCATAAAACGATAATATTTTAATCATTTCTTTCTTGACTTATTATAGACAGATTATATAGCCCGTCAAAAAAAACGTATAGTTGCAAGAACCGTTCACGTAATGTTCTTATGCTTATAAGCATGCCACCCTTGTCTGTTTGGAACTTATTGTACTGGTCATTCAGCATTTTGGGATATCTGAACGCTGTCGCCATAGGATCAAATTTATCTATCTCTGAGAGTAACTCTTCAACAGTGTCTACCTGTTTGTCACCTTCTTCTGTTTCTATGATTGTTTTCACTTGTTTCCAAGAATTCATCAGCCTGTGGCCGTTGCCTTTTATATTTATTCCGTAATTGTATAGAATCAATTTCATAATAATCTCCAAATACATTCTGATACAAAACAGTGCAGGATAAATGTAGCTGTCTTTTCTAAGGTAGCTTTTTCCATACTCCACAATATTTAGCAAAAATATTGCAGTGCTTGCATATCCCTGTTCAAAATACACGTCATTAGCCAGAGACATGGCGATTTGTGGGGCATCGGGATTATTTGACTCCACTAACAACCTGTCACCTTTTTTCAATGGTAAAACATGCTTCGTAATATCATCAATATCTTTCTGCGACAATAAGAATATGCTTTGTAGCACTTGCGTCTTGTATCGTTTGTATAGCTTTCTGACTCGTTTCTTCATTATAATGTTTTATTTAAATGATAACATTAAACGAAAACCAGCACCTCGCGTATTGCATGTTGATTGATAAGCATTTGATATGTTATATCCTGCAGCACTCCCACCGCTATACGTATTTACTGATGATATTTTTGTTACATATTGAGACTTACTACAATAAGCGCCTCCATAGATGTAAGGATATTTTGAGCTATACATAGTACTAACAAACTCACCGACATTTCCGCTCATATCATATAATCCCAATTCATTAGGTGCTTTAGTTTTTACTTTTTGCTTTGAAGAGCAGTTGGCGGAATACCAAGCAACATCTCCTGGAGTATTACTTCCGGCATAGGTGTAATTTTGAGATTTGTTTCCTCCATTAGCAGCATACATCCATTGATCGGCTGATGGCAATGAGAAATTCAATTTCGTTTCATTATTCAATTTTTCAATAAATGATGTAATTTCTGAATACGAAATATAATCTATGGGTAATTGAGATGTAGAAGTTGTTCCATTAATAGACTTATACAATGCTTCAGTAGTTTCTGTTTCAGCTATTAAAAAGAAACCATCACTAAATCCTGCGACAGGTATCATTTTAAACTCTACGCCACTTGCCTTGACATACAATCCACTGCGCCAGTTGTTGTGTGAAGACTCTGATGGAATAGCCATGTATCCACTTTCGCCCACATTAAGCATGCTGCTTGTGCATGTACGAGTAAATGCATAATCAGAACCGACAAGACCAAGGCTTTTGTCGTTGTCCGTGAAGTAACCATATATATAAGGTGTGCTTCCATTCGATGCCACGGTTGATGTAATCATGGCATTTGATGTAGAGAATTTGTTAATGGCAGGAGAGAACGTTGTATAGACTGAAATACCCGTCGTATATATCTTCTCGCCTGATTTTCCAGTAAAACGAATGCGCCCTGTTTTGGGAGACAATGTGGCGATAATGGTCAATGAGCCATTGCTATAAGTATATGTGGCATTCAAGTCCTCATAAATTTCAGAATTTGAATTTAACGAGACTAAAGAAGAACTGGAGAATGTGGCGTTGACAAAATAACGTGCCTCACACTTCAGATTGCTGTCTGTTGTCAGATTACCGTCATAGCTGACCGACCAGCCAGAAGCTCTGCTATAAGTGGCTTCGCCTGGAACCCTGGTAGAGCCATTGTAGAATGTGATATAAATCTTATCTCCATCATTCCATGAAGAACTGGTCGCTCTTGTCTGAACTTTAGCCTTGGATGCACCTTGTTGGTCGAAACTGATGACTTTGCCCACAAATTCCATTTTGATAGTTTGCTTGCCGTTTTGATTCTCGACTTCTGAAAAATCATCAGAAGTGCATGAGCCCAAAGCCAATACCATAACTACAGCTATGAGCATTTGAATAATGCGTACCTGTTTCATATCTTTATCTTTTTATGTTTCAACGATTATCAATTTTATTTACTATTGCTTGATGAGTCATTTTTTTGCATAGACTCTGATGAGTTTGCTGTAGAATCGAGGCTTTGGTCTGACTTAAACCCCGTTATAGTCACCTTAGCACTTGAATTGGTGGAACTATCCCAATTTGTATCTGCCTTAAAACCTATCACAGACAACTTTGTCTCACTTTGGCTACTCGTGTCATAGTACAAGGATAGTCTATCCAAACAACTAAGCAATGAAGCGAAAAGAATAAAAGAAAAACTAAATGAATAGTAATGAAGGAACTATGGTCATTATGCTTGGATAATAAATGAGGAGGAGAAAATGTTACTTCTCCTCCTCAACTATTTCAATAAGCAAATAATGTCTTCTTTCCATTTTTAATGTACACCTGTCCTTTTTGCGGATTTATCACTTCTCTGCCTTTTAAATCATAAATTCGATTGTTGGAATTAGAGTGTTCGATGGTGACATTGTGTATTGCTGTCGGGAAATCATCTGTTTCTATAAAATTAGTAAAATAATCCCATCCCCAAGCCTTTCGGTATTTTTCAGCAGTACCGACAGGAACATAAACAGGAATGTCATTGGGAGTACTTATATTATGAACTGGCTCGTAATCGCCAAATGGGGTATTCCCCGGATTAAGGGTGCTTTCCTCGCATACAGGAGGTTCGGAGGCCATACAATATATACGTTTTAATTCTGATATGTAGGAACAACTTTCTTGTCCCAACATTTTCAATGTTGCAGGAAAGACTATCTGTTCCAAAGAGTCACAGTGCCAGAAGGCATCTTTCTCTATCGTTTCAAGTCCATTTGGTAACTCTATCTTTTTTAATGAGTAGCATTGTTGAAAAGCTTCTATGCCAATACTTTTTACAGAGGATGGTATATTTACCTCTTGTAGTTTAAAACAAGCATCAGCAAAGCCATTAGGAATCCTGTCTAATCCTTCTGGTAAATGTATTCTTTTCAAGAAATAGTTCTGTTGAAAAAGAGTAGGACTAGATAGGTCTTGGCAAGAATTTGGAATCCAAATTTCTTCTAGACGGCATGCATAAAATGCAGCCAGGCCTATTCTTTCAAGTCCCTCTGGTAAATTGATAGACGTAATTTTTGACCTGAAAAAAGCACCATCATCTATTTCCTTAATGGTAGAAGGCAATACTACTTTACCTGTCAAACTACTACAGTCTGAGAAAACCAGTTGTCCAAACCTTTCAAAGCCTTCAGGAAATATCAATGGATCAGTCTTCAGACTTACACAATCCGAAAATGCGTAAGTTCCCAAATATTGTAAGGACGATGGTATGTTTATCTCTTCCAGATTGATGCAATACATGAAAGCACCTTCTTCTATTCGTTTGACTCCATCTGGCAGGATGATTCTCCTTAGATGGATAGTGTTTATAAATTCCCCACTTGGGTCCAACTGTTCTTTTTGATGCCAAAAGGCATCTTCTGGGACAATGCCATTCTCTATCTCAGCATTTTCAAGATTTATGACAGAAAGCCTTCCCTTGAAAGAAGCTTCCCAAAGAGTACGAATATCAGCAGCATCCACAGTTCCTCTGACCACCAAGGAGTCTACATTATAAATGTTGTTTCCCAATACATCAGCCAAGTTTCCTGCCTTTGATGTTATATCCATACCCACAAAATCATGGTCATCTTCTGTGTCTTTTGTGGCATTTAATGAATACCTATAAATAGGACGATTCAATATAGCAGTCTGTAGCTTTCCCGCATCAGTCGTGACAATATTCTGACCATGTACAGAAGTTGTGAATATTGTAAAAAGAAATAAGAAATATAATATTTTCATAACGGATTAGAATTAAGGTCACGTGTGATTAGTATCAATCACACGTGACGATTATTTTTTAACTATTCTATTCTAACTTTTTGTTGGTCAACTACTGCTGAGTTCACTACATAACAAACAACATACACACCTCTGGATAAATTTGAGCCATCAAAGTTAACAACATTTGCTCCTGCGGAAATCTGGCATGACACTTGCGTTATTCCATCAGTTATGTTCTTTACCTCAACAGAAGCATTATCCGGAGCTGCTTCTTTCAATTTTACTACAATATTGTCATTTGCAGTTGATATTGATTGTATTCCATATAAGTTCTCCAGAGATATGCTCTGCGTTGCAATTTCTCCATCATTCGTCATCGCAACAACGGTATAGTCGTTTCCGTTTATTCTTGGCGATACATTAATAGATTCTTTGTTTCCTAAAGTCTCACCTTTGCCATCAATCCATTTTAGACTATTAAAGTCTGAAGAATTATTGACTTTTAGTTGAAGTAATCCATCCTTAAATGGTTTTGTAGTTACAACAGGACCTTCTATAGGTTTAAGTGTAAGTACAGGCGACTCAACGACAAAAGTCTCACCGCCAATAACATTCCCCTTCTCGTCTTTCTGGACTAAGTCATATGTATATGTTGCACCATCGAATGTGTATTTGTTAAAATCAAATTTTAATTGTACTATGTCAAATTCATCCCCTTTAAGTAAAATGTTTTGTATTTTACTTTGTGGAGACGCAAACTTCACTTTGCGCAAGTTTGGTGCATTTGATTGAGGAGATACGAGTTCAATATCTTGCGATTTTAAACCACCACGTTCCCATGCATCATATATCTTAGGACTCATGGACATTTCAACTTTTGCTCTCTGGTATAAAGTAGCATCGGCTTCTGTCTGAGGAATGAGTTCGAGTGTATAGGCCTTATCCAATGTTGAGGTGTTACGAACATACACATTGAAAAATTTCTCTGTGTCTTTTTTACGAATTATAGTTACGTTTTTCTGTACTTGGTCATTACTTCCTTTCAAATCAAAATACGATTTTTCTGGAGAGTAACCTTCATCATACGGAGTATCCATTATTTTTGCCAACAAACAGAAATGGAAATTGCCCTCTGGATACACCTTTAACATATTAGGAAGCTTCCAATCTATCGAAAAATCCGTGTATTCTCCTGCCATTATCTTTTTATCGATAGGACGTGCCTCCAAAACACCTCCTGTCGGCCATTTGTTTTCATATAATTCTCTTCCTTTCCAAGCTTTTTGCGTAATGCCAGTTGATGCCTGGACCCAATAAATCAGAATCCATTTGCCTTCACCGTCAAAATCTTCCTTGCCTCGGTTATAGACACGAACATTTACAAAAGCCACACGATGATCTGATGAATATTCTGGATTTTGATGTCCATAAATACCGTCTTCTTGGTTGCGAACCCATATTGATGGACTCTTCCAAAACTCATTAGTAGTCAAATTCGGCTCTTTGCCAGTATCCTCTGGATTGTCTTTCATATAGAGGTCTACAGCTGGAGCGAGATGTGTGAAAGCCAAATCTTCCCCAACAGAAATTGGTGTAGAAGTATACATCGGATGTTCAGCTGAAACCCTATCCTTGTCCTTTGCATAAATAAAAGCTTCTTCCATAGTAACTCTACCATTATTATCCGCATCGGATTTTACAGACACCTTTCTATGAGTTGCCTCATTTACAGCACACGTCCACTGATAAACAAATTCATCATAAGGAATGTCAGAGCAAGCCCAAGATGATTCGCTGCCTGTTGAAGCTGATGCAACGACACAACCTACCTTTTTAAGATTGTCATTAAATCCTCCAGAGAAACATTGACCAAGTACGACATTTACATTTACGAATTTTGAAGTAAATGGCTCAAGCATTGTAGCCAATTCATAATCATACAAACTTTCATAATTCCATAAACAGATATATGAATTTGTATTATTGTCATCTGTACCACCATGATCTATTACAAAGATGAATAAATGGTCATCCTTGTTTAGTTTGTTGGCTAATGTACCTAAAGTGTTCTTTACATTAGCTTTTGTTGCTGCAAGTTTTATCTCGTCAACACCATCGTTGTCAAGGTCAAGAGGCTGTGATTTGTATCCTCCAGATATACTTCTCATGTCTGCCGCTGGATTATTTCCATCTGACATAATAGGATATATGTTTCCTTTTGGTATGCTATACTTGTTGACCAAAGTTTGGTATATAAAAGAACAATCATTCCAATAACGCTCATAGTTGGAGTTTTTGTTCACACCACCACTCAATATTATTGCGTAAGTTCTTTGTGCAACTTCATTGCTTCCATTGGAAGAAGCGGCTTTTCTTACCTGTGGTTTTGAATTGGCATTACTACCATAACGGTTTTGACAAGTAGAGGGGCATAATCTTCTTTTGGAGGCATTTTCCTCAATACTTTTCTTGGCCGAATAGTATTGATATCTGTTGTCGTAGCCTTAGGTATAGTCAAAACATAGCAATCGTGTTGCCAGCCTTTCATCGGTTCGGCATCTACAAAGATATTCCAAACAGCAGATGTGCTATTACTAAGAATGTAATAGTCAACATCCTTACCCACAAATTGTTTCTGGGCGATGGCTAACGCATCGTCTTTTGAGATACTTTTAGCTGTCTGTGCTAATGAAACTGTTGAAAACAGACTGCTAAAAACAACACTTAGTAAGAGTAATACATTTTTCATACCACCAAATGTTATAAGTTAGTACTATTGTTGATGAACACATTGAATCCATTTTGGGTTCATGCCGTCAAATTTACATAAAATTAACCAAGAAAGCAACTAATAAGCTAAAAAATTTTTGTTTTTGCTGATATTTTAACACATATCACAAACGTGTGCGTAAACAATATGTCGAACGTGATGATTGCTTTGGCTTCTTTCTCATCGAAATCTATTCTGCTTGATTGCGAAAAGTTTTTGAGCTGTTCATTACCTTCATTAATGAATCGGTCAAGTACACCTTGGTATCTTTCTTGTCTTGCCTGTTCTTCACGTTTTGCCTCCGTTTCTTGTTCCTTGCGTTCTTCCACACGTTTAACAGCTTCAATTATTTCAGGCTGCTTTGTCAAGTCGTTCCATTGAAGAACCAAGATGAACCAGTATATATTTTGTAAGTGTCTGTAAATCAAAAGAAATTTTACAACATTAAGCATAAATGATACCATAAAGTTCCCATTGTCTGTAAGATTATTATTTTGATTTATTATTATGACTTTGTTATTGATTGGCCATAATTTATGCTTAACTTCTGTTAACTTGAATTTCATGTCAATATTATACGTTATTAATTTTGTTCAAACGATTCCTTTAAATCAAAATGTACTTATAAAAATCATGCAGAAGCCACAATGTGAACTTTACAACGAACTTTCAGCGAACTTATAACGAACTTTCAAATTAAAGTATTACCTTTGCACAGAACAATGTAATTATAATTAAGAATCAATATGTTAAATACAGAGGATATAAAAGATTTGGTCAATGGAGGAGAGGGGTATAATGTGGACTTTAAACGAAATGTACCCTCGAAAGTTCGCGAACTTACAGAAGAAGTTTGTAGTTTTTTGAATGCTGCTGGTGGCTATCTGCTCATTGGAGTGAACGACAACAATGAGATTGTCGGTGCAGAGATAGACAACAGTAAACGATCTGCAATACAAGGCTCGATAGGTGAAATATCGCCAATGTGTCACTACAACATGTATGATGTGGATGTTGACGGAAAGAAAGTTTGGGTGATAGAAGTGCCATCTGGCAAGAATAAGCCTTATTTCTTTTTGGGATGTACGTATTTGCGCGAAGGGGCAAACAGCCAAAAGCTGACGAATGTGGAAGAAATAAGAGAAGTATTCCAACGTCATGAGCGTATATACTTTGATGCCATCCCTCTGCCGAAAATCAATCTCTTAGAGCAATTGGACAAAGACAATTTCTTGGAGTTCAAGAAAGAAGCCCATATAGTTTCCATTGTGGACGATTTCCAAGTGCTTGACAGTATGATGGTCTTTGATGACAATAATGTTGCCAAAAGTGGCGGGGTATTGTTTTTTGCCAAGCATCCAGAGTATGTGTTTTTCCATGCAGTTGTACGCTGTGTACTGTTTAAGGGAACCGACAAAGTGTACATTATTGATGACAAAACTTTTGGTGGTCCTCTCTTTCAACAATACAATAAAGCTATAGAATGGTTGAAAGGCAAACTGCAAGTTGCATACAAGATTGAAGGTACAGGACCGAGAAAGGAAGTTTGGGAAATCCCATTGGAGGTATTTAAGGAAGCCATCATCAATGCGCTTGCCCATCGCGACTACAGTGAACAGGGCGCAAGTATAACCATAGAAATGTTTGACGACCGTGTAGAGATTACTAATCCTGGAACACTCCTGCCTGTGGTAGCTAAGAATTTCGGGCGAAAAAGTTTGTCACGAAACCCTCTAATTTTCGGACTCTTTACGAGAATGCACCTTGTGGAACATATTGGATCTGGAATACCAAGAATGCGCAAGGAAATGCTTGATGCTGGATTGTCAGAGCCTGTCTATGACACAGACGGCATGTTTACTGTGACTTTCCGCCGTCCTTCCAATTATAAAACTGTAGAATTGACAGACCTTCAATCCGA
>ERZ773202.1293-NODE-1293-length-16749-cov-5.156164_pt1 | contig 16749 bp, 9 predicted proteins | sample MGYA00580998_ERZ773202 | MGnify/ENA primary metagenome ERZ773202 (study PRJEB29015, sample SAMEA2737803) | human gut metagenome | biome: human gut; feature: human-associated habitat; material: faeces | place: China | collected 2012 ...
CATGTCTGGATTTGATTTTGCCTTCAATTTTGTGCTCTTTTTACTATGTCTGTTTTCATTTAGACAAAAGACTTTAAATAAACTTTACAAGAGCTTTTTAATTATCTTTGGACTGCTATTGCTTTATCATGACAGCTACCTGCCTATGTTCACACCGCATGTTATTTATGAGGAAAAAGGCTTTACTGGAGTATTTGAGCTAGTATCTACATTTATCACAGAATACTTTGATTTTTCCTATTTTGGGCTATTCATAATACTGTTTATTGCAATATTCTTCCTAAATGACTTTTTAAAGATAACTTCTTTTGTAATGGTTGGATTTATTACAGTATCTGCGCTTAATATTTCAGCTTTGAGTGTATCTAAAGAAGCTAATTCTCAAGCTGTGCAGAATGTAGTAGCAGACAGCGCTGATATTCCTCCTCAGATAGGAACAGCCGACAGTCAGAGCATCGAGAATTACTTGCAGACATTTTTAGAGCTTGAAAAACAGCGTATTATCACCTTGCCTTCTGCCCTTCCAGAGCAATTTACACCGTTTGACATTGTGATTGTAAATATCTGTTCTATGGCAACAGATGATATTGAGGCATCTAACCTTTTAAAGCATCCTTTATTTAGAACTTTTGATTTTAGTTTTGAAACCTTTAATTCTGTATCCTCATATTCAACACCATCTTCATTAAGACTGTTACGATCTAACTGTGGTCAAATGACTGAATCTCAGATGTATAAAGAAAGAAGATCTGAATGTGAACTTATTACCTCATTAGAGCAGTTAGGCTATCAAAGTGAGGTCTATTTTGACCATAATGGTAAGTACGGCGACTATTTAAAGACCTTACATGATTTAGGTGGACTAAAAGAGAATATCCATGATCTTTCAAAGCTTGCTGTAAAATACAACGCCTTTGACGGTAGCGCCATTAGAAGTGATGCAGATTTATTTACAGCATATATAAATAACGTTGCCAATAACGGTAGCGTCAATAACATTACATTTATGAATCTCTTATCCCTTCATGACGGTAATAGACTTGCTGGCGAAAAGAAATCTCAAAGCTATGCTCCTCGTTTAAAGCTCTTATTAGATGATCTTGAGGATTTTATTGAAAACATCAAAAAGTCTAAGAGAAATACTATCTTTATCATGGTGCCAGAGCATGGAGCGGCCATCCGTAGCGATAAGATGCAGATAGCAAAGCTAAGAGAAATACCTACAGATAAGATCACCAGAATTCCTGTAGGTGTAAGTTTCTTAGGTGCACAGAGAAATGCTGTAGGTGGTGGTATAGCTAAGGATCGCAAGACAAAGAGGATCAAAGGATTCTATAGCTATTTAGCTATTTCTGAGATTGTAAAGCGCTCAATTGAGGACAATGTCTTTGCTAACAATGAAGAAGAGAGCAAAACAGATAAGATTGAAGATATTTTCTACGATTTACCTCAAACAGCATTTATTGCTGAATCAACTAATGCTTACTATATGAATTTCCAACATCAGGACTTTTATAAGTTAAAGGGTGAGCATTGGGAAAAATACATAAAGTAACAGAAGGCATTTATATCGCTTTTATAAGCTAAATATCGTTTTGATGATTGTTTTATAAAAAATTTTTTACCAAAAAGTGTTGACACCATTACACTTTGTCTTTATAATCATCTGCGTTTTCACGGTGTTCCTCCTTAGTTCAGTCGGTAGAACGGCGGACTGTTAATCCGTATGTCGCAGGTTCAAGTCCCGCAGGAGGAGCCAAAATAATCAAGGCAACCATTAGGTTGCTTTTTTTATTCCTTCTATCTCGCATTTTTTAAATCTTCTTATTGAATTTTCTAATGAAAATTTTATGATGTTAAATATATTAGATAAGGAGATAACCATGTCAAAAGCTTTAATTGTATATACTCAGGGAACAGAAGACATTGAGTCTACTGCTGTATTAGATATCTTAAAAAGAGGCGGTGTAAATGTAGTAACCGCATCTGTAAGTGCAGATGGTTCTCGCTTGGTAAACCTAGCTCATGGATCCACCCTCTTATGTCAGCAGAACATTGAAGATGTTAATGAGGACTTTGATCTTATCGTCGTTCCTGGTGGACCTGGTACTAAGAGTTATTCAGGCTGTCAAAAGCTAATTGATATGTTAAAGTCTCAAAAAGAAAAGAAAGGACTAATTGGAGCTATCTGTGCTGCTCCTGGATTCATTCTCTATTCATGCGGTATTTTAAAGAATACTGAAAAGGCATCAACTTACCCTGGTTGTGAGTGTGGAGCTAAATTCAGTGAAAAGCCTGTAAGTGTAAATCCTGAAGAAAACATCATTACAGGTCGTGGTCCTAACTATGCTATTCAATTTGCTCTGGAGCTGTTAAAAGCGCTTGAAGGCGAAGCTAAGGCTAAAGAAGTTGCCGACGGAATTTTATTTAACGAATAAGCTTAATTGTCGTAAATCACGTCATTGTGATCTTTAATACAAATGGGAGGTTTTCACCTCCAATCTTCATTAAACAAATCATTCAGATTATTTTACTTGAACCACTTGTTGTAGATCTTATCGTAAGTACCATCTTCTTTAATCTTTTTAAGACCAGCATTAATTTTTTTCATTAAAGCTGTATTGTTCTTATTTGTTACAATACCCAAGTCTGCTGCGCGAACTACACTCTCAGGAACATGTACAAGATCTTTATCGCCTGTTTGTACTAAATAGAACTGATTTACAGGAGTACCGGTTATAACAGCTTCGCACCCGTGCTTTTTAAGTTCCATATAAGCTTCAGTTACATTGTTAAAATTTTTTACATCAGCATCTTTAATACTGCCGGCTACAATTGCCCCCACAGAACCTAACTGAACACAAACACCTTTACCCTCTAAAGATTCCATATTCTTGTATTTACCTACAGAATCTTTTCTTACCATTAAATCCTGACCTGCTACATAGTAAGGATCTGAGAATAGAACCATCTTCTCGCGCTCAGGATTCTTAGTCATACCAGAGATAGCCGCATCAATTGAATTAGACAGAATTGATGGAATTAAACCATCGAACTGCATTGATTCAATAACAACCTTCATACCTTCAGCTTTGCCGATAGCATTGATAACATCGATATCAAAACCTACAATTTCTGAAGTTTTATCATCAACAAAACCAAATGGGGCAAAGGTAGGCTCTGTTCCTACATGGATGGTTTCCTGTGCATAAGAGCTAAATGAATACATAGAAACAATAGCGCCTAAAAGTGCGCCACATAAAGTTGATTTTACTGACATGAGTTTTCTCCATAGAAGTTGATGTCATTATTATGGAGCTTTAATGGTTAATTGTACTAATTTTATGAAAATTGAACTATTTTGCATATAAAGAGTGCATTAGAAAATTTTAATGCTCTGTTTTGTAACTTAATTACAAGATCTCCCACAAAGTTGAAAGGTAAGATTAATAAAGCGTAAGAGATAAAAAAATCAAGAGAGCCTTGATTAAGACTCTCTTTTCTAAGGTTAGCGGAAATGTCTATGATGGTGACCATGTGGACCACGTGGAGGTGGAGGTGGAGCAAAACCTCTTGGACCATTCCAATGACCAGGACCGAACTTACGAGGAGGAGGTGGTGGTGGAGCAAAACCTCTTGGACCATCCCAAGAACCAGGACCGAACTCACGAGGAGGAGGTGGTGGAGGTGCGTAGTGAGGACCAGGAGCTGGTGGCAATACCACTACTGAAGGAGGAGGCGGAGGCGCATAATGATGTCCACGACCAGAACTTATTGAAAATGAAGTATCGTCATCATCAAAGTAGAAGCCCATACCAGCTTGCGCCTGAGAAATCAGGCCTAAAGTGATGAGGACTAATAAGACAATCTTTAACTTCATAAATAAACCTTTTGTCATTATCAAAGTTGTTTCAAAAGTATTTTTTAAACTTATATTTCTTGTCTAGAACTAAAGCAATTAGCCTAGATTTCATTTAATTCTGTCTTTTAATAATGCTCTACAAAACGAGGTCTTAAATCATGACCGAATCGGCGTGGAGGAGGAGCCAAGCGATGCTCTGGGCCATCATGTTTTGGCTCAAAATGTGGAGCTGGAGCCACAGGAGTTGAATGGGCACCTGATTTACCTATAGAGATACTAGAATCTCCATCATCATAAAAGAAACCATAGCTTCCATGTGCTGAAGCTACTGATACGCAGCCTAATAAACAAATTGCAGCTAAAAAGTTTCTAACTTTCATATGAACTCCTTTATGGTTATTCATTCTTTATGTTTTTAAGAATAATTAGTTATTCTTAGAAATAACTTAGCGTTAAGTATTATTTACAGATAGAGTCATCTCATAAATGAATCTTATGTTTTACAAATACGATAAATAAGCGCTCTTTAAAACGTAAAAATTCAGATTTGAAAATTGTGTAAGGTAAAATTTAACTTAGGATTCGAGTACAAAGTAAGGATAGAGTTGAGCCTGCTTTATTGTGTCTTGCAGGCTCAAAATAGATTAGATATTTGAAGGCTTGATAAGATTACTTACCACAAATGCCACCATGGTTTTGAGGCTTTAACCGCACTTAGATCATCTAAGCGGGTGCAGATTTTGCCACAGATAGACTCATTGTCATCAGGCTCTCCCCAATTAGTCTTCATCAGAACTTTAGAAGCGCCTGTTACATGTCCTACCACATAAATGTGGAAACGACCTTCTTTTACAGCTTTTACAACTGCTGGACGGAGAACAAGCTGATGAATACATGAGTAAGGGATGATTACGCCCTGTGTTCCTGTAAGTCCATGTAAGCGGCAGATCTTAAAAAAACCTTCTATCTTTTCGTTAACACCACCTACAGGCTGTACGTCACCGAACTGATCGACTGCACCTGTTACAGCCAGATCCTGTCTTATAGGCAAGTCTGCCAAACTTGAAATTACTGCACACAAACCTGTTAATGAGGCAGAATCACCATCGATTTCACTATAGGATTGCTCAAATACTAAGCTTGCAGATACTGGCAGTGGCTGTTCAGAACCAAATTCTGTTGCTAAAAAGCCATTGATGATCATCATTGCTTTAGCGTGAATTTGACCAGCTAGCTCTGCTTTTCTTTCAATATCGATGACGTCTCCATCACCTCCAGCTCTTAATGTAGCTGTAATTCTTACAGGCTCACCGTACTCATAAGAGGTACCGGCAGTTTCAATGACACTCAGGCCATTGATTTGTCCTGTAACCTCACCTTTGGTCTCTAATATAATCTGATTATCTCGATGATTTCTAAGTTCAGATTCAGCTAGAGAATTTACTCTAAAGTCAGCAGCGCCAATAGCCTTTAGAACATCATGTTCTGTAACTATAAAGTCTTCACTGCCATGAGCTTTTAAAGATGCATAGCGATTAGCTTCAATGACTAATGAGAGTAGCTTTGCCTCAGGAATACCTAAATAGCGTCTGTCACCACTTTGTCTGCATGACCAAATACATAAAAGACTTATTGCTTTATCATCAAAAGCGTTGACGTGGTACTTTTCACTGTAAGAGGCTACTAACGAGCCCATTAAGGTCATAGCTCCTAGTATTGGATACTCAAGGACAATATCAGCTCGCACAGCATTATCTAATGTCTGCCACATCATATTTAAAGTAGCACAGTCAGTTGCATCACCGCATAGAACCAGCTTTAGTCCTTCATTCATCGCAATGCAAGCATCAGCCATACCGAGCCACTTTGGATGATCAATAAAGTGAGAACAAGGCATAACCACAAAGCCTGGTTCTGTTAAAACACCACTTTCCTTTTCTGAACCGAAAAGCTCAAATTTTGTAGGAGCAATAGCTATAGTAGGTGTAATTGAAGCTACATCTTTGAAAAGGTCACAAGCAATATCAATAGTATCGACACTGGTGCTTCCACATAAGAGCATTACTTTTGATAGAGGGTTATTTAAAAGAGACTTTAAAGCATTACGCGCTCTTAACTGTAATTTAGAAAATGAACGAGGTGTAAGATCTTTTGTAGTCTTAAAAGAGTATTCCCCAAGATTAGTTAAAAGATCATTATATTCAAGCTCTAAAACCGCATCTTCAGCATTCTGAGCTTCTGTTGTATTGTCAGTAAAAACGTATTTCAATATGGTTCACCTAAAGTTCTTTAAACTTTATTTATGATTCTGTATTACTTGAGTCTATATTACTTATGTCTAAATTTCTTGCATATGAAATTCTAGTCAACTTCAAAGCTGTAAATCAAATCTATAGACTGATCAAGTGATGAAATAAATTCAGCATAAAGTCTGCGCATTATCTCATAACGTAACTTAAATTCATTTACAGAATTAAATACACCATAACCATAGGATAATCTAATTCTGTTACTTAAATAGGTTTGTACTTCAACCTGGGTATCGTCACCTGTTCCTGATGAGCCTAACTGCACTCCATCCATACCAAAGATACCTACAACTGAATTTAATATACCTGTAGTGGTGCCTAAACCTAATGTCATTAAAAGTTGAGCACTGCTGTTATCAGAATTACCTGTAACTGTAGACTTTTCAAGTCCATGCCCGTATAAGAGGTATGACAGGATCTCGTTCTGACTCATAGCTGGCATTGAGAATAGGGTGATATTCAAATCGTCACTTCTGCCCTTTACTCTTACACCTGCCACAACATCATCTTCAATTGAGGAAGGATCAACTACAACCTCTGAATTGATTAAAGGTGTAAAGAGATTACCTTTAAAGTTAGCCTCAGCATTGTTTACGATGAACTTATGACCGTAGAGTTCTGCTCTACCATGCTCTAAATAAACTAAACCACTGCCTCTTACAGTATTACTGTCTGTTGCCTTATGGATTTTTACACTACCTAAGACATCAGCTTTTAATCCCATAGCATCAACTTTAACGTCATTTCCAAGATTTACATCCACATCAATAGACATGTCGTTGTTAATGCCATTTTCATTGAGTTTGGTGATCACGCTTTTTAAATTACTCTCATCATCTACAAAGATCTCATCTTTAGAAGGAGCTATAGCGCTGTTCTCAATGGACTTGAACTTAATTAGGCCTTTTGGAATTTCTACATTGCCGGTGACTTTTAAAATTTTATCTAAGGTAACCTTAGTATGGACATTAGCCTGAGCTTCACCATAGCTTAATAAGAAGATTGGCAGATTGTCAGCATCAACATTAAGCTGGCCTAAAGCTTCATTCTCCCAATTTAAATTACCATTTAAACTTGCCTTTGAACCGTTCAAAGACAGGTCACCGTCTAAGATACCGGTCGAACCATTAGCATTAACGGTAATATCAAAGTCATCAACGGTACCTACGTTGTAGCTAGGATTTGCACTGCCTTTAACAGAAACTTTTCCAAAGAATAAAGGTTTAGCTAAAGTACCATCTAAAGAGCCTTCAATATTGGCTTTGCCTTTTAGGGAATTTAATGAATTAGTAGATGCTGTAAACAGATCTAAGGACAGCTCTTTTAACTTTACCTTGCCTGATAAGTTTTTCTTATTGTAAGGATCGGCTACATCAGCATGGACTGAGAGTAGTCCATTGTCCTTTTTAAGATTAGCTGTAAGATCGGTTGTAAGTAGACTTGAGTTAGCATTCAAATCAAAGTTTACAGTATCATATGGGAAAATAGATGACTTATAAACTACCACACCGTCTTGAGCTTTAACCTTAGCATTTATTAAAGGCACCTTACCGTTAACACTGATCTCTGAATGTAATGATAAAAGACCTGAAACAAAACTGTCTTTTGGTAAGTACTTTTTAAGCAGCTTTAACTGAAACTTATTTAAATCAACAATGGCTGATACTGAATTAGGAGCAATCTTAATCTCAGAGATATCTAAATTAGCATTACCATCTGTAAGTTTAATCGTACTTACAGAGCCTTTGTGAGTTGCGTTGTTATATGTAAGCTCCACAGGATCAGCAATTGAAATAGGATCAATAACATTGCTTACCACAATAAGGTTAGAAACAGTACCAAAATAAACCTTACTCTTTTTGTTATAGCCACCGTTTGCTGATAGATAGCTTCCTGAATCAGAACCGCAGGATAAAGTAAGGCTGTGCTTTTCAAGCGTACCTTCAACATCTAAAGAGCACTTCTTGTAAGCTTTAATGTCTTTAGCAAGACGTATGGTATTAGAGATGACTGATAAATTAACGGTACCTGCTGCCACATTTACATTACTGTCAAAGACAAGTTTTTTTACTAACAGCTCACCATAATTTATCTTTTCACTCTTTCCTGAAACAATGACATTAGGCTCGTCTAAGGCACCTTCAATTAGCATTTTTCCTGTAACTGCGCCTTTTGCTTTTGGATCAAGTTTTGAAAGATCAGAAATTGATACCCAGCCTTCAAGATAAGAGTCTTCTGAGACATCACCTTTTAATACTACATAATTATCATTCTGAGATAACTTAAAGACATCTACAGAGAAACCATCTTTAACTGACCCTAAAAAATTCTCAACATTCAGATTGGCTTTATGAGAGTTGAAGTAAAAATCTGATTTTAATGACGCTACATCAAAGATAACCTCATCTCTGTCAAGATCATAGCCAATTGAAAGATCAGAGTTTAGAGAGAACTCACCTTTTAACTTTTCATGTAAACCTGAGGCATCATCAGCTTTAATCTTAATGTTACCCTGATAGCTAGGTCCATCTGTAAAGATAAGATCACCTTCAATCTTTGATGAAAATTTTCTCTTACCTAAAAGTCCTTCTAGAGAGAAGTTATTAAAATGAGCTTTATCTAAAGTTACTGTAGCATCAATATCTGTTTTTAAGTCTGTAAAACCATGTCCTGAGATTTCAGAATCAAAAGTCAGATGCATCTCTTTAAAAACAGCTCCTGTAAGCAGGAGTTTCATGTTTTGAGCTTTAATTCTGTCTTTTAAGAGATCCTCTTTTTCAAGATTTGGAGATAAAGACTTTTCAACTGCACTGAATACATCAGAGAGTTCAGATAAGGACAGCTCTTTGGTTTTACTCTTTAAAGACTGCGTATTCTGCAGAGGATAAAAAAGTTTGTCTGATTCAATTGATAAATAGCAAGGCAACTCATTTGAAAGTGGATTTAATCTGCCTTTTACCTTGACCTCATATGGACTGTCAATTGACATATCCACATTCATGTTCACTAAGTCACCTGTAAGAGAGAAGCTACCTTTTAAACCATATAAAGAGCCGTCATAATTCTTAAGGTTATATTCAGATTTTGCGCCCTCACCTGTTAATTTGAAGTTTAGATTGTAATAGTCAATAAAATCCATTGAGCCTTTTAAGGAGGCTTTACCTAATTGATGCTCCACATCAATAGTTTTAACTTTTAATAATGACTGAGACCAGAACACATCTACAAAGGCATTGAAATTACCTGTGTCATAGCCATCCATATAGTAGTGGGCATCTTTTAACTTCAGGTTATGTAGTGCAGCATCTAAGGGTAAAAAGATGTCATGGATTTTTTCGATGGCGCCATTGCCATTATCAAAGCTTAAGATCTCAGGTAAGTTATTAGGAGTGTCATCCTCTGACTCGTACTTTAAGTGAACAGTTGGATTGTCTATTTCACCTTTATCTACTGCAGCATAGTCTTTATAGGTCTGCAGTGACAAATCAGCTTTTTTAACTAAAACGTCTACTACTGATGACAAATAAGCAAAATCTTTAAGTTTTAACTTGTTAATAAAGATTTTTACAGGAATGTTGAGTCTAAAATTCTCACCATCATCTGTTTCGTCATCACTTGAAGTGTCATCTGAGTCTAATAACTCAACTTCAAGTGTATCAGCATCGATTAAATTGATATCAAGTCTAGAGATTGCAAGATACCCTAAACCGTCATATTCAATATTGAGTTTTTTAGCTCTGACATCAACTACATCATAGACTAAGACCTCAAATGGTTTGGTAGTTTTAAATCCTGTTAATACCGAGCCTTTTTCAATATCAGCTGTAATTTTTACATAATCACTTAAAGCTGAATTTACTCTTGCAATCACAAAGCGCAGACCGCTTGTAGTAGCAAAAAGGTAAAAGAGTGCTGAAAAGATCAGAATTGAAATTACTGATCCTACAAGAGCTGCTATTTTAATAGTCTTTTTTGCACTCATGATTTAACTCTTTATTTTCTATCTTTTCCTGTTAGAACTCAGGGCCGAATGACAGATGAAGCTTAAACTGTCGATTGTCATTTTTGTTATCAATGCCATAGGCAAGATCGACTTTGAAGGTTCCGTACTTTGACATATATCTAAAGCCGATACCTGGTCCGTAGAGTACCGATTTATCTTTTGAATAGGAATTAGTACAAATTGCTGAATCTAAAAATACTGCACCGCGAGAATTCTCAATACCAACAGGGAACATATATTCTAGTGTTCCTGCTGTTAGGTAGCGAGAACCTGTAAGATAACCTAAACGTCTTGATGACTGGGTCTTATAGCCAAAGCCTCTTAAGGTCTGCTCACCACCTACAAAGAATCTCATTGACGGAGGCACTTTATTTGCATCTGAGCCAAAAATTCCACCCTGCATTAACTTATACAAGACTCTGGTTCTCTCTGTAGGCGAGAACACACCTTTAATCACAAGTTCTGATCTAAAGAAATTAGCATCTGTTACCGCTTTGGTACCAAAACGGTTATCAAAACTGATACTGTAACCTGTCTTAGGATCTAAACCTCCGGTGGTGGTTCGTCTTGAAAGAATAACACCTGGAGTTAAATTCAATGCCTTATCTTTTTCAAGACCTTGAATAAAGTCTTCATACTCTAGAGCTAAATAATAATCACGTCTCCAGACACCTGTCATATTAGCTACATAATGGAATGAAGCATGAGATAAGTCTGATAAGGTATCATTAAAGTCAGTATGAGTTTGAGCTAACTTGATATAGAAGTAATCTAAATTGGGATTCTTATGAGGGATCTTATAAATTGCCTGAGCATCCTGCTTTATACTTGATACTCTAAAGTATGAGCTAAAAGAATGCCCTTTTGAGTTAATTAAAGGCTTGTCCCAAGCTAAAATACCACGAACACTCTCATCTGTTGAGTAACCTAAACCTACTCTGAATAAATTTTTAGATTGTCGTTCAAGCGCTACTGATACAGGAATTTTGCCATCTTTTTTCTCTTCAACTAACGGTCTTACATCAACTGATTTGTAGAAATTAGTTTGAGATAAAGCTGAAGTATAATCTGAGAGTTTTTTCGATGAGAAATACTCACCTTCTACAAAGTTCTGTAAAGATAATGATGGTTGCATCAGCTCTTTTGTTTTAGCATCCGCAATCACAGCGCCGAACTGATAACGTTTACCTGTATCAAAAACTAATTGGATATCAGCTACGTTCTGCTCTTTGTAGACCAAAATACGTGAAGAGATAATCTTTGCATCAAAAAAGCCTATTTCTAGAGCTCTGCTTTTTAGATCTTCTTTTAACTTTTCGTAATTACCATGTCTTAAGAGGGTGTATGACTTTAGTCCGCTCTCATCAATGATCTTGGCAAAGGAGCTGTAATAAGCGCCTTCACCTATAACTTCAATATGACAATTACGAATAAATAAAGGCTTACCTAAATCAACATTAGCTTTTAAACTTCTGTCAAAAAGACTTTCCTTTTTAGGAAAATCTAAAGTAACCGTAGGATGGTAGTAGCCAAAGGAATGCATAGCTGTAGTGATCTTATCGGTGATCTCTCGGCTGTACAGTCTTGCTCTTGATTTAGAAATGGTAGGCAGAGTTGCTAAATAAGCGTTGATATTCTGTTCAACCTCTTCACTTTGCACTCCTTTAACCTCAATACTTACAGGATCATCTACCCCTGATTTAATTTTTAAAGGTTTACCTTCTGATGAGCAGGCTGACAGAGCAATGCTCATTAAAACAGAGGAAAGTGCTATTGAGAGAAGAGATTTTTTAATTGAATCAAGTACAAATGATTTTGAAATTGCTTTTGTAAATGTGCTTGTAACAGGTGCAAAAAACACTGCTGACAGAAAATGTCTGCAAGAACAGTGCTTATGATTTGACTTGTTAAAACTCATTTATCTAATCTTTGTAACGTTACTAGTAATTTTGACTATAAAGACTTAAAGCTTGGCTTATATAGCTTGTCATTATACTAAAGAATGAGCTTGATTTTTTACTAAAAACTCGCAATAACATAATCAAATTCAAGGATTTTTTTCAGCTTTGTTTTTAGCTGTCTTTTACCTTATACGCTAGCAAAAAATTCTGAGTTTATGTTTAGAGCCTATCAAAATGGCTCGTGATTTTTTAATTTATTGTTTTATAAGTAAAAAATAAACGAGACTAAGATCGCATTTTTATCTTGAAAAAAAACAGGATTCGTCTAAAATATCCCAGACTAAGATCAGTGTATTTAACAAGCAAATATTCGATCTGCGTCACTTGGTGTACTCAATAACATTTTTGGGGGTCTTTGTGGTCGCATCCGCAATTTTGGCTCTTGCTGACGGTACAGTATTCAAAGGTAAAGCTTTTGGAGCTGAGAATACAACAACTGTTGGTGAAGTCGTTTTCAACACATCTATGACCGGCTATCAGGAAATTTTAACCGATCCTTCATACGCTAGCCAAATCGTTACATTAACTTATCCACATATTGGTAATTACGGTACTAATGACGAAGACGTTGAGTCTCGTGATGTATTTGCAATGGGTTTAATCATTCGTGATTTATCATTAGTTGCATCAAACTTCCGTAGCACACAGAATTTAAGCGATTTCTTAGCAAAATACAAAAAGCCAGGTATCTACGGCATTGACACTCGTATGCTGACAAGAATTCTTCGTGAGAAGGGCGCTCAGAACGGCTGTCTATCAACAGATCCTAATATGACTGAAGAAAAGGCTGTTGAATTAGCTCGTAAGTTCCCAGGTCTTAAAGGCATGGATCTAGCTAAGGTAGTTACAACTCCTGAAATCTACACCTGGACTGAAGGTACATGGGAGTTAGGTCAGGGTTATGTAAACAAGAGCCGTACAGAATTCAACGTTGTAGCTTATGATTTCGGTATCAAGCGCAACATTCTCCGCATTTTAGCCTCTCTAGGTTGCAAGGTAACAGTCGTTCCTGCAATGACCCCTGCAAGTGAAGTTATCAAGATGAACCCTGATGGCGTATTCCTGTCAAATGGTCCTGGTGATCCAGAGCCTTGTACTTATGCACAGGAAGCAATTAAAGAATTTATTGAGCACAAGATCCCTCTGTTCGGTATTTGTTTAGGTCACCAGTTACTGTCATTAGCTTCTGGTGCTAAGACAATCAAGATGAAGTGTGGTCACCACGGTGCTAACCACCCTGTTCGTGATTTAGCAACTGGTGTTGTTTACATCACTTCACAGAACCACGGCTTCTGCGTTGATGAGGCTACACTGCCTGCAAATCTGAAGGCAACTCATAAATCTCTGTTTGACGGCACCTTACAGGGTGTTGAGCGTACTGATGTTCCTGCATTCAGCTTCCAGGGTCACCCTGAAGCAAGTCCTGGTCCACATGATCCAATGTATCTATTCCAGCACTTTGTAGAACTAATGCGCAATTACCGTAAGAAAGACTAGGGGATAACAGATGCCAAAGCGTACTGATATAAAGAAGATTTTGATCCTAGGTGCAGGTCCTATCGTTATTGGACAGGCTTGTGAGTTTGACTATTCTGGTACTCAGGCTTGTAGAGCACTTCGTGAAGAAGGCTACGAGGTAATTCTAGTTAACTCAAACCCTGCAACCATCATGACTGATCCTGATGTTGCAGACGTAACCTACATCGAACCAATTCACTGGAAAGTTGTTGAGAACATCATCGCTAAAGAGCGCCCTGATGTAATCCTACCTACCATGGGTGGTCAGACAGCATTAAACTGTGCTCTAGACCTTGAAAAGCACGGCGTTCTAGCTAAATACAATGTTGAGATGATCGGTGCAAAAGCTGATGCTATCGACAAGGCAGAGAACCGTGAGCGTTTTGACAAGGCCATGAAGAAGATTGGTCTTGAGTGCCCACGTGCTGGTATTGCTCACAGTATGGAAGAAGCTTGGGATGTTCAAAAACAGGTTGGCTTCCCTTGCATCATCCGCCCATCATTCACCATGGGTGGTACTGGTGGCGGTATTGCTTACAACCCTGAAGAATTCGAAGAGATTTGTAACAAGGGTTTAGAACTCTCCCCTACTCATGAACTTTTAATCGATGAGTCACTTATCGGTTGGAAAGAGTACGAGATGGAGGTTGTTCGTGACCGCAAAGACAATTGTATTATTGTCTGCTCAATTGAAAACCTTGACCCAATGGGTATTCACACCGGTGACTCAATCACAGTTGCACCTGCTCAGACTCTGACAGATAAGGAATATCAGATCATGCGTGATGCTGCTATGGCAGTTTTACGTGAAATTGGTGTTGAAACCGGTGGTTCTAACGTTCAGTTCGGTATTAACCCACAGAACGGCCGTATGGTTATCATTGAGATGAACCCTCGTGTTTCACGTTCATCAGCTTTAGCTTCAAAAGCTACTGGTTTCCCTATCGCTAAGATCGCAGCAAAGCTTGCTGTAGGTTATACCTTAGATGAGTTAGGCAATGATATTACTGGTGATAAGACCCCTGCATCATTCGAGCCAAGCTTAGACTATGTTGTAACTAAGATCCCTCGTTTCAACTTCGAGAAATTCCCTAACTCTGATGACAGACTAACCACTCAGATGAAATCTGTAGGTGAGGTTATGGCTATCGGTCGTACCTTTGAAGAGTCTTTACAGAAAGCTCTTCGTGGTCTTGAGACTGGTAAGTTAGGCTTTGATCCTCGTTTAGACATGAAGAAACCTGATGCACGTCAGAAGTTACTTCATGAATTAGAGAGCGCCGGTGCTCACAGAATCTGGTACTTAGGCGATGCTTTCCGTATCGGCATGACCGTTGAAGAAGTATTTGACTACACCAAGATCGATCCTTGGTTCTTAAGCCAGATTAAAGAGATCATCGACATTGAGCAGTCTTTAAGTGGCAGAACACTAAAGTCAATCGATGCTGACGAAATGCACGACTTAAAGGCTCGTGGTTTCTCTGATGCAAGATTAGCTACTCTGTTAAAGACCACAGAAGATAAAGTTCGCGCTCGTCGCTGGTTGTTTGAAGTTTATCCAACATACAAGAGAGTTGATACCTGCGCTGCTGAGTTTGCTACTTCAACTGCTTATATGTACTCAACCTATGAACAGGAATGTGAAGCAAGACCTACTGACAGAAAGAAAGTTATCGTTCTAGGTGGTGGTCCTAACAGAATTGGTCAGGGTATTGAGTTCGACTACTGTTGCGTTCATGCTTCAATGGCATTACGTGAAGATGGCTATGAGTCAATCATGGTTAACTGCAACCCTGAGACCGTATCTACTGACTATGACATCTCAGACAGACTGTACTTTGAGCCTGTAACTCTAGAAGATGTTCTTGAGATTGCAAGAATCGAGAAACCTGTTGGTGTTATCGTTCAGTTTGGTGGTCAGACCCCATTAAAATTAGCTAAGAAGTTAGAGCAGGAAGGAGTGCCTATTATCGGTACTTCACCTGATGACATCGATAGAGCTGAGGATCGTAAGTTATTCCAGGAAGTTGTAAACAAGTTGAACTTATTACAGCCTCGTAACGGTACTGCAACCTCTCTATCACAAGCTATCTCTGTAGCTAATGACATCGGTTACCCTCTAGTTGTTCGTCCATCATACGTTTTAGGTGGTCGTGCAATGGAAGTTGTATACGGTGAAGAGGACTTAAAGAGATACTTCGCTGAAGCTGTTAAAGTTTCAAACAAATCTCCAGTTCTATTAGATAAGTTCCTAGATCATGCAACTGAGATCGACGTTGATGCTGTAGCAGACGGCAAGGATGTTGTTATCGGCGGTATCATGGAGCACATCGAAGAGTGTGGTGTTCACTCAGGCGACGCAAGCTGCGTATTACCTCCATACCACTTAACACAGGATCAGATTGAAAGATTAACTAAGATCTCTAAAGAATTAGCTTTAGCTCTGAACGTTAAAGGTCTGATGAACGTACAGTTAGCAATCAGAGAGGACAAGATTTACTTAATCGAAGTTAACCCTCGTGCTGCGCGTACTGTTCCATTCGTATCAAAGGCAACTGGTCTTCCATTAGCTAAGATTGCAGCTCGTGTAATGACCGGTAAGACCTTAGCTGAGCAGGGTGTTACCCATGAGGTAATTCCTCCATATTACTCAGTAAAGGAAGTTGTATTACCATTTGCCAAGTTCCCAGGTTCAGATCCTCTATTAGGACCTGAAATGAGATCAACAGGAGAAGTATTAGGTTTAGCTAATTCTTATGGGGCAGCAATCTTTAAAGCAGAAGAAGCAACACAAACAAAATTACCAACATCAGGGCGTGTGTTAATTTCAGTATCTGATCGTGATAAAAAAGATGTTGTTGAACTAGCAAGAAAATATTATGATGCCGGATTTGAAATTGTGGCTACAGGTAAAACATTTGAATTAATCAATAGCAATAATATTCCAGCTATCAAAATTAAAAAGATCAAAGAAGGTCGTCCAAATATTGTAGATGCTCTTACAAATGGTGAACTTGATATGGTGATCAATACGCCACATGGTAAAGAATCTGCACATGATGATAGTTATATTAGAAAAACAGCTATTAAAATGAA
>ERZ773202.1297-NODE-1297-length-16691-cov-4.584275_pt1 | contig 16691 bp, 4 predicted proteins | sample MGYA00580998_ERZ773202 | MGnify/ENA primary metagenome ERZ773202 (study PRJEB29015, sample SAMEA2737803) | human gut metagenome | biome: human gut; feature: human-associated habitat; material: faeces | place: China | collected 2012 ...
AACACTCGTAAATCGCTCATTTTAAGCTGTTAGGCAGAATTTAGCCGAATTTTTCGGAAAAAACTAAGCAGCTTTTTCCTCATGGGCACAGTAGCCCTTGCAGGACTTGGTGTGATGTCATCGTGCTCGTCTGACGACCTCGGCAATGACTCCACAACAAACCCCGGCGAAACAAAGGCAGTGAAAACCCAGTTCGCCCTTAACATTCCGCGCGCCAACGGAGGCACACGTATGAGCGGTGACAACGCACAGGCTAACAAGAATTTCCTTGGAATGGAGGACATCCGCATGTACTCTTTCAAGGGAGAACCGACCGCCTCTTCTACAAGTACTGCCACATTCACCCTTGCCAACATCGCTTCTGGCATTTCAGAAACAGCTTCGTCAAAGATCTACAGCGACGTATCTGTACCCGTAGGAACTACACACTTCCTCTTCTATGCTCACGCTCCGCAGGGAACAACAGACGCTAAAAAGTTCGAACTTGGTGTGCTTGACTTTACTGCACCCACAACAGATGCTACCGCAACAAACGGTATCTCAGCAGCTTTGGTTGCCGTTAAGAAAGAAGATACAGCTTCTCCTGCAGCACTTCTTGGTATCCTTAATGGTGTAGCAGGAGTTACTAATTGGGCTGATGCTGATGCGACTTCAGAACTCGGCAAGCTCTATGCAAAGTACACTTCAGCAAAGGCAGGTTCTGCCAACAGTATTCGTCTTACTCTCCAGTCGCTTTACAACAACCTCGGTGGTATCGTGACAGGTGCTAATACTGGTGCTCAAATTGTTGCAAAGGCTATCCGTACAAAGATAGAGGAGAGCTTTAATAAGACTACAGCTACTGACGGATACGTTACACTTGCATACAAAGAAGGTAGTGCATATAGTACATATCCTAACAACATTAATCTCCCTGATGGAGCAGTGCAGTTGACATATGCCGAAGATAATAAGACTTTCTCTTATGCAACTTCATCTACACTTGGTGCATTAACCCTCGATGCCTCAAAGATTTGCTTCCCTGCATCTATCTATTATTTCCAGAGCAGCGACCTCGCAGCTACTGCTAAAGAACTTGAGACAAATCAGTGGCCTACAACAACAACCAACTGGACCGCTGCAACTGCTCCTTGGTTGAAGGACGCAAGCAATCTTGCTGACGGTTGGACAGCCTCTGTTCAGCCCACAACACGCTCTATCGCAATGCGTCAGAACATCAACTACGGAGTTGCCAACCTCGCTACTACCGTTAAGTGTGGCGCTGCTTCGTTGCCAGACAACACAGACCTCACTGTTACTGACCCAAGCGAGTTCCCTGGTACAGTAGCCGTTCCTACAGAGGGCTTCACCGTTACTGGTCTGCTTATTGGCGGTCAGCCCACAAAGGTAGGCTTCGACTTCCAGCCAGCATCTAATGACGCATTCGATTATACTATCTACGACAAGGAACTTACTGGTATTGTTGCCAAGAACGGAGTTGCTTCTACAACCAACTACACCATCGTTCTGCCTAACGACAAGGGTCGCACAGCTACAGAAGATCAGAACCCGGTTAACGTAGCAATTGAGTTGACCAACAACTCTGGCGTTGCCTTCCGTGGATTCGATGGCATCATCCCTGCCGGTGGCAAGTTCTATCTTGTAGGTCAGCTCAATCCTGATGCCAAGACTATAGAAGGCGTTACCAACCCTGCAGTATTCATGAGCGACTACAAGACAACTATGAATCTGACCATCACTTCGCTCAAGAACGCTTACAACACAATCCCCGACCTGCGTTCTACAAAGCTCCAGCTCGGTCTCTCGGTTGACCTTGACTGGCAGGTAGGTCTTCAGTTTGACGTAGAAATCAAATAAAACCGCAGCCAGCAACAGTCTGGCACCCCATAGGGCGGCAGCCCTTGATCAGGCTGCCGCTCACTATTTTAACACTACACGTACATGATTATATTGACATTACGACACGGCGTGAGGCTTGTCGCGGCAACAGCCATTGCCACGGCATGCCTCACTTCGTGCATAGACGAGGACCTGACACAGTGTGGCAAGAACTACACCGTCGACTACACCGTGCGCCAGCTCACCGACGTGCCTGCCATTCTGCAGCGCCACCTCACTACCCCTGCCGAGCAGCAACTCTCGGCACAGTTGCTCGCACCGCTCAATCGGGTGTTTGCATCTACCGCCGCCGACCTCGACCTCTCCTTCTTCGACAGCGCCACGGGCAACGTTGTGCAGCACGAGCTGCACGACATCAATGCCTCGCATGCCCAGTACACCCTCTATCTCAAGAAACTCGACTACCGCAACCTGGCACTCGCCAATGCCGCAGCCGAGCCGTTTGTGGCTGTCGACGGAGCCGCTTCGTCCTCCACGCTTACGCTCAGCCAGACCCCGTCCGACACCATCGACACCCACACCCATCCACTCTTCACGTCGCGACTCGACATGACACTTGCCGACCAGAGCCAGTCCTACCATGCCGACCTCTACATGCAGAACTGCGCTTCGTGCCTCGTTCTCGACCCCGGCACCAACGTCGTGCAGAGCCTTTCGGGCTATGTCGACGACATGGCAACCGAGTTCAGCGTCAGCGACAGCACCTATCACTTCGCACGCCACACCGTTGTGCGCTCCACACCCGTCAGCGCCGGCGGACAGTATGCGCTCTATGCCGCATCCATGCCGTCGCCAATGGCAGCCCAAACCTACACCTCAGCCGACGGCATCAGCCAGACCGCCACATGGCGCATAGGCATAGTGGTGCGTATGGCAGACCGTTACACCAAGACCACGCTCTATGTTCAGGAGCCGCTACGGGCAGACGAGCTGCGCATCATCAAGTGCAAGATAAACAACCGAGGCGAAGTTGTGCCCAATCTGCACAATGTAGGTGCCAGCGTCGAGCTCGACTGGAAACCCGGAGGCGACCACAATATCGACATCTGACAATTCCCTTCAACACAAACCGTATACAAATGAAACGCATAGACTATATCTTTACACTCATAGCCACGCTCATCCTGCTCGCCTCATGCGGCAGCAGCAGCGACGAGCCGTCGCCCTCCACAAAGCCTAAGGTGGCGCTGCGCATGCTTGTTCAGGCACCCAAAGCTCCGTCGTCGCGTATTGCCGACCCCGGCACCTCAACGGGCGAAGCCGACTTGTGGGACACCTTCCTGCTTGCCTTTGTCTACAAGAATGTCGAGTCAGGTGCCAATACTGTGATAGTCGACCGCATAACGCGCACGCAGTTCAACCAACTCGAACGCTACAACGACAACGACAATGTGCGCTACTACACCATTCAGCTCATGCCCGGAGTGGTTTATTGCTACGGCATAGCCTACAGCTCCGACGCAACCGATTACGACATATACCGGCGTCTGCAACAATGCACATCGAAGGAGGCAGTTGACAATCTGTTGATTTCCAACTCCTACGCCGCAGGCAGCGCCGATGCCACGTCCAAGTTCCTAAGCGTTGCCACGGGCTACTATCGTGATTTGAAAGACAAAACCCGTCAGGGCACAATCGACATAACCAATGCCGCAGCTTCGGCAGAGCCGCCCTACAACGTGCCCGTGCTTAGGCTCGTGCGCTTGGCATGCAAGATAGACGTGCAGTGGGATGCCGCTTCGGCATTCACAGGCAGCCAGTTGCGTGCCTACGTCACCGGATTCAAGTACACCTCCAATCTTTCGGTCACTGGCGCAGGCTACGGTCGTCTCTTCCCCGAACTCGCCACGTCTACCGAAGCGGTAGGTGGCAGCACCGCATTCCTCAACACCAGCGAGATAAGCCAGCGCAACGGCCGTGCCTATCACTACGTCTTCCCCGAGTCGCAGAAGGCAGTAGGCACAAAGCCCAAGCTCACCTTCGACGTCAATGGAGTCGATGCCGACGGCACGACGAAGCAGTCTGTCGTCACCGTCAACTTCAGCAGCCAGCCCCAGGCAGCCACTTGGTACAAGATCAACGCCACAGTGAGCGGCATTTCTGCCAATAAGGAATTCACATGGGACATCACCCAAACACAGGGTACGAACTAAATACCATTCTAATATATGCTTCGATTTATACAGAATGTAATGGCAGCGGCAGCCCTCATGGCAATGCCGCTTGCGCTCAATGCGCAGACCAATTACTACGTCAAGGCACCTCACGACCTCACTACGGCTACGCCAGAAGGCACAGCCGACGGTTCTTCGTGGGACAAGGCTATATCTCTGCAGCAGGCATTGGCAAAGGTTAAGGCAGGCGACTGCATCTTTGCCAAGGGCTACACAGCCGGTGAAGCCACCGGCAAAGACTTCTACTACACCGTACCCGACCGCAAGGGCTTTGTCCTGCCGTCGGGTGTGCGCATGTATGGAGGCTTTGCGGGCAACGAGACCGAGATCAGTCCCGACAATCTCGACACCCAAGCCAATGACCCACGCGGCTGTGTCGGCAGCGACCTCTCGCACATGAAGTACCGTTCGGTGCTCACTGCCGACATCGACTGCAACGACACCGTGTCTGACACGTGGCTGCTCTTTCCGCAGAACTCTACTCGCAAGGACAACGCCCGTCACGTTGTGACGATGAGTCTTGCCCCTACTGCCGTCAATCCCAATGCCGGCAACGACCCCACTGTGCTCAACGGATTCTATATTGTGGGCGGCAATGCGTCGGATTCGGACGATTCTTACGGTGGCGGAGTGTACATCACCGATGCCGGCACAGCCGACAACAACACCGGCGAGCGCGGTTATGACGTGTCGCGCTGCTTCTTCACCAATAACTACGCAGAGCGTGGCGGCGCCATATACGTGGCAGCCAACGTCAAGCCCAACGCCAACCAACGTGCCTACATACGCTACAACACCCTCTTCAACAACGTGGCAGGCACACGAGGAGCCGACGACAACCTCGGTGGCGGACTCTGGGCAGAGGGTAGGGCAGACATCGTCAACAACCTCGTCTACTGCAACATCAACGGAGGTATGCGTGTGTCGGAAGCCACTACCGTTGTCAACAATACCATTTCGCGCAACAACAGCGCCGGTATCGACCACGTGTCGCCTGACAAAAATAACAAGCTCACCGTCTACAACACCATCGTCTGGGGCAATCACCGACTCAACAAGTATTCGCCTGCGCCCCATTTCAGTCATGGCGCATACTATACACACCGTGGCGAGGCAAACCCCGGCGACGACACCAACGTAGTTCTTGAAGAGAGCAACAATGCAGCTGACGGCGCAACGCCCAACTTCAAGGATCCGGTTACATCTGCCAGATACGACCGTAGCTACATCTGGACCACTACCGATTATCCCCAGTGGTCGTATGCCATTGACTACGGTTCGGCACTCATTGCCAAAGGCGACCCTACACAGTATAAATCTGCCACTTGGGGCGACCGTGCGCTCAGTGCCGACAACCGTTTCGGCACCGCCGACAACAATACTACAACCATCGATATAGGTGCCTACGCCTATACCAAGGTGCCCGCTTCGCGCCGTCGTTACGTCAAGACAGCAGCCAATGGAGGCAACGACGACAACGACGGACTTACTTGGGCCACTGCCTACGCATCACCCCAGAAAGCCATCGACGCCCTCAACGACGGCACAGGCCAGCGTGGCGAGGTGTGGGTGGCAGCCGGAACATACGCCCCCAGCGCCCATATCACCAAAGACACCAACAGCCCCGTGGCATTCCTCATGCACAGCGGCATCAACGTCTTTGGCGGATTCCGTGGCACGGAGACCTCGATCGACCAGCGCGACGGCTATTACGACGGTTCTGACGATGACCAACCCAACCGCGATTCTCAATATACATGGAAGTTCAACGAAGAGTATCGCACCATATTCCAGGGCCATTCCTGCACCGCTCCCGAATGGAACAGCACCAAGGGCGAGTGGGTATTCAGCAGCGGATCGTATCATGTGGTATGGTTTGCACCCATTGCAGCCAATGGAGTGGGCACGGCTGACAATAAGGTGGCAATGTTCGACAAGGAGACCGTGCTCGACGGTGTCACCATCGAGGGTGGCAAACACACCGTCGAATCCGGTTCGGTCAGCGAAGGCTATCTGCCCAACGACGGAGCCGGAGTGCTTATGGGCGAGAATGCCATACTGCGCGACTGCGTGGTGCGCTACTGCTATGCTGCAGGACGAGGCGCTGCCGTGTACAATGGTGGCGGACGTGTCGAGAAATGCCTTATATATAATAATGTGAACACAACCGGCGACGGTGGCGGAGTCTACATCGACGGATTCGGCATCGTGTCGCGCTGCATTATCACCAACAACAAGGCGCGCAATGGCGGAGGCGTGTACATGAAGAAGGGCAAGGTGGCTGACCATGCCATACTCGCCCTGTCGGTAGTAGCCAACAACGAGAACACCGCCAACGGTGCCGTCTATGCCGACCAGTCGGGCAATCTCATACACAACACCATTGTCAACAACTACACCTCAACCTCTACCGACGAGTCGGACGATAACGCTTCGCACACGGGTGGAGTGTACGTCAACGGCTACTGTTATGCCGTAAACAACATCATCTGGAACAACGGCATCAAGCGCCCGGATGGCTCTCTGGCAAGTTCGGCAACCCAGCAGGCACAGATATATGCCTCCAATGCCACTGCCGCCAACGTGCGGTTCTACAACAATGCACTCTCATCGCCCAACTCGGCAGTGTGGAACAACGTCTACCAGTCGGGCACAATATCACTCGGAGCCAATGCCGCTGACTGCGTATTCAAGCTCAACGACAATGGCGCAGCGCAGTACGGCTCATGGAATCAGATAATCGACTGTATCGGATTGCAGTCGTCGTGGAACACAATCGACTACTACTGGCCCACAAAGAACGGCGCTTCGCTGCGCTCGTCAGGACTGCCCCAGTATATGTTTGATGCCGAACTGCTGTTCCGTCCCGCTGCCGACATCATCGGCGAAATATTCAATTCCTATACCATCGGAGCCTACTACTCCAACGTAGTCGATTTCCGTCCGGCTCTGTTGCGTCGCGACGGCAAGGACGTTGTGCGTCTGTATGTCGACCCCAATGGCTCTAAGGCTGATGGCGACGGCTCGTCATGGAGCAACAATGCACCGTCGCTGCACGAGGCACTCGTCTTCTTCGAGAACTTCACGTTGCCGACTACAAAGTCGTTCAATACACTTAACGTGGAGACACCTGATGCTTATCCAGGACAAAATAGCATCACGCTCAATCCCGAGAATACCATATTCGAGATCTGTCTGCGCGAGGGCAACATCCAGCCCGAATACTCTTACGACAACAACGACGCCAGATCCGTGTCTCACCGTATTCCGCGTATGGACTGTCCGCTGCGCATCGTGGGCGGCTATCCTTCGGCTTCAGCCAACGCTACGCCTACCGATGCCGACCGCGACATAAAGAACCACCGCACCGAGTTTGATGGACGCTATACTATCGGAGCGCTCAGCGGCCACTCGTATCATACGGTGCGCGTGCAGAATGGTGCCGACGTGACGTTCGACGGAGTTGCCGTGACAGGCGGCAACGCTACCGAGAACTCTACAATACACACCGGTGCAGGTGTGCTTCTGTTCAATGGAGCACGTGTACAGATGGACAACTGCATCATCGAGAACAACCGTGCCTATACAGGTCCGGCTGTGGGAGCCACCACATTGGCTGACAACGTGAAGCTCGTGATGCGCAACTGCGTTGTCAACAACAACACTGTGGTAGAGTCGCAGGAAAAGGCTGCAAGCGACGATCCGTGGCTTTTGAGCATTACGCCAAAGGATATTGAGTTCAATCATGTCACCATTGTCAACAACATAGCGTGGGCTCCGCAAGACTCCGTGCTCAATCGCAATGCCCGCACATCGTATGCTCTTGGCAATCAGTATCCTGCCGGCACGGTGACAACATATTGCAACAACACATTATCTGACATTGCATCATTGGGTAAGGACGGAGCTGCCAACTTCTCCAACCCCTCTGTCAACTGTGGTGCAGCCGAGTCGGGCAACGTTTATTATGGCGGCAATGCCGACTATCGTCCGCTAACCAGTTCGAAGGCTATGCAGGTGGTCATCAACAAGGCTGCTGCCAACGCTGACGATATGTCAGTCGACATCTATAACGATGAGCGCGACCTCGGTGGCGCACCCGACTTGGGTGCTGTTGAGGCTCTGCTGCCTAAGTCGGGCAGCGTGATTTACGTGCGTTCGTACAACACCGTGGCACCAAAGGACAACACCGAGGTGCTTGACGAGACCGACGGACAGCCCGACTTCAGCCTGCTTAAGAACAATCCCGGCGTGGTTTACAACGGAAAGTCGTGGGATACTGCCATTCATGGCAATGCCATGTGCGACACACTCAATATGGACAAGGCTGACAATTCCATATATGTGCTCAATGATGGCATGATGCTTGCTGCTACGTATGATAACTCAAACTACTCAACGTATCTCGGCACAACCACTACTCCAGTACGCACCGACCCCTATTATGGTCCGGCGTCGGGACATTATACACGCTTCCTTGTGCCTGACTGGACTGGTAATTATCAAAATACTGATGCTGGCAGGAAAGCGTGGGACAAGTATTATCAAGGCAATACCAACCAGTGGGACTGGGCACCTTCAACTGGCAACTATAACAGTATCAACAACGACCGCAAGGAACGATATGTCAGCGGATTGCAGTTGGCAGTGGAAATAGCCGCCAAGTACAACGCCCTGCACAAGAACGATGCAGGATTTGAGCCTAAGGTTGTATGGGTAGGTGCCGGAGTATATACCGACTACAAGGGCTTTGTAATCCGCAATGGAGTGAAGGTGTATGGAGGCTTCCCCAAGGAAGGAACACCAGGCGAACAGGAGCGCAAACCGCTGCTCTCGCAGTACGTTCCGGCTCGTTTGGCAGACGCATCACGCACTAAGTCCGACTACGAGACAATACTTCAGATACGCAAGGAATCACCAGTGACAGGTAGTACAAGTGACAATCTTGACATATCCTCTTTTGCTAATGAAATTGTAAATAAATGTGCCGATGACGCTACCAATGGTGCTACAGGCATGTGCCAACGACACTATGTACTGTATCAGCCTGACGTGTGTGTGACAACCTGGCATGTGGCAGGCGATGGCAATAACAGTGCATACAATGGCAACGAGTATCGCTGCTACGAAACTGGCAAATACTACTGGAAGAACTATGTCGGTGGCAACAAACCGAGCGTTTATAAGGAATACGAAGATGTGAAGTGGGACGGATTCACCGTTCGTCATGGCTACATTATTAATTATATGGCTAACCGTGACGGTGGTGCAGGTGTGCGCGTGTTCCATGGCGTTAAACTCGAAAACCTCATCATCACCAACAACCTCACACACGGCTACCGTACACGTGGAGGCGGACTGTATATGGATGGTGACTACTCGACAATATCCAACAGTTTCGTGCTCAACAACCTCACTACCGACAAGAACGCCAAGACGATGAGCAATTGGTCGGACGGATATGTTGGTGCAGGTGTGTATAACCGAACTGGAGGCTTTGGCGATAATGATGACTACGGTGGCGGTGCCTATATGATTGTGGGCACGGGCTACAATATGGTCGTGGCTAACAATCGTGTGGTAAGCCATCTGACACCGTCGGGCAGCGGTGGAGGCATCTTCATCGAGAACGCCAAGTTCTACAACAACACTGTAGCATACAATTCTTCACGCCGAAACGGTGCCGGCATAGAGCAGTGGGCATCGGCTGGCAACGCCACCGGTGTGTCGTCAGAGCTGTCGCTTTACAATTGTATCGTCTACGGCAACAAGAGTACTGACTTCCCCGACAATCCTCAGGTGTCGTCGACAAGCGTCGGCACATTCAAACCTGCCCACAACTGCTTCCTTATAGGCGGTAAGAACAGCACGGCGGGGGTGTGGAACGAGAGCGGTGGTAGCAATGCCGACGAGAAACTTTATTCTTCAGCCAACGGCAACATTATATATAAAGGTAGCGAGGAGTCTTCTTGCAACCCGTTTGCAGCCGGTGACAATGCCTGTAAGACCAACGACTATCGTCTGAGTAGCTCTACCAAGTGTATGAACGGTGGTACCGACAACCTCAACCAGAACAATGAGGAGCTTGAGCTGCACCTCCCACTCACCGATATGGACTACTCCGACCGTATCAAGGACTGTAAGGTGGACATCGGAGCATACGAGTCGGACACTTACTCTAACATCGCTTACGAAACACGCAACGACTCTATCGTGTTCTATGTGACGCAGACTGGCTACGGCGACAACTCCGGACGCAATCCGGAGAATGCTGCCTGCGCCGATAAACTGCAAAAGGTGCTCAATGTTGCGGGCGAATGCTTCGCCAAGAAGAAGTCTGGCGACACCGCTTTCAGCGCAATAAAGAAGTTCGTTGTGAAGGTGGCTGGCTACAATATGAACAACTCCAGCGAGGGATTCATATATCATCCCAACACCCTTGCCGACCCTTCCGACCCTCAGAGCTACACCTATCTCATCCCTGACGGAGTGACGCTGATGGGCGGATATTACGAGGGTGAGCAGCAGACCGTAAGCGAAACCGCTGGTACTGAAACTATAAAGAAGATAAAACTGGTAGGCTACAACTGGTACGACGACAATCGCAACGTGTGGGACGGATGGCGCAAGCTGACAGACGGAACCCTTGCCAACAGCCGTACGATTCTGTCGGCAGTAGCCAAGTTGCCTGCTACATCTACCGTTGACCGCATTGTGGGTCATCACGCCGTAACATTCGGCTCATGGCCAACCGGCGATTTGCAGAAGTGGAGCAAAGAAGCGGTGAGCAGCAGTGCCACTATCGACGGATGTTTCATCGTCAGCGGCGAGGCAATCACTAACGACGGACACAAGGCTTTTGGTGGTGCTGCCATCGTGCCGAAGAACGCTCATGTGCGCAACTGTGCCATTTCGCACAACAAGGCGGTTCGTGGCGGAGGTCTGTATCTTATGCCTGGAGCCATCGTGAGCGGCACTATGATTGACGAAAACGAGGCTCGTGTGGGTGCTGGTATGTATGTTGACAACGGCGATACTAAAGACGGTACACCCGACAACCGTGCCTATGTCATGTCGACAACAATCGTCCGCAACACGGCTGAGAATACAGGTGGAGGCGTATTCTTTGAAGAAGGAGCGCTTATGGCAGCCAACTGCGTGGTGTGGGGCAACTTTGCCGCATCCGACAAGAACCTGAGTGGCATTTCCGACAGGGACTTTGAGGACACCAAGCTCTACGGTTCTGTAGATGGAACGAATGCTGTCACAGGTCGCGAATATCCCTTCAACGATTGCTTCATCGAGACTTTCAAGATCAAGTCGAACCACCCCAACATCTCGATGACATCCGAGAATACACGCTATTTCCGTTCGGGCGACACGTATGTTCCGCGTCCTTTCTCGCAGCTTATACACGCTGGAGCGGACAACGCTACTATGCTCAACGTGTGGAAGAAGCGCTTCGACGTGGCAACCTACGATATGCGCTCGGTTGAATTTGCTGTCAGAAACCTGCAGAACAAGCTCACCGTGGGTGCGTTTGCAGTACACCTGGCTGCTACCGACAAACTCTTCACCCGACTGTTTGTGTCGCTCGACGGTGGCAACGAGGTGTCGGCAGACATTCAGCAGAAGTATGTGGGACGCTCGTTCTACACTCCGTTCAACTCGCTCGGCAACGCTCTGGAGTACATCCGCAAGATGCGTACAAGCGGAAAGGCTACTGACGACACCCACTTCGAGATACTCCTGGCTAAGGGAACCTACGTACCAGTGCTGGCACGTACCACCACTTCGACCAAGCTCGACAACGATATGCGTATGTGTTCGTTCTCTATTCCGGTCAACACGGCGCTCTATGGCGGATTTACGGGTAAGGAACTCTACTGCACAGGCAAAGAACTTGTCGATGAAAAATTCCCTGGCAAGCCTACTGGCACGTTTGTTGCCGACGGCAAGATGACCGATATTCTCGCCGAACGCAACAAGAAGGAGAATACATCTACGTATTTTGTCGACCGCAACTTGAACAATATCATTGAACCGTGGGAGTTCAACTCGCTCACCATTCTTACCGGCGACCTGCTCAACGATGAGTCCGAACGTGCCTATCACGTAGTTTATGCCTACGATGACAAGACGTATGCGGAAGCCGACAAGAAAAAGAAGCGCCAGCAGTTGGGCATAGTTCTCGACGGAATAACCATCCAGCACGGTGCAACTTCGTCGTCCCTCGACTTCGACGACAGCGGTAAGGAGCTACTGAACGAAGTTGGTCACGGCGGAGGTATATATAGTAATGGTGTAAACGTAACGCTCAACCGCTGCCGACTGATTGACAATCGAGGCATACATGGCGGTGCCGCCTTCATCAAGGATGCCGATTTCTCTGTATTGGGTTCGCTTGTGGCAGGCAACGAAGCTATAGCCGACTCGCGCATGCGTTCGGAAGCAGGCAAGGGTGGAGCCCTCCACTTCAACTATGACGACCAGAACGCCTACGGAAGTTTCTATACTGCCAACTCGCTCTACGTCAACAACAGCGCCGAACCGTCGCTCGACGGCACAGGCGACGGTATGGGTGGAGCCATATACTTCAATGTCGGCAACGATGCCACTAATCACGAAATGCACTTCATGAACTCGATAGCAGCCCGAAACAAGGCTACTAAGGGTGCAGGAATGTACTGGAACGGTAAGATTCTTGAAGGTAAGCACTTCTCTTGCAACAGTGTTGTATGGGGAAACAAGGCAGACAAGAGTCAGCAGATGTTCTTGAAGAATGTGAGTCATGTAGCCAGCGACGTCTTTGTCAATCCCGATCCAGTGGCTGATTACAAGGATGTGAAGCGCGAAGACGGCAGCGTTGTACGCACACTCATCAACGACAACATCGTACTCAGCACCGACAACATGGCTATTGACGGTCCGCGCTTTACCAAACCGACCGCATTGGCTGGCGTAGATGGCTACGACCTCAAGTCGCAATGGAACCCTGCAGGCATCTCAATACTTACTGATGCCGGCGACGGAGTGTTGAAGAAGGACAACTTGGGCAACTTCAACAATGAGACCGGATCTTATTACGACTTCTGGAACAATGTTGTGTCGGACACAATACGCACTTATTTCGCTGCCGATTATGGTATAAGCCGCTATATGTTGCGCCGTCAGTCGAACATGAACAGCAATAGCACTGTTTCCGATACGCACTGGACCGACTACGCACGTTATCTAGGAGGACTCAACGAGGACGGAACTCTCGCCGACAAGACCATCGACATCGGACTGTATGAGTATCAGTATAAGATAGACTTCCGTAAACTCATCGGTGTTTACATCGGTAATACCGAGCAAGGCGACGGCGACGGACGCGACTGGGCTAACCAATCGTCCGACCTGCGCAGCGCCATTATCGCAATGGCAAACCCCGATGGTGCCGTAAGTACGGGCGACGGATATAAGAAACGTACCGTATATGTGCGTGGCGGAGAGTACTTCTCGCCGACACTTTATGCCGGCAATGCCTTCTCGTTGTATGCAAGTGAAAGCGATGAATGGGGCGAGTCGGTTACGATAAAGGGCGCATGTACGGGCGAAGGACATGGCGACAAGGCTCAGCAGGACTTCTCCAAGCAGACCGTTGTAGTTCCGAGCAAGCTGCCGATACTAAAGGCTGGCAGTCTGCTCAACGTAATGACTAAGCACAAGCCCGTAACAATCGAGGGATTGACATTCAGCAACGACTACGGTCGCGGACTGCGTGCGCAGGTTGACGATGCCCGAGGCTCGCTCACGATACGCAACGGCGGATTCCGTGAGAATGTAGGAAGCGGAATGTTTGTGGCTCAGAATATGGGCAAGGTGCTTATATATAATACGGTGTTTGCAAGCGATTCGTGCAAGAGCAACATCAAGAACGAAACCGGAGAAGCCGCAAAGGTGGGCAACAATGCGGCGCTTGTCACTACCGGCAAGACAACGGTTGTAAACGCAACGTTTGTCGAAAACCTTGGTCCGGCTATCGCTTCGAGTCCTACAACAACTGAGTTTGGAGAGGCTTCGCTCAAAGATACTCACGTATTCAACTCCGTTTCATGGCAGAACGAGGACAACAAGACCGACCTGACGCAGCTTGCCGACGGAACAACCCAGATAAAGGCGGGCAGTATTTACGCCCCAGGCGGAGTGTTCGCATCGGACATTATTGGCATAAAAGGCTCTGAATTTACACGCAACAACAAGGCGTTTGCCTATCATTATGCTGATGGCAAGTTGCCGAATGGAGTAGTTAACGGTCCGGCTAATGCCGATGCCATGAACGGACCAAACTTTACCGACCCCGCAGCCAAGGACTATACGCTGCGTCCGTCGCTCTTCTTGCTCGATAGAGGTTCGAATACTCACTATCAGAAGGAGGTGCTCGGCTATGACGATGCAAAGATAACGGCAGCCAAACCAGCCATTCCCGACACCGAAGTAGAGCTTGCCAACAAGCGCCGACTTGTAGGCGATGCCGTCGATGTGGGTGCCTACGAGCACGACGCACAGCTGCGTCAGATACTCTACGTTACGCCTATAGCTTCGGCTGAGAACACGGGCGAGAGCTGGAACAAGTCGATGGGCGACCTCCAGTCGGCTGTTGACCTTGCCGGACTCTACTCGCGTCGCAACGGAAACGACAGCTACGTGTTTGTCGACCAGAAAGTTAGTGTAGACAATCTGAAGCTCGAACTCGACCGTGTACACGTTTATGGCAATATGAACGGTGAAAAATCCGCATCGGACGAGACCACGGACGAAGCCAAGAAGGTGGTCAGCGACCTCCTCGGCAAGCGTCATGGAGCCTTCGAAAGCGGATACAGCATGTCGAAGATTAAGAATATTACGATTGATGCCGATGCCGTAGTCGACGGATTTGACATAACGGTTTCAGCCCAACTGCGTAAGGGATTGCTCGGCGGAGCGCTCGTTGAGTGCAACGTAACGGGTATGGGCGACGGCGTACTGTACAACTCGCTCGTCTACGACAGCATATGGGAGCAGACCGCCAAGCCTTCGGCAATATCACAGCTCACCGTTTCAGGTGTCAGAGCAGTCAACGTTTCGAGTCAGGGAACAATCCAGAATGTCAGCACCGATGCCTCAAATAAGTTCAGCTTCATGCCCAATCTGCTTGGCAGCTATGCCAACCGGGCACCGGGATGGAAGTGTGGCGAGGCAGTAACGGGCACCGTCAGCGTAGCCGACACAATCAGCCATACGCGCTATGTGCCCTCGTCGCTGCGCTACCGTCGCTATCAGCTCAACGACGACGACAACTACAATCTCGACAGATGGGACAAAACGTCTGTGCAATATGCCGCCGCTAAGATGTGTATAGACAAGGTAGGCCACGCATACGACGTACTTGGCAACAAGCGTTTGCGCAATAATCTTGACAACGGTTGCTTCGAGACGTGGAACGTACTGAACGGTGGCGAGACCACGACAATCAATGCTGCCGACTATCCGCATTGTCCTTCGGTGATGTACGTGCGCAGCGGTCGCGAACTGGCTATCGAAGACGGTGTCTATCCCAACCCCGGTACCGACTACAACGCCAATGCTTACTTAGCATTCCTGCTGCTTGAGCATCACGCCGGACTGCGTTCGCACAACAACTGGTTCGGATATATGCGTCTGGCGGTTGAACGTGACTTCGAGAACGGACAGTCGCAGTATGTGTACATGCCGTTTACGGTCGACCATGTGACCAATTCAGACCACTTCAAGGCTTACACCTACAACGCCAAGGAGCGAGCCAAGTACGACTATAAGTACAATGCCAATGACGGAGCTTGGAATCCTGCCGACCGACTCAGCTACATCGGACTGGCACTTGTGCCCAATGCCGGAGCGCCAACGAAGTTCACTGCACGCTTCTACAGCAAGCAGCTCGACGAGCATCCGACGTGGCAGATAACCGGCAACAATCTCAACGTGACGCTACAGCAGAGCAACAACCGCTCGCCGTGGTCGTCGCCGGCTGACGGCGGAGCCAAGTTCACACACAAGGAGAACATGGGATGGAACCTATTCGGTTCGCCCTACATCTGCTCGATGAACTACAAGGACATGGAATATCCGCGCATAGCCTACTGGCTCAACGCTTCGGGCGAGATGCAGACGCTCAATATGAATCTCACTATTGATGCAGAGCAGGCAGGACACATTCCTCCGTTCGATGCAGTGTTCACCCAGACCGCTACACTTGCAGAATCCGAGAAGTTCAGCGTGGCACAATCCACCGACGTTTCGGGTGAAGCTTACGCCTCGACCACACGCATGGCAGTAGCGATAGCGCCCTACGCAGCCACACGTCAGGCTTCTGAAGCCAATGTGTCAGATGAGTTCGCCTTCCAGGCAGTGCCTCACGACGAGGCTCGCAGCGACTACGACATGGGAGCCGACGGCGTGAAGTGGATGTCGGGCACACAACCCCTCATCTACGCCGAACGCAACGGCGGACGCTACTCGTTGCTCAGCGCACTCGACGAAGAGGGCGAAGTGCAGATTGGAGTCAGCGTGCCCTGCGCGGTGGTGGGCAGGGAGAAGGTCACGTAATCGAAGGTGACA
>ERZ773202.1298-NODE-1298-length-16677-cov-3.314162_pt1 | contig 16677 bp, 15 predicted proteins | sample MGYA00580998_ERZ773202 | MGnify/ENA primary metagenome ERZ773202 (study PRJEB29015, sample SAMEA2737803) | human gut metagenome | biome: human gut; feature: human-associated habitat; material: faeces | place: China | collected 2012 ...
AGCGGGCTACGCTGAGGCTTTTAGGCCTGTGCAATCAGATTCGCAGACAAGTGAGCGGTATAGTTATTTCGAAAACGATGTACTAGTGTACTGTATCATTCACATTTCGCATAATGACTTGCCTGAATTTCCATCTGCTGTGTTGTCGTCAATCGACGATGCCACCGCATCGCCTCATTCCTCCGCCTTGCAGATTGAAAATTCATTCTGCGTCATTTTGCTGAAAGTGAATGATACAGTACACTAGTGGAGAAATATTTTTTCGAGAGGTCAGGAAAATAGCGGGAGAGAAGAGAAGGAAGTTGGGTTTTGGAATTGCATATGGCGAAATTAAATACATATAATTTATCTACACTACTCTCTTTCGAATATGAGGCGGTATTATTAAGCAAAATATGGCAATATCCATCATGATGCCACTTTTCCTTGCTATCTTTACGGTTCTGCAGTAGAATGAAGAAGCACTTAAATTCATACTATCTAAAAAAGTAATCGTTCTCGTTTCTGAGTCGGTTACTTTTTTATAAGTAAGCAATGCTATATGTTGTGTTATTTCATCTTTTACAATCATTACACATACCGCATTGAAAATTTTAAAGAAGTAGAGAAAGCCTGGATTACTAATTCTTCCAGGCTTTCTTTACTTCTTTTATGGAGTCGAAAATATAAGTTGGAGAGTACGTATGAATCATAGTATCTGTTGTTTTCGCTTCACCGGTTAGTACCAGGACTGTCTCTACCCCAGAAGCGTTCCCGCATGCAATGTCAGTGTAAAACCTGTCACCCACTATCACGGTTTCCTCTTTGGAAAACGGATTTTCCCGGAGCGCAATATCCACCATATCGGTAGAAGGTTTTCCGATATAATGTGGTACCTGGCCTGTGGCATTAGTGATCATCTGACATATGGAGCCGCAGTCGGGTACATAGCCAAATGGGACCGGGCAGACCAGATCCGGGTTGGTGGCCAGGAAGGTGACAGGGCGGGTCTGCAGGATGCGGCAGGTGTCAGTCAGCTTCTTGTAGGTAAGTTCGCTGTCGTAAGCAACCAGCACAAAGGAAATATCCTGGGTGTCCGGATCCGTGGTGACGCGGATTCCATGTCCTTCAAGCTCTCGAATCAGTGATCGTGTTCCAAGTGTATAGATAGTCTTTCCAGCTGCGTGTTGCCGCAGCCAGCTGGCAGAAGCGGTGGAGGCAGTTACAAAATTCTGTGGATCGGTTGAGACACCCATCTGACGGAATTTTTTGATGTAGTCCGCAATGCTTTTGGTGGAGTTATTGGTAATGAATACAAACTGCCCGCCGCGCTCTTTAATTTCCTGGAAGAATTCCGCCGCTCCGGGCAGCAGGACATCGCCCAAGGCCACGGTTCCGTCAATATCAAATAAGAAGAGTTTCTTTTCGGAAAGCATAAGCTACCTCCGGATCTGCTCCAGAAGCCAGGAAATGTCTTCTTGGATTCCGGATTCATCATCTGCCACATTCGGGCTGTATTCCAGAACCAGATCTGCGTTTGGAGTCAGTCTCTGATAATCAGACAGAAACAGGGGAAAATCCAGGGTCCCGTGGAAAATCCGCTGATGGCTGTCGTGAACACCGTCGTTGTTGTGAAGATGGTAAGCCACGATCTGATCCTTTAACGCTTCCATGGTCTGTGCCAGGTCCCAGCCGTTGGCGTAAGCATGGCCAATGTCGATCAGCACGGGATAATGCTCTTCCCTGCAGAGCTGGATAAACGCATCCTGATCAAACAGCATGTTGCCGCGGTCCAGGACACCGGCATTCTCCACCACCACCGGGATCTGGTGCGGCTTGAACAGCTCCGCAATTTCCCTGTAGTTTTCTCTGGAAACACGGATCATCTCTTCCCGGCGTTCTTCCGTCACCGGGATGTTGTTGTGATGAAAGACCAGATACTGGCTTCGAAGGCGCACACAGTAAGGCAGGGTTTGGCGGATCAGGTCCATGGAGTGCGCATATTCCGGGGTGCCGGGGGCTGCGCTGTGCTCGGTTTCATAGTACGGGCCATGAAAACTAACTGGGATTCCTTCAAACTCCGGCAGGCAATGAAGAAGCTCTTCCTCATAGCAGTCTGCGTCAAACATAGGGAACAGCTCGACGCCAATCTGACCACGGAAGGCATGTAAATGCGGGATGACCCGGGCAAGCTGACCCGGTTTATACACATTGGTACTGACCAAAAGATTCATGATATTTACCTCCTGTTTTCTGGTTTTTATTCTGGGCATCCGGCATGGAAAAATCCAGGGCTGCGTTCAGACGGCGAATTTCTTCTGGATATCCAAGGGACTTCTCGCTCTGGGCATCAAACAGATGCAGTTTGCGGAAATCAATATTCATGAAAATGTTTTCGCCTGGGCGCGGGACCGAGTCATTGCAGATGGCAATCAACTCACTCTTTTCACCCTTGACATCAATATAAACGCCGTAGCGGTTTCCATAGTCCTCCACGTATTTTACGGTTCCGCAGATGGAAGTTTCCGTTGGACGGCTGCTTAAGACTATATGTTCCGGTCGGATGCCAACGCAGTATTTTCCGGATGGACAGGCATCTGCGATCGGACGCCACATCGGAGCCAGTCTGATCATCTGGTCTCCGATGGAGAGATTGCCGTTTTCATACTGGCAGGAGATGATGTTCATGGACGGAGAGCCAATGAATCGGGCACAGAAAATACTTGCCGGCATATTGTATACATGGCTTGGCGTGTCCAGCATTTCCATATTTCCGCGATACATGATGGCAACACGCTGTCCCACGGTCATGGCCTCAATCTGGTCATGAGTGACATAAACCATGGTCGGACGGTACATCTCGTGGATCTTGACCAGTTCTTTTCGCGCACGCAGGCGGAGCTGTGCATCCAGGTTGGAAAGCGGTTCATCCAGAAGAAAGTAGTCAGAGCGTTTTACGACGGCGCGGGCCAGGGCAACACGCTGGCGCTGTCCACCGGAAAGATCCTTCAGCTTGCGGTCCTCCAGACCTTTCAGCTGCAGCATTTCCAGTACTTCCTCCAGGCGGCGGTTAATCTCAGCCGCTTCCATTTTGTGGGCTTTCAGACCGTAGATGATGTTATTTTTTACAGTCATATGCGGGAAAAGGGCGTAGTTCTGGAATACCATGGATACGCCGCGGTCTCCGCAGGCAACGTTGTTGACTACCTGGCCTCGCATATGCAGGAAGCCGGAGGTGATATCCTCCAGACCGGCGATCATACGCAGGGTGGTGGATTTTCCGCAGCCGGACGGGCCCAGCAGAATCAGCCGCTCCCCTTCCCGGATTTCCATATTCAGATCATTGACGATCACATTTTTTCCGTATGCTTTTACGACGTGTTCAAAAACGATATTATTCATAAGTCCTCCTGACAGATTAACCTTTTACGCCGGATGCGGCAAAGGTGTTGATGATATATCGCTGGAAAATAAGATACAGAGCCAGCGGAATGATCATGGTGATGACGGATACGGCCATGGCAATGGTAAATTCGGTGCCGCCCTCAGCGCTGATGTACATCTGGAGCGCCAGGGAAAGCGTGTAGTTTTCCTTGCTCTTTAAGATGAGCACCGGCCATACATACTCGTTCCAGGAATTGATAAAGAAAATGATCCCGGTCGTGAGAATGGACGGGCGTACCAGCGGCAGGATGATATCTCGCATGATCTTGAGGCTACCGATGCCTTCCATCCGCGCAGCCTCAATGAGGGCCTTCGGGATTCCGCGCATGGCCTGGCGCAGCAGGAAGATACCTAAAACATCCGCAAACTGCGGAAGTGCCACGCCCCAGATGCAATCCCGCAGACCGAGTTTTGAAATCATCAGGTAGTTTGGAATCATGGTCACGGTGAACGGAATAAACATGGTACTCAGCATGATAAAGTAGAAAAACTGTTTTCCTTTGTAATCAAAATAGACAAAGGAATAGGCGGCAAACAGGCTGGTAATGGTTTTGAAGGTGGTAACGGATGCCGCGATCAGAAATGTATTTAAGGTTATCTGGACAAATGGCAGTTTTTCAAATACATGCCGGTAGTTTTCCAGAGTCGGGTGAGACGGAATGATCTCAAAAATGGTATTAAATGCGTCCTGCAGAGTCTTGAAGGAGTTGGACAGAGCGAACACGATGGGAACCAGCATGAGGAAGACGATGGCGCCTAGGATCATGTGCCAGCCAATTTCCGAATGATTGTTAGTTTTCATAGTAGACTCCCTTCTCCACAAATTTAAATTCCAGAAGTAAAAGGACAATGAACAGCAGCATGGTCAGAATGGAAATGGCCGATGAGGTGCCGGTCCGATACAAGGTAAAGGCCTCGTGGTAGGAAGCGTAGATCAGGTTGGAACTGGCGTAGTTCGGTCCGCCCTGGGTAATGACCTTGATGGGGGTGAACACATACTGGAGTCCCTGGACAATGGTGGTGATGAACACGTAAATTCCGGTAGCGGAGCTCATTGGCACAATGATGTCCAGAAAGATTTTCCACATGGGAACCTGATCCAGCCGTGCAGCCTCAATAACTTCCTGGGATACGCCGGAGACACCGGCTAAAATATTGATGAAGTTGTAGCCGAAGGTCTTCCAGGTGGTAATGATGCAGAGCACGGCAATGACCCATCCGTCGGTTTTGGACCAGAAGGGCATCTGGATGCCGAATTTACCGAGAATGATGGCCACCGGTCCGGAAATCGGGTTTAAGATCCAGGTATAGAGGATGGAGCCGACCACCAGGGAGATGACGCTGGGAAGGAAGAACACAGCCTTGTAAAAACTCTTTCCATGCCGGATCACGGCGGAGAGGATAAAGGAGAGAATATAGGGCAGCACAAAGTTCAGGACCAGCAGAACCAGAATGTAAGCAAGGGTATTGCCCAGAATCTTAAAGGTATTCGGATCTCGGAATACGGCAATGTAGTTGTTCAGACCGACAAATTTTTTGACAGGCTTTACCATGTTCCACTCAAAAAAGCTTAAGTAAAAGGTATAAAGGAGTGGGTAAAACATAAAGACTGCGAACACGGCTAGGGACGGGATCAGAAACAGATATCCCAGAATCGTTTGTTTTTTTGTTTCTTTATTCAAGTGATTACCTCCGTAAATTCAGGAAAACCGGTACCTTCCCGTGAGCAAAAGGGAAAGTACCGGTCTGCATCTGGAATGTCAGCTTACTGTGCGTCTAACAGGGCATTGATGGCATCCTGGGTGGAAGTCATACCCTCCTCGGCAGTTACCTGTCCACCGAAGATCTGATCTCTCATATCCAGGAGCATCTGCTCAGCCTGAAGACCTGCATCACCCGGGAAGGATGTCCAGGAAACCACGCCGTCCATCTGCTCAATGGCAGCCTTCATCATCTCATTTTCAGCCAGGAAGGATTTCAGTCCATTCTCTGCCTCTGCAACGTCCTTTCTTGGCGGTACATAACCGGTTCCGATGGTCCATGCAGCCATGGATTCCACGCTGTACAGGTATTTCTCAAACTCCCATGCAGCTTCCTTCTGCTCATCGGTCTGTGCGGTGATAGCTAAGAAGCATCCGCCTGCCGGAACTTTACGCGGGCTGCTGCCCCAGGTCGGGGATTTTACGGTAGCGACATCGAACTGCGCGCTCTTCTGAACGGATGCGCGACGGGCAATGGTGGTATAGAGCATTGCGCAGTTGCCATCAATGAAGCTCTGGCAGCCTTCATCCCAGGAAACATGGAGAGCGGCTCCGTCCTTGATGAGGTCAGCAACCATCTGCATAGCCTGAATGCCTTCCGGGCTTGCGAAGCTTGCCTGGATCTTGCCATCTGCGGTCTTGGTCAGCATGGAAGTGTTATTGCTCTCGATGAGTCCCTGCTGTGCCCAAAAGTCTGCCGGCTCCTGCATATAGAAACCATATTTTCCGGTCTTTTCCTGAACAGTTCTGGCAAAGGAATCAACCTCTTCCCAGGTCTTCGGTCCCTCTTCGGAAAGTCCTGCTTCCTTCAGCAGATCGCGGTTGATGTAGAGAACCGGGCTGCTTAAAGAATACGGTATTCCGACCTGTACGCCATCACTGTTTACCGCCAGATCCAGGACGTTTGTCAGGAAATTGTCGGTCAGGAATGTTTTGTCAGAAGCATCATACTGGTCGATGATCTCCTGTGGGGAGGTGTAGGAAAAGTTGTTGGAAAAATAATCCAGGAAAGCCCAGCCGATCTGAACCAGTGCCGGGGTATTGCCGGTAGCGGCTTCAGCCTGCAGGTTCTGCATCAGTCCCTTATACATATCCGGGTTATATTTAGCAACAACTTCAATGTGGTCATTGTTCTCATTAAAGTTTTTTACCAGTTCATCTACGGTCAGTCCGCCCTGGTTCTCTGCATTACAGTGCCAGTACTCGATAACGGTTTTTGAACCATTGCCGGAAGCGGTGCTCTCGGCGGAAGTGGTGGCTTCGGAAGAGGCGGAACCTGCTGTGGTATCTGCGGAAGTAGACTGACTGGATGAACCGCATCCGGTCAGAGAGATCATGGCACCAACCATGCAAAGTGCTGTGAGACATTTTAGATTTTTTTTCATAATGTTTTTCTCCTCATGTTAGTCTGGCAATAGGATTGGTTATGTGTTTCACAGTTTCCGATTATAGTGTTGTATGGCCTTGATATCTATCATGAAACAGTAAAAACATTGTAAGTTTTTAAACAAGAAACAAGGAAAAATGCAAATAATTGTTAAATATGTTAATTTTAAGAAAAATATCAAATTTGGTAGTTTGGAATTTTTGATTTTAGTGGAATGTTAAGATTAGCGAACGGGCAATAGATTATTTCCGCAAAACACCAATATCATCAGCATCGAGTACGATGATAATGAATACGGATTTTCTTCGATGTGAGAGTTCGGAAAAGATTGGATTAAAGATTCGATTCTTATACTGCAGTCAAAATCAAATATTCGGAGAAATCTTCTGATTTTGACTGTTCTGGGGAAATTCTAATAATTTGAGTTCTAATCTTCAGTTTGATATTTTTGCACTTGTGTAATAAACCATTCTGTGATAAGTTGTATCTATCTGCACTTTCCATACTTAGATAAGGGGGATTTTTTCATGTCTCAAGAATACATTACCTTTACAATCGGCCAGAAAAAGAATATTGCCCTGATTGCTCATGACAACGAAAAACAGAAACTGATTGCATGGTGTAAAGAACACAAAGCTGAGCTAGAGAAGCATAATCTTTACGGAACAGGTACAACGGCCCGCATGATCACGGATCAGACTGGACTTACAGTAAAAGGTTATAACAGCGGCCCATTAGGTGGAGACCAACAGATCGGTGCTAAGATTGTGGAGGGTGTCATTGACTTCGTGATTTTCTTTTCGGATCCGCTGACAGCGCAACCTCATGATCCAGATGTAAAAGCCCTGATGAGGATTTCCCAGGTCTACGATATTCCAATGGCCGTCAATAAATCCACTGCGGATTTTATGATTACATCCTGTTATATGAATCGTGATTACAAGCATGAAGTGATCAATTTCAAACAGCATATTGCAGATCGGGCAGAAACACTGTAAGTACCTGCCTGAACCACGCAATGAGACCGGTCCGTCACGCCGGTCTTATATTTTTCTTTATCAGAGATATGCTGTAGCCCGGGTCATACATTTTAGCTGTTTCTGTTGCTTCTGAAGAGCTCATTCAGGAGCCAATTCCAATACTTTTTTCCTTTCAGAATGCCCGTATATGAAAAATTTGAATTATTGGAAGCAACTAAGCGTGGAAAAGAATCATTTAAGCGCTAACGAGGTTTCACCCGCTTTGGTTCATTTCGAGGAAAAAGAATGGCACCGGAACCGAAACTCCGATGCCTGTACATTTTCCTGTTTCATTTTGCGCCGTTAATCCTCTAATTCCCGGTCTATGAATTTTGCGGTTTTTAACACAAACTGAGCCACCTATTCTTTTGTCCAATCTTCAACTTCTAAGTCATCAACTCGGAAGAACTCTCTGGTATTATTTGTCACAAGAACCAACCCTTCTGATCTCGCATGACCGGCAATCAGCATATCCATCGGACCAATTGGTGTTCCCTTTCGTTCAAGGTCTGCACGAACCTTTCCGTATTCTTCTGCAGCATAATTGTCAAACTGAAGAATAGAAATAGACGACAAGAACAATGTAATTGCTACACGGTTGCGTTCCACCGCCTGACTCTTTTCCACTCCATGCATCAGTTCTCCATAAGTAATGGACGAGATACACATATCGTCTGGATCATGCTTCAGAAAATTTTTTATGACTTCGGGCGGCTTATGCTTGATTGCATAGATACAAATATTAGTGTCCAGCATATACTTCATAGAGCTTCACGCTCCTGTACCGCAGGCTGTTCTCTGCCATCACTCATGAAGTCATCCGAGAACAGTTCCAAGCTGTTCAGGAAAGCGGACCACTTGTTTTCCTTCGGCATCAGAATAACAATATCACCGACCTTATTAATCGCCACTTCATCACCATTGAAGCGATATTCCTTCGGAAGTCGAACCGCTTGGCTCCGACCATTTTCAAATAACTTTGCAGTCATCATAGTAATGCACCTCCTTATATTGTTAGTATATATCGTGGTATATATTTTGTCAAGTTATTCTCTGCGTTTCCAGGGATTTCGCTTTTAGCACTGTATATTTATAAATAGTGCCCCTCCAACACTATTTTTCTTTTGCTTCCTGAATAGCTGAATGCAAACAAAGTTCCCCCTTAGCTCGTTTCAAGGCGCCTGTTCTTATTTTCCCACTGACATACTATCCGCCTTTTTCATACAAGATACATTTTACTTTTTCCAACAATAGCTCATCACAAAACTTCCGGTTTACACTTTTTCGGCTGTTCACATTTCTTTAAATCTTTGAATACAACGATACGGCAATTTCTGAAGAACTCCTTCCTGAGTCCATTCTAACATTTTTTTGCTTTCCGAATGTCCGTATATGTAAAATTTGATAATTCTGCCCAATAAACAGAAACATGTAAGAGATTGTTAATCTCATCTTTCTTGTCAGATATTCCTATTATTTCTATAATGAAAGTAAATACAAAATTGGAAATTCGCCTGTTTTCCGGAAAGGAGATGACATGATGAAACAAAAGAAGCGAGTCTGGATGTCCTTTAATTTATGGGAAGCAAATGTATTTGAACAGTACCTGGAAGAAATGGCAGCGCAGGGCTGGTTTCTGGAGAGCGTTGGCGGTTCTGTCATGAAGTTTCATAGAGCAGAACCTGCAAAGAGAAGATATGCAGCCCTTCTGGTTCCGGGAAGTTCTTCCCTCACAGGCGCGGACAGCTGGAAAGCAGAGCAGTTCCGTAAGCAGTGCCAGGAAGCCGGCTGGAATTTTGAATGCAGCGGTACTTTCTGGCAGATTTTTTATACGACGGATGATGCAGTGGAGCGTACAGGGGACATGACCGAAGAAAAGCAGTTCCTGATCCAGAAATCGCTTTCCTGGACCTGGTCTGTGAAGCTTTGTTACCCTGTTCTGATCGTATTAGAGGCATGGGCGGTATACCGATACTTGCAAAATCCAGGGAAACTGTTTTCCGATTCCATGCTGCTTCTTCTTAATCTTCTTATGGTTGGGATCTTTGTGTCCTGGATCGTTTCATATGTACGGATTTTCTGGTGGGTTTATAAGACTACCTCTGCTTTCAAAAAAGGGGAACCACTTCCGAAAATGGATCTTAGGCGAAAGGTAAACTTTAAAAAGCGCATTATTCTATTTGACGGCATCCTGATACTGGGGGGCCTGGCATTTTCTTCTTCCATGAGTGCCTTTGTCGGATTTATGATCTCTTCCGTACTCATTGTAGCGATTTCATTTTTTATGAGAAACTGGATCCGAAATAATGGAAGTGGTGATAACCGCGATGACTGGATTGGATACCTGGTTGGCGTCGCTGTGGTCTGCATGATCACCATTCCCCTGTGTAACGCGGCCACGTCACATTTTCTGGGAGAGGAAGAACCGGACGCTGATAAAAAGCAGACCATATTTGCAAGCTGCCAGAATGATGAATTTAAAATAAATGGTTCTGGAACGCCGGTAGGCGTTACCATATACAAAAGTCCCATTCCATGGATCATTCGCAAAACCAGCGAGTGTTATCCAAAAGACATGTCCGATTTGTGGGACCAGACAGAGCAGAAACTTCCGGCCGAAATGGAAAGTCTTTCAAATGGTATGGAAGTGGCCTGGTACCGCTATATGTTCCGGAAAGATGAAACTAATCCGGATCCAGAAAGCAATGCTTCCGTGAATAAGGAGGAACCTGCTCTGGATGAGGTAATTTTAAAAGATAAATCACACCTGATCATTCTGGATTTCGGTGGTGGAACAGATCTGGCCGGCCTGAAGGAAGCAGTGGCTGCTTTCGAAGAGGATGATAAACCATATATGGGGGCACCGAAAATAGTTCTTGATGGACATAACTATTTTGCAACGGAATTATGTATTGTGAACGAGGTGCCTGAAAGGTATTTATATGCCGGCGAATTAACTGACCAGGAGAAGAAATATGCTTTCATTGATGGAAGCAAGTACTATACACCAAATAGTGATGGAGTGCCTGAAGACTTTTATATTTATCAGGAGTGTGGGACTCCAGTAAGCGAACACGAAGTGGATAATACTAAACGTCAGTGGGCGTATGTCAAATGGAGACTGGAAGATTAACAATATTGAGAGGTATCTATATGGAAAATAAGAGATTTGAAATTACTGAAACCGCTGGAAGTGTAAAGGGTTTTTATGTGGTAGTAGATAAAGAAACCGGTGTCAATTATGTTGTTGCAAAGTTTGGCACTGGTGTTGGCATTTGCCCTTTAATTGATAAAAATGGAAAACCCATTGTTACAGAGTAATTGCCTATAGAAAAGAAGTTTCCCACGCAACATGAACATCGGTTGCTTTCGAAATGAGTGATCAGCAAGCCGATGTCTCCTTTGATAGATATTGCCGTTTTGAACTGGAATCAACTGTATTCCTTTATTGTGAACGATTCCAATTGTATTTCTGTAAAGATTACGGATGAAACCAGGTACTCATGAAGAAATTATTATAGAAGAAGATGCTTATCCGTATGTATTCTATTTGGCATCTATTCCTTCGGAGTACATTTTTATTGATGCCGAAGGAAATGCACTTAATGACAACTACTGGCTTATAGGACTGTGAAATCGGGATTTGGAGGTAAAAAGCATGATGAAGCTCGATAATTTTATTAATATGATGACAGGACACTTTAATAACAAAGAGCAGTTTGATAATATGCAGAGAGAAGGGAAAACATATCCTTATGCAGAACACATTAATACAATCTGTAATGAGAAAATTATGAACCTTCCTAAAGATTTTAATGGTAAATTTGTTGTTGAAGAAAGCTACTATGAGACAAATGGTAAACGCCATGCTTCCCCACATCTTTTCCTTATTACAGAGAAAGAAGATGGAATTGTGTTATATTCTTATGAAATACCAGAAGGAGAAGATAAAAGTACGTTTTCATATGATTCTATGAAAAATGCTGACTACACTGAATTGAAAAAATCTGAAAAATTCACTCCGGCGCTCTATCATGAAAAAGATGGAATCTGGGAAGGAGGCAGTACAAGCCAGTTTTCACCGGTAATGACATTTAAACTTTGGGAAAAGTTTTCTGATAGTTGTCTGGAGGTATCTGAAAGCATGGAAGTTAATGGAAAGAAAACTTTTGGATATGATGAACCAATTATTTATAAGCGTGCATAAACAAGTGGAATTAAATGACAATTATCCTTTTATTCTTTTATGTTTTATGTTAAAATAAATAAAAATGTGATGTTGGAATATGCATTGGTTGATAATTCCTGAGAAGATTTAAAGATAAAGATAGATAGTCTGAAGAAAAAGGCTATCTATTTTCTGACCTATAAAAATATATTACTGATTAATAAATAAAATGGTGAAAGAATTCAAAGAATGGAGATTAGTATGAAGAAGAAAATAGCCAGAAACATAGGCAGAGTATTGTTAGTAATTCTTGTTACAGTGATAATGCTTGTAGGAACTTTATTTTTTATGATTAAACTGATATGCAGTAATTCGGCACCATCAGCAAGAAATCTTTTTATATCAACAGTTCTTGAATCTGGTCAGATGAAGTTTCTTGCATCATGGTTCTGTACAGATGATCAGATTAATGAGGTAATTAATGCTAATAAGATGGAAACTCTTGATTCGGATATTGATACATCACTTATTAATATATCTGCTTCGGATGAGTTAGTAAAGGATAATAATGAGGAAGCGGAGCAGTTTGATGAGAATGGCATAAGGATGGTAGAGATATCAGGAAGATCTTTTTTTGGTAAAATGCTTATTATAAAGGATCCTTCACAGGTCAAAGTAGGAACTACATATCCATGGGGAGATTATGGTAAGGAACTTGACCAGATTGTAAGCGGTGCAGGTGCAGTTGCCGGTGTCAACGGAGGTCTTTATGTTTCAGCAGGAAACAGAGGGGGTTCACCACTTGGAATAGTTGTACAGGATGGAAATATTACATATAATAGTCCTTCGTCGCTGACAGGACTTTACCTTATCGGGCTTAATAAGGACAATCTTCTTGTAATCAAAGATATAGATGGGATGTCGGCAGCAGATTTTGAAAAATATGTAGCGGAAGCCGGAATCAGGGATGCGGTTGCTTTCCAGGAAGAAAGTTCTGATGCAAATAATCATTTTGTTTCACTTATAATTAATAATGAGGCTAGAGCTTTAAAGGGTCAGGGAAGTGGAGCTAATCCAAGAACAGTTATAGGACAAAGAGCAGACGGTGCAATTCTTCTTTTGGTTACAGATGGAAGAGGTGCTTCAGGACATCTTGGAGCAACGGCATCAGACCTTATTTCAGTTATGCAGGAATACGGTGCTGTTAATGCAGCAAATCTCGATGGCGGCAGTTCTTCAACTATGGTTTACAATGGCAGCTATGAGATGACGAGTGTGACATTTTATTATCAGAATTCGTCATGGAAACTGCCAACAGCGTTTGTGGTAATGCCTAAATAGACGAGGGAGGAGAATTGTAATAATGAAAGACAATACTAAAAACAAAACAGGAAAATTTAATATAAAATTAAATTATTGGACAGGGCTTATCATATATGCTGTTGTTTTGTTAATTATAGGAATCTGCGTATATATATATACAGGATCATGCGTTAAGAAATATGAGAATTCACAGTCAGATAAAGTTATGGATGGATTTCTTAAAGACTTTGAAAAAATGGTTGATGATAAGACTCTTGCGGACAATATAGAGCTTCCTGCAAGCAGTGAATTTGAAGGGAAAGATACATTTGTCAATATGTATATGTCGGAATTTGATGGTGTATCCGCATATACATATAAGAAGTCAGAGGGAAGTTATAATACAGAAGAGCCGCAGTATGATATATATGCTGATGACAAACTGGCTGCAAGGATGACACTTGAAGCGAAAAATCAGCATGTTGTTCTTGGGATTCTTACAGTATTTGATTGGAAAATCAAGTCAATCGAGCCGGCATTTTCTGCTAAAACTACTGACTATACTGTTTTGATTCCACAGGATTACACAGTTACTGTTAATGGAATTAAGGTATCAGATAATTATAAAACAGGCAAAATGGTTGAAAATCCTGATTTTGTTAATGTATCGAAGTATGTTGATATGCCAAAATCTGTAGAATATAAGCTTACAGGATTTGTAAACAAACCTGAAATTAAGATTTATAGTGCGGCAGGAAGTGAAGTCGCTGTCAATGTAGATTCTAAGGGCAATATTACAGCCGGTGCAGGAGGGAATTCATCTGATATGCCATCAGACAGAAAAGAAGAGGCTCTTAACATGGCAAAAATATGGGATAATTTCCTTACTAATGATTTAAGCGGTGCAGGTCACGGTCTTGCAACTGTACAGCAATATCTTATTGAGGATTCATATTATTGGAATCTTGCAAAAGACTATTCGGTAAGTCCTGATATTACATTTATAAGTGACCATGTACTTTCAGGTAATCCTTATACAGGTGTGGTAGTTGATAATTATATTGAATATAACGACAACTGTTATTCATGTCATATTGCATTTACCAAGAATATGACACTTACATCCGGCGGTGCTAGAAAAGATGTTATTGATTCAACATTTTATTTTGTAAAATACCAGGAAAATTGGGCTATTGCCGACATGATTGCAACAACAAAATAAGTTGTAATACAGGTACCATGTACTAAATGAAAAACAGAAAATACAACAATAGCACTATTTACATGAAATTATAAAATAAAGTATAATCGGTTGGATTAAAAATGGGACTATAAACATTGTTTTAATAACGTGGAGATATTATGAAAATAATTTATGGAATCATTATAATATTGCTTATAATATTACTTGGAGCATGTGCATTAAAGGCAAAGAGTAAAAAAGGGAATCTTGCCAGAATAGTGTTTTTGTATGAAACAGGTGCGGTACTATTTGGTATTACATTTATGATATTTACATTTTCCAATAATATCAAGGTAGTAACTTTTTGCCGTGGTCTTATGTTTGCAGGATATGACTGGCTTCTTATATTATTGATGTATTATACACAATATTATACAGGCTTATTTGATGAAGTCAGAATTATTAAAGAAGCTATGGTTATATATGGTATGTTTGATACTGTACTATTATTTTCCAATATATGGACAGGTCAGTTGTTTTCAGTTGAATTTATTACAGATGCCGAGTTACACTTAAGATTTACAGACAGTATTTTTGTAAAAATACATTTTATATATAATTTTGCAATTGTGCTTCTTCTTCTCATTTCATACATGTTTATGATAATGAAATCTTCCAAGTTTTACAGAATAAGATATGAAGTTATTTTTGTATCACTTTTTATAGCAGCTGTATTAGATATTATTTTCTTTAAATCTAATTCTGTTTATGATATTTCAGTTGTAGCATTTGGGTTGATGTCAGTGTTTATATATTATTTTACATTGAGTTATGTTCCTGAGGAACTGATTGAAAATACGCTTTCACTTGTTATAAAAGATATGAATAGCGGAATTATATGTTTTGATAACAGGGGAAAATGTATACATTGTAATGATTATATAAAAAAAGTATTTAGTTTGCGTGATGAGTATAGTGAGTTGGAAACGGGATATCACAGATGGCTTGAGGAAATTGCAGATAAAAGAGAAAATAATATTGAGTATTCAGCTGTGAAAGTCGTTGATGGTGAAAGTAAAAATTATGATGTGATATATAAACGTATATTTGATGATAAAAATAATTTTATATGTGATTATTTTGTATTTAATGATAAGACCGAAGATATAAAGTCGATTGAAATTGAAAAGTATAAAGCATCGCACGACAGCCTTACAGGATTATATAATAAAGAATATTTTTATAGACATGTACATGAAATCGTAAATAAAAACAGTGGCATACAGTATTGTATATTGTGCAGTAATATAAAGGATTTTAAATTTATTAATGAATTATTTGGACTGAAAAAAGGTGATGAAGTTCTGGTTGTTGGGTTGGGTTCTATTGGAATATTGACGGCGCAAGCACTAAAAGCTTATGGTGCGAAAGTAACAGGATGTGACTTAATCCCTGAAAGAATAGAAATTTTAAAATCTTTTGGAATTGATGCGATAGATGTTAGAGATTTGCCGGAAGAATATAAAGCGGATGCAATTTATATGACATCAGGTGCGGATAAGGCTATAGATACGGCTCTAAAATATGTTCGTAACGGAGGGAAAATTGTTGTATTTTCAAGCACTCCGCATGATGAAACTTCTTATCCAAACAATGAAATTTACTACAGAGAATTAACTGTTATGGGAAGCTATTCTCCATCGCCTGCGGATTTGAGAGATTCATTAGAGCTTTTAAAAACTGGGAAAGTTAAAGTTAATGGGTTATCAACAGAATACAAACTAGACGATATTGAGCAAGCCTTTGAGGACACAATGGCGAATAAAATTATGAAGGCGTACATTGTTGTTACGAGTAATAAGGCAATAGGGCGATAGGGAAATAAGTAGGTTGGGGGTTCTACCCCCCAACAATCAAAAAGGGAAAACAATGAAAGCAATTCAATATTACGGACCACAAAATATTAAATATGAAGAAGTTATGGTAAAACCGCCGGAAGAAGGCGAAGTTGTTGTAAAAGTTATGTCAGCTTTGACTTGCGGTACTGATGTAAAAACATTTAGGCGTGGACATCCGGTTTTGATAAAATCTGTACCATCAGGTTTTGGTCACGAGTTTGCCGGAATTGTTGATAGAGTTGGAAAAGGTGTCGAAAATGTAAAAGTTGGTGATAGAGTAGTTGCTGCCAACTCTGCTCCTTGTGGAAAATGTTTTTATTGCAGGCATGAAGAATATAATTTGTGCGAAAATCTAGACTTGTTAAACGGTGCTTATGCAGAATATATTACAGTTCCGGCTCGAATTGTTAAAAAGAATATGTTGATTTTGCCTGATAATTTGAGCTTTGATAAAGCCGCTTTTTGTGAACCTTTGGCAAATGTTGTTCACGGCGTTGAAAGAACTGATATAAAAGCAGGGCAAACCGTCGGCATTAT
>ERZ773202.1301-NODE-1301-length-16639-cov-3.283767_pt1 | contig 16639 bp, 19 predicted proteins | sample MGYA00580998_ERZ773202 | MGnify/ENA primary metagenome ERZ773202 (study PRJEB29015, sample SAMEA2737803) | human gut metagenome | biome: human gut; feature: human-associated habitat; material: faeces | place: China | collected 2012 ...
CCTGTATGCTGCCCTCATCATATGGTGTATTTGAAAGTTTTTAACGTGTTGTCATTATCCTTCGATACTGATGTATTTCTTCTCTTCTACTGCCGGTTTTACTTCTTTCTTCGGGACAAAGAGTTTCAGGATACCATGCTTAAACTCAGCCTTGATATCTTCTTCCGTGATATCTTCACCTACATAATAACTTCTCTGGCAGGCTCCTGCGTAACGTTCACGACGGATGTACTTACCAGTTTCTTTCTCCTGCTCATCCTGATCCAGTCCTTTGGCAGCGCTGACTGTCAGATATCCGTCATTCAGTTCTGCTGTAACTTCATCTTTCTTGAATCCCGGAAGATCGATCTCCAGTTCATAACCATCTTTTTTCTCTTTGATATCTGTCTTCATCAGATTGCCTGCATGATGTCCATACAGTTTTCTCTGGATCTTACGATCTTCTTTATCATCATAAAATGGAAAATCAAAGAAATCATCAAATAAGTTATCATTAAAAATACTAGGCATTAACATAAGTCGTTCCTCCTTATAAATCTATCTGAATTTAGCTAACTTTCTTTTTAAGCGGCTGCCTCATCTGGCAGCCTTGTAACCGGACGCTTACAATCCGTATTCTGATTATCCCTCAATGGAAATGTATTTCTTCTGTTCTACAGCAGGTTTTGCTGCTTCTTTCGGTACGAACAGTTTCAATGTACCGTCTTCCAATTTGGCTTTGATGTCTTCCTGTTTGACACCGTCGCCTACATAAAAGCTCCTGCTGCAGGATCCACTGTAACGTTCACGGCGGATGTACTTGCCGGTTTCCTTCTCCTGCTCATCCTTATCAAGTCCCTTGGTCGCACTGACGGTTAAGTAACCATCCTTCAGCTCTGCGGTAATCTCATCTTTCGTGAATCCCGGAAGATCCATCTCCAGCTCGTAGCCGCCTTCCAGTTCCTTGATATCGGTCTTCATCATGTTCTTAGCATGACGTCCGTAAAGTTTCTTCTCTATTTTATTACCTGCATTCTCATCGAAGAATGGAAAATCTCTCATAAAGTCATCAAACATATCCTCACCAAAAATACTCGGCATTAACATAAGTCATCTCTCCTTTTCTATCTATGCTTAACCTTGTTTCTTTGGAACCAGGATCTTTCAGGAACTTCCGGGAACCTCTTTCTTTGCTCCCTCTGTATCCCCTTCCTTTGTTCTACATGTAATATAGCACGCATTATTAGCACTGTCAATAGGTGAGTGCTAATTTTCTGTGAACTTTTTGTGAACTTCGTTTTGTGCAAGATAACATTGCACGTTTTAGCAAAATTACGAAGTTATGCGCACTGATCTTGCACATTTGATATTAGACAAAAACACAAGAAAGCGTGAAACCTCTGTTTTCACAAAGAGTTTCACGCTTTCTTGACTGTCTCTCAGATTGTTACAGCTTGCTCTTCCTTCTCCCATTTATACTTTCTCCGCCCGCAGCATATACAGCGGCGTGGCAGCATAAAAGAATTTTTCCCTCTCACTCCAAAGCTCCTTTGTTACGTCACGCTCAAAGGATACGTTCGTACAGGGGAGCTGTTTTAATACGCCCATGTCAAAATCCGGACGCTGGGCTTTTCCGAATACTCTATAATTTTCCGGTTCCAGTTCGCTGTCAATATACTCATAGGAGCCATCGTGGGTGTATCCGCGGCCATATTTTTTCAGGCCTTCGCGCTCCCGGCGGATAGCCTCCTCCCGCACCGGACCCGGCTGATAAGGAAGATGCCAGTTGGCATCAAAGATCAGCAGCACGCCGCCCGGTTTCAGAACCCGCAGCCACTCCCCGTATACCTTCAGATGTTCCCGGATGATGTGAGTCACATTCCGGCTGACCACCAGGTCAAAAGTTCCATCCGGAAATGGCAGCGCGCCAAAATCCCCCTGCAGAAGTTCCGGTGAAACGCCATAATGAGCCACGTTTTTTCTGGCATACGCAAGCATCCCCTCCGAACCGTCAATGCCAGTCACATGATGACCGGCCTTTGACAGCAGCACAGAGAAAAAACCTGGTCCACATCCGGCATCCAGAATCCGTAAAGGGCGCTCTGCCGGTGCCTGGGACTCGATCAGCTCCAGCCACTTTTCCGGTCGGTTCGTCGCAAACTCCTCTTCTACATAATTGTTGTAATTGTCAGACCGGACTGTCCAGTCTTCGTTGATCTGTTCCTGTGTTAACATTACAAAATACCTCTCATAAAACTAATTGATATCCAGATCCGCCGTAACCTGGTAATAATCACAGGCATGGGCCGTATAATTCTTCACATTGGATCTTGAGATCATATTCATCTGAAGAAATGAGCAGAAAATGTACGCGTGATCATCCAGAATCTTCTGCTGAAGTTCAATTGCCAGTTCTGCGCGTTTTTCCGTGTCAAACTCCGTAGAAAGCTGCTCAATCAGCGCGGTCACCTCCGGATTATCGTAAGCTCCAAAGTTATAGTTCATTCCCGGCTGGCAGCTCGTAGTAAAGAAATACTGAGGATCTCCGGATGGTGCCGTCACCAGAGCCGACGCATAAATATCAAAGCTGGACATATCCGCCAGAAATTCCCGGCGATTTGCGGTGCAGTTGATATCCACATCCATTCCAACATCTTTCAGACTGGCCTGAACAGCCTCCGCCAGCAGCGGCAGTTCCTGACGGCTTGGATAAGTCAGCCAGCGGATTACCAGTTTCACGCCGTCTTTCTCCCGAATACCGTCACCATCGGTATCCACCCAGCCAGCCTCTTCCAGAACGACTTTGGCTCCTTCCGGATTATAGCTTTCTGTCTTCACATGTTCACCGCCAAAACCGGCAAAGCCATTTGGAAACGCTCCGTTTGCTGCCATCCCATGACCGTCCAGCAGAGCAGTGACGAACCCTTCTTTATCAATGCTCATGGCAATGGCTTTCCTCACGGCATCATCCTGGATCACAGGACTTGTCATATTCATGCTGCAAAAAAACGCACGGGAGGTCTGGACGGATGAAAACTGATAGTTATCATTTTCAAAGTTTGGATAAGCCTCATACGCCATGCCGTAGGCTGCGTCAATATCACCGGACTGCAGCGCGGCTGATAAGGTATCGCCATTAGACATGGTCCTGATCGTCAGTTCATCAATCTTTGGCTCTCCATTCCAGTAATTTTCATTTTTTGTCAGAGTCAGGTGGTCATCCGTAACCAGCTCTTTCACTACATACGGACCGGTTCCGGCTACAATTCCTCTCTCAAAATCACTGGCATCCACATCGATGATACAGCCATAAGGATCTCCCAGATAGTTCATTAAGGCCGGATTCGGCTCACTGGTTGTGATCGTCAACACCTGCCCGTCTGCCTGAATATCCACGATTTTCGTATCAAGCGGAGCTCTGTCATGCACCTCCAGCAGATGATCCAGACACTGCTTCACCGCCTCGCCGTCCATCTTCCGTCCACTTGAAAAGGTAACCTCATCCTGCAGGATAATGGTCCAGGTACAGTCTCCATCATTCTCCCAGGATTTTGCCAGCCACGGCTCCAGCTCCATTGTATCACTGTAATGAACCAGCGTCTCGCCCACGCCATAGCGGATGCAGGCCCAGCCATTGTAGGTTTCATGTGGATTCACAGTCTCTTCCCAGTTTTCTGAGTTGAATGTCGTATCTCCGATCACCATGGTCTTTCGTGAATCCGAACTGCCGGTCGGTTCCGTATTCGTACCGGCTGCTGCCTGCCCTGTATCTGCTGCATGCTCTATACTCTCTGTGCTCCCGGCCCTGCTGCCGCATCCGGCCAGCATCCCTATTGTAACCCCCAAACACAAGAATACAGCGATTGTCTTTCTCATAGATCTTCTTCTCCTTCATATAATTTTTATCTGTATCATTCCTGACTCTGGATTATTCAAACTCCAGAACACTGTCGATCAGTCTCCTGGTATACGCATGTTCTGGTTTCTGAATCACATCGTCCGGCTTCCCCTGTTCCACAATTTCTCCCTGATACATGACCAGCACACGGTCACAGAACTGCTGCACCAGTGACAGATCATGACAGATAAACAGAATGGACAGATGTTTTCCCTGCACGAGACGCAGCTGATTCAGCAGATCGATGATTTCCTTCTGGACTGTCACATCCAAAGCTGAGGTCGCCTCATCACAGATCAGAAGTTTTGGCTGAATAGCCAGCGCCCTGGCAATGGCCGCCCTCTGGCACTGCCCGCCGCTGACCTGATGCGGATAGCGGTCGGCAAATTCCTTTGACAGTCCGCACTGCTCCAATAGTCGTTCCACTTCTGCCCGGGTCTCCCGCCTGGACATTCCGGCATTTCTCAAGCTTTCCCCGATTCCATCCCCCAGTGTCTTTCTCGGATCAAAGGAATCTGCCGGAGTCTGAAAAACCATCTGCATCTTTCTATAAACACTGCGAAGTTCCTTTCCCCGCAGGTTTGTGATATTCTGACCATCCAGAATAATCTGCCCCACTGTAACATCCAGTAATCGGGTAATCATACTTACCATAGTCGTTTTTCCGCTGCCGCTCTCTCCCAGCACGCCAAGACATTCTCCTGGCATCAGCTCAAAACTGACATTTTTTACCGATGTAACCGGCTGCTGTCCACCCCGCAAGAAAACTTTTGACAGATTGTCCACCTTCAGAATTGGCCCCATCTTACTTCCTCCTTAAGCGCGGAACAGCTGCAAGCAATTCCTTTGTGTATGCTGTCTGCGGATCCGTCAGAATCTTCCTGGTTTCTCCATATTCTAGCATTTCTCCATTTCTCATCACCAGAACCCTGTCTGCCATGGCTTCAATGACCCCCAAATTATGGGACACCATAACAATAGCTGTGCCAAAACTTTTCCGCACCATCAGCATCTCCTCTACCACCTGTTTCTGCACCGAAACATCCAGCGCCGAAGTCGGCTCATCCGCCAAAAGGACCTGAGGATTTAAAAGCATCGCTGCGGCAATTCCGACCCTTTGCTGCATACCGCCGGAAAGCTCGAAAGGATAGCTTTTTAAGATTCTCATGCCATCCGAAAAACCAAGCTTTGCCAGCAGTTCCAGTGCCCTGTCCTGAAATTCTTTCTTCGAGATCCGGCTGTGTTCCTTCATCGTTTCGTATAACTGGACTCCCACCGTGCGAATCGGTGAAAAGGAGCTGCCCGCGTTTTGAAAAATATAGCCAAGCTCCGGCCCGTTTAGTCTCCGGCGGTCTTTCCCCGGTAAATCTGTGATATTTTTCCCCCGATACCAGATATCGCCCCGGGTAACCACTCCCTCCTGGCTCAGCAGCCCCATAGCAGCCTTAATCAGTGTAGATTTTCCGCTGCCACTTTCTCCTACAATTCCGAGGATTTCTCCCGGATCTACCGCAAAGCTTACCTGCTTTACCGCCAGCTCTCCTCTGTAGGATATATCCACCTGATCGTATCTTAATAAATGTTCCACCATTAGTTTCCTCCCCGACTCTTTGGGTCCGCGTAGTCCCGGATCGTATCACCCAGAAGATTAAAAATCATAACAGAAAGAAAAATCGCGATTCCCGGTGAAAAAGTAATCCAGGGAGATATGGTCATAAGGCTTCGCGTGTCACTCATCATGCTGCCCCATTCCGGAACCGGAGGTTTGGCCCCCAGTCCCAGAAAACTCAGCGCCGCCAATTCCATCATCATGGTTCCGATGTCCAGCATGGAAGTCACCAGTACCGGCCCCATGATATTCGGTAGAAGATGTTTCAGAATAATCTTGAACGTTCCGCTGCCAGAAAGCTTTACCGCCCGCATCCATGTCGTTTCTTTCCGGGCAAGGGTCTGGCTGCGGGCAATCCGCGCATACTTAGGCCAGGAAATGGCTGCCAGAGCAATGATCGCGTTATGCAGTCCGCCGCCAAAGCTGCCTGCCACCGCCAGCGCGAACACCAGGCCAGGAAAGGCAAGAAAAACATCGGAGATCCTCATGAAAAAAGTGTCCGTGAAATCGCCGCGCCAGCCACAGAGAATGCCCACGGCTGTGCCCACAACGGTAATCACCGACACCAGCAACAGCGTGGAAAACACACTGGCTCTGCTTCCGGCTATCACCCTGGAAAGCATGTCTCTCCCATAACGGTCTGTGCCCAGAAGATGAAGGGCACTGGGTGCTGCCTTAACATTGCTTAAATCCTGTAAATAGGGATCATATGGGGTAAGGTACTGGGAAAACGCGGAAGCAATCACCAGAAGCCCTGCCAGGGTTCCGAACACAAACAGGCGCATCCGTACGCTGTCACGGTATTTTTTCTGAATTCGAACTGTCACATGGTTCATTCTTCCCTCACCCCCAGACGAATTCTGGGATCCAGTGCATGATAAAGAAGGTCACTGATCAGATTTACCAATACATAAATCACCGCCATCCAGACAACATAGGCCTGGATCATCGGATAATCCCTCATGGTAATCGAATCGACTGCCAGTTTCCCTACACCATCCCACATAAAAATACTTTCAATGATCGCGGTTCCGCCCAACAGACTGCCAATGGACAGAGCCATCAGAGTAATAATCGTCAGCATCGAAGATTTCAATACACTCTTCCAGAGAATCACGCCAGGCCGGATGCCCCTTGCGCTGGCTCCCATGACATAATCCTTGTTCAGTTCTTCCAGAACCGCTGCGCGCACCTGCCTCATATATTTGGCAGACATGGCAATGGCCAGTGTCAGCGTTGGAAGCAGCGCGCTTTGCATGGTATTTCCGCCGGAAATAACCGGAAACAGTTTCCAGTGAATAGAAAACAACTGCGTCAAAAGCAAAGCCACAAAAAAATTTGGCATAGAATTGCCCGCAAAGCTGAAAAAGCGCAAAAAATAATCTGTAAACTTATCATGGCGCACCGCAGCCAGAACCCCCAATGGAATAGAGAATACAACCGTTGCGCCCATAGATAACGCCGTTAACAACAGGGTTGCAGGCAGTTTCGAAACAAAGGTATCAAACACATTTTTTCCCGAAACATAGCTGATTCCCATATCCCCGGTCAATATTCCACGAAGCCAGGCCAGATACTGGGTGAAAAACGACTGGTCCAGCCCCAGCTCCGCTCTTTTGGCATCGATGATTTCCTGAGCAACCGCGCCCTTGTCTCCATAGAGTTCCATCACGGCATCACTGCCTGCCGCACGCATCATGGCAAAGGACAAAAAAGTGATGCCAAACAACACCGGAATCAGCTGCAGCAGCCGCTTTCCTATATATTTCTTCAATTTTCGTTACCTCTTTCATCCCTGATCAGCCGTTACCGGCTTTTCCGCACAGATCATAAAGGTATGATTCAGACTGTCCCGCTCCCAGTCCAGCGGATCCTGCACGCCAGGGCCAATGTCCTCAATGACCTCAACCATCCGCATACCTAGTTTTTCTAACACCTTTTTATCCCACTCGGGGCGTTTTTCTTTCGAAAGTGGAAGCGCATAAGCGGTCTGCTCCAGTTCCAGCACCCGTGCCTTTGACATATTTCCTGCATAATTGTGAACCGGGTATTTTGCGCGGAAGGCCGCCTCCGCGGCTTTCTTCCGGGCGCTAAGTTCCTCATCATAAAGATACAAATACCAATTGGCATCAAAATATATCATGCGTCCGCCCGGCGCAAGGACTCTCTCCCATTCCTCCAGGGCCTGCTCCGGATACTCCAGATTCCAGATGACGTTTCGGCTGACGATCAGGTCAAAGCTTCCATCTTTAAACGGAAGAAACTCGCCCCGGTGAAGAACAAAATCCACCCTTGCCCCATAACTTTCCGCATTACTTTTCGCGTACTGCAGCATCTCTTCCGTCACATCGACTGCAGTTACCTCATGCCCGGCCAACGCCAGATTGATGGCAAAAAATCCCGGACCGGCGCCAATATCCAGCACCCGCAGCACTTCTTTCTGAGGCGCGTGGGAGAGAATCAGCTTTCTCCATGCCTCCCTGCGCCAGTCATTCATCTCTGCAATGTTCTGCGCACTGTAACTCTTTGCCCGGTCCGTCCAGTAAGACGTAAGGGCATCCAATATCGTATCCTGATTATTATGTTCCTGCACCTCTCAAGTTCTCCCGTTCCCGCGGCAGTTTTCTTTCTGTTCAGCTGTTTAACTGTTCACCAGCTTCCCATCCACATTGCTGCCACTTTTTATTTCTGTGCTGCTGCGCACACAGCCTCGTTTTATATCAGATACTTTTTCGCACCTCTTCCAGGGACATTCCCTGCTCTCTGGCGATCCGCGCCAGATCCTCGTATTCATATTTCTCCCGGGTCACGCCATAACCAGAGGAAATCTTTTTCTGTACCTCTCCGTACGGAGTCTGCACGGTCTCAAAGCTGCGCTTTAGGGTGTAGCGGCTGCAAGCATGCTCCCGCACGCCGATGGTAGTAGTGTTCTGGAAGATCACGCGCACCAGTTTCTCTTTTTCCGCCTCATGACACAGGACGCTCAAGAGTGTGCCCGGTCTGGATTTCTTCATGCCCGCCGCAACGGTGTAAACCTCCAGCGCACCGGCTGCCAAAATTGCTTCCATGGCAAACCCAAGCTCTTCTGCCGTCATATCATCCACGTTGCACTCTAACTGCAGCACACTGTCTCCAGCATCCTCCGTCTCACCCAGCATTGCACGGATGCAGTTGGCCTGCTCAAAATCCTTCTTGCCCATGCCATAACCGATCGCCTCGGTCCTCATTACCGGCATATCACCAAAACGGGTGGCAAAATGCTTTAACAGCGCTGCGCCGGTCGGAGTGCAGAGCTCGCCCTTCACTGCGCCGCCGTACATCGGCACACCATTTAAAATGTAAGCAGTGGCCGGAGCCGGAACCGGCAGAATGCCGTGAGCGCAGTGCACATGACCGCTTCCCACATGAACCGGGGAAACGATCACCTGATCCGGAGCAATCTTGTTCATCAGCAGGCAGACTGCTGTGATATCCGCAACGGCATCCATGGTTCCCACCTCGTGGAAATGGATCTCCGTAACCGGAACGCCGTGGGCATGGCTCTCCGCCTCCGCAATCAGGCCGTAAACTGCCATCACATCCTGCTTCACCTGCTCCGGAATGTTCAGGTGACCGCAGACGATATGCTCAATATCATGGAGACTGCTGTGGTGATGATGCGTGTGACCAGCATCACCGTGTTCGTGGGTGTGTTCATGGGTATGCTCGTGGGCGTGCTCGTGGTGGTGCTCATGGGTGTGCTCATGATCTTCATGCTCATGGAGATGATCGTGATGCTCATGGCACGCGCTTTCATGACTGTGCTCGTGCTCATGTGGATGATCGTGATGCTCATGATGGTGATGGAACATCTCCTCGGACTCTTCCTCCCCATGCACCTTCACGGTCATATGGGTTCCGCCGATTCCACACTTGCTCACAGCTTCTTTACTGAACTGCACACCGGGAATCCCCAGGCCGTTTAATTCTGCCACAGCTGCATCCGGGTCTGGCATCAGTTCCAGTAAAGCTGCAGTCAGCATATCGCCCGCAGCGCCCATTCCACATTCCAGATATAATGTCTTCATATTACAATCCCCTCTCCGTAACCGTTCTTCTGTACTTTTTAGTCACGCTTTCTCAGTTTTTCACTTTTTGCTTTCTGTGCCTGTCATATGGTTGATCATACTTGCCAGATATCCGGCACCAAATCCATTATCAATATTCACCACCGAAACTCCGCTGGCACAGGAGTTCAGCATGGATAACAGTGCGGATACGCCTCCAAAGGATGCCCCATATCCGATGCTTGTCGGCACCGCAATGACCGGGCAGTCTGCCAGGCCTCCAATGACACTGGCCAGCGCGCCCTCCATTCCGGCAATGGCAATAATGACGGACGCACTCATGATCTCATCCATGTGGGCCAGCAGCCGGTGAAGCCCGGCTACTCCCACATCATACAGGCGCACCACCTCATTGCCGTGGGCTTCGGCTGTCAGTGCTGCTTCCTCTGCCACCGGAATGTCAGAAGTTCCGGCGGTTGCCACCACGATCTTTCCCAGTCCGTCTGCTGCCGGAAACTGGCCAATGGTACCAATCTTCGCGTCTTTGCGGTAATCCATCTGCGGGTAAGTTTTCTGAATCACATCTGCCTTCTCCGCAGACAGGCGGGTAATCAAAATGGTCTTTACCTCATGTTCCAGCATCGCTCCGATGATCCCCGTCATCTGCTCCGGTGTCTTTCCGGCACCGTAGATCACCTCAGCTGCGCCCTGGCGAATTCCCCGGTGCAGGTCTACCTTTGCGTAACCAATATCCTCAAAAGGTTCTTTTTTGATGGCAAGCAGCGCGTCATCTACCGAAAGTTCGCCGCTTTTTACTGCCTCAAGAGTCTTTCTGATCTCGCTGTTCATCCGCGCACCTCCAGATCCAGAAGCACAGCCGGATAGCTCTTCTTTAACTCATCCAGAATTTCTTCTCGCTTCTCCATAAGCAGCGGAAGCTGGTTTTCCGGCAATTGCAGGCGGGCCGCGCCGTTCGGCATCATGCGGACACGGAAATCACTGAAGCCAAGGGAGAACAGAAAATCCTCTGCCTTTTCCGTCTTCTGAAGCTTCTCTGCCGTGATCTCACAGCCGGTCGGAATACGAGTTGCCAGACACGCGTAAGACGGCTTATCCCAGGTAAAGAGGCCTCCCTCTTTGGAGAGTCTGCGGATCTCAGATTTTACGAGGCCGCACTCTCTCAGCGGAGATTTTACCTGCAGCTCCTGTAGCGCTTTCATACCCGGTCGGTCTCCCGCATCATCAGAGGCATTGGTTCCGTCTAACAATACGGTATAACCATCCTCCGCAGCGGCCTTCATGATCATATTAAAAATAACCTTCTTGCAGTAATAGCAGCGGTTGGATGGGTTGGAAACTACAACCGGATCGGAAAGCACATCCGCGCGAAGCACCCGCACCGGTGCTTTTAGCTGCTCTGCCAGGCGCATGGCATCATCCATCTCAAACTGCGGCTGGAACAGCGCCTTTACATAATATGCCTTCACATCCGCGCCGTATTTCATCGCTGCATAAAGCAAATAAGAAGAATCCACGCCGCCGGAAAAAGCCAGCGCTACCTTCGGGTTTTCTTTGAAAAATTCCTGTAAGTTCATAAGTTAAGCCCTCTCTTTCTCAAAGTAATTGTCCCAGGTGCGGCAAACAGCACCGTAAAGACAGAAAAAAGGCATGCGGCCCCTCCTGGAAGGGCCATATGCCTTCATGTGCATACATTATTCTAAATAAAATACTGACACACCACCTGTAATATTCAGGTGTTCATCTCATAATCACTTGCTGCTAATTAATTCATAATCAGAAGCTTCGTGCTTCTGCCAGACAGCTTCGTGCTGTCAAAATCTATGAAGAATTATAGCATATTCTTTCTTTTATGGCAAGCGGTGCCTATCCAATCAGCTTTCCTACTTCTGTCACCACGCCTTCAATCAACTTCGCCATACTCAGATCCGTCACGCCCACAATGTAATTATCACAGTGGTTCACCGGAACCAGAATACGCTTAGCCGGACTCTGTCCCACGGCCACCGCCATGGCTGCCGTGATCTCGCCAAGGAGGGCATCTGCAATCACAATTCCAACTGGTCCAATGATCACATCAGCCTTGCGGCTGCACACAATAACCGGATTCTCTCCGGTAGCCGCCACATCCGCCCCGGCCTTTAACATGGCCGAAGTGGCCAGACTGTTGGTTCCCACCGCGGTGATGTACTGCTCCGGGTACCGCTTCTTTAAAGCGCTGACAATCTGCTTTCCAATGCCGCCGCCCTGCGCATCAATTACAAGTATATTCATAATGTTGCTGTTTCCTCTTTTCTGAAGGTTTCGTCCAGTTTACTCATTTATATCCTTTTACATCTTTTTACAACTTTACTCTCGCACTTTTAACGCTTTCTCCAATTCCTCCACCACGATCTTCATCGCCTTGATCCGAGCATATTTCTTATCTACAGATTCCAGGATATGCCACGGCGCATAGGTCGTACTGGTTTTGGCGATCATCTCATTCACAGCCTGCTCGTACTGATCCCACTTATCGCGGTTTCTCCAGTCTTCCTCCGTGATCTTCCACTGCTTCTCCTGGGTATTCTGGCGTTCGGTGAAACGCTCTAACTGGGTATCCTTATCAATCTGTACCCAGAACTTGATGATGACAGCGCCCCAGTCATGAAGTTCTTTCTCAAATTCATTAATCTCATGGTAGGCGCGTTTCCAGTCATTTTCACTGCAGAAGCCCTCCAGCCGTTCTACCATCACACGGCCGTACCAAGTCCGGTCAAAAATGGCAATGTGACCGGTTTTCGGCAGTCTTGTCCAGAAACGCCACAGATAATGCCGCGCCTTCTCATGGGGTTCTGGGCTTGCGATGGGATGCACCTCGTATCCGCGGGGATCCAGAGCACTGGTGATGCGCTTGATATTTCCGCCCTTACCGGCTGCGTCCCAGCCCTCATAGGCAATGATCACCGGCACCTTCTTACGGTACAGGCGGTTATGCAGCTCGCCCAGTCTCTGACGCAGCTGCTTTAATTCCTTTTTATAATCCTCATCCGAAATGGTCTTATCCAGCGGGACCTCGGAAAGCAGTGGCATCCGCTCCAGCGGGAATACATTCTGCAGAAGCGGCACAGCCATCTGGCTGTTACTAAGGGCAATGTCAATTCCCTGTGTCAGAATCTCCATAATCTGCAGTTCTCTCCACTTTCTGGACTTTGCATCAATGATATACCAGGGTGCTGACGGCTGATTCGTCTGCTTTAAATAATCCGAAAATATTTCCTGGCACTTCTCATAATGCTCATTCTGCCATAAGTCATAACTGCCAACCCGCCATGCCGTATCCTTCTCATCGGTCAGACGGCTGATCCGCTTTTTCTGCTCTTTCTTTGAAATATTTAAAAACAGCTTTACTACCAGATAACCATTGTCCGTAAGCTGACGTTCAAACCGCTGCACGCTCTCAATCCGTTTCGCGTACTCCTTTTCCGAAAGTTTCCCCTGCAGATACCCGCCTGTCAGCTCGCTCATCCATCCGGAATCAAGAAATACAAACTTTCCCGCCTCTGGAATCTTTGCAAAATGGCGGTACAGGAACGGTTTTCTTGCATCCTCCTCCGTCTTCTTCTCCATGTCAAATACCTTGAAGAAACGAGGGTCAATATTCTGGATGATGCGTCCAATGCTGGAGCCCTTGCCGGAGGTTCCCCAGCCTTCCACCAGCACCAGTACCGGCACCTTTTTCTCTTTCATCTGAAGCTGCTGCACCGCCATTTTCTCCCTGGCTGCTTCCAATCTGTTTTTGAGTTCCTCTTCTTCCGGCATCTCGGCCGCTATCCATTCTCTCAGCATAAAAAACCTCCTTTATCTGGCAGTTCACTTTTTTGCTTTCTCTTATTATAAAAAGAAAAAGGACGAAACATCAAGTGTATTGTCCTATCTTTTATTGAATTGCAGTATCAGACAGGCTATGCAAAACCTGTCCAATATCTGCATCCATGCAGATAGACTGCTTTTTGATCTCCTGCGGGCAAACCGCTTGCCCTTGGTTGATACAGGCGTAGATTGCGTTTGGATTCTTCGCCGTCATCTGCCAGAAGGGGTATTTGATGATGACCGGGGTGTTATAGCCAACGCCCAATTCAAGAAATAGAATTTTTTGTCCTGCGCGGGTTCGGAGGAAATTCTCATACCGCTCCGCTGCTGCGTGCCAGCCTTCATCCTCTACAAAGGTATCATCACAGCGGAGATTCATGGTCAAAGGCTTGCCGCAGTGAGGACAGGACGGAAGAAGCTCGGTCGGGACTTTCATATTTTCCTGCCGCTTGACCATTTCGCGGATCACAGCTTCGTTATCAAAGGTTTCCTGACAGCAAGGCTCACTGCACTGGAACAGGCCGTAATCGCCCTGCGTGTAAAAAAGCCGCTTTTTGTCAAAGCCAGCCTTCTGAAAGCAATGGTCAACATTCGTGGTGATGATAAAATAATCTTTGTCCTGTACCAGCTTAAAAAGGTCCTCATAGACCGGCTTAGGCGCATCCTGATAGCGGTTGATGTAGATATACCGGCTCCAATACGCCCAATACTCCTCCAGCATGTCAAAGGGATAAAAGCCGCCGGAGTACATATCCCGAAAGCCATATTTCCGGGCAAAATCAGAAAAGTATGTTTCAAACCGTTCGCCGGTGTATATAAAGCCCGCCGCCGTAGACAGTCCGGAACCGGCACCGATTACCACGGCGTCACTGTCCTGTAAAGCAGCTTTCAGCCGTTCCATCGGCTCAGAGCAGCTTTTCGTAGGTGGCTTTGTCCAAATCCTTGAAAACATTGAAGATCACCTTCTTTACACTGGTTTGTTTTTTGAGAAATTCTTTGACGGTCTCTATGGCGATCTCTGCCGCCAGCTCGTTTGGAAAATGAAACTCACCCGTGGAAATACAGCAGAACGCCACGCTTTCCAGATTGTTTTCCGCTGCCAGTTCCAGGCAGGAGCGGTAGCAGGAGGCGAGCAATTCCTCATCCGCTTTGGTCACGCTCCCGTTGATGATCGGGCCGACGGTGTGCAGCACATAGCGGCAGGGCAGATTGAACGCCTGGGTGATCTTTGCCTGACCGGTGGGCTCAGGATAACCTTGCTGCCTCATCAGCTCCGCACAAGCAAGGCGCAGCTCCACGCCCGCAAAGGTGTGAATGGCGTTGTCGATGCAACGGTGGTTCGGAATATAGCAGCCGGTCATGCCGCTGTTGGCAGCGTTGACGATAGCATCACACCGAAGCGTTGTAATGTCACCCTGCCAGAGATACAGTCTCGGCTGAACAGGCGTCAGGTCGTCAATATCGGTAATGCCCTTTGCTGCGGTTTCAGCTTGCAGATATTCGTCCTGTGTTTTCAGAAACTCAGCATCCATACGCCGGGGCGCACGAATATTCATCAGTCCCCGCAAAAGCTGGCGCTGGCTCTCCGACTCTGCCTGGATACTCAAATCCCGATATTCCGGGCGTTCTTTCAAAAGTGACTGAATGAGAAACTGTCTTTTTTCACTCTGGTTCATAGTCAAACCCTCTTTTCGATTGTCTGCTTAGGGCAGGCTTCCGCACACCGCCCGCAGTGGAGACAGTGGTGCTGGTCAATGACCACCGGCTTCTTTGTAATGTCGATGCACTTCTGCGGACAGACCGAATAGCACAGCTTGCAGCCGATGCAGCCTTCGCCTACATAGTAACCCGGTGCTTCCTGTGCTTCTTTTCCAATGGTGCAGCTGTCCCGGACAATGTGTGCCGGGTCGCTGATATCAAAATACTCGCCGTCCGCTTCGTACAGGCAAAACACCTCTAACGCACTGCGGGTATCACCGGGATAGATGGACTGCATATAGGTGTTTTTCTCAAAAATCTCATCCACGAGGGATTTCAAATATGGAACATCTGCTTTCATTTTACTTATCCTTCTGATTTCGAGCCAGATACAGCCCGACTTCCCGTCCCAGTGTCTGTGCGATACTGATGCTCTGCCCCGGCATGGATGTGGTATATTGTACACCAAACCGTCTTCCGATGCAATTTCCCGTGGCATATAGGCCCGAAATCGGTTCAAAGTCCCGGTTTAATACCTGCTGGTTTTCGTTGATCTCCAGCCCGCTGACAGTTACGAGAATTTTCAGCGATTGCCCACCGGGTCTATGACTGTCTTTGATCGTGCCGCTTGCATAGAAGGGCGCCTTTTCGACAGGGTTCATCAACCGGGAATCTTTCCCAAAATCATCGTCATGCTTTTGGCAGCACAATTCATTATATCGTTTGATCTCTCCTAAAAATGTTCTGCGTTGCGAAACTGCGGCTCAGGTACGGCAATGATCCCTCGTAGTGTATTTCCGGCACGCTTATAAATCAGATAGGTGATAAATGATGTCACGCCGTGCTTGAAAAGGTTAAAAGGAAACACTGAAAACAGCATCAAAGACGGAAGGTCGGTAATCATGGGGTTGACTGCGGTGCCCATGCTGATGATGGCATCCATCGGCATCCCGTATAATTTGGAATACAGCGGAAACGCAATATAGGCATTGATAAAGATGAATGCTGCACTGACCAGAACCGTGGATACCGTCATGGCGATAATCGCTCCCTGCCTGGTATGTTTCCAGCGATAGAGCAGAGATGCAGGAAGGATAAAGCAGATGCTTCCCATCACATTCATCAGTTCTCCGACATACCCGGTATCCGACCCCTGCATAAGAACTTTCAGCAGTATCTTGACAGTTACTACGCTGCAACCGCTGAGCGGTCCCAGAAAGAACCCGGCAAACAGTGCCGGCAATTCAGAAATATCGAATTTCAAAAATCCCGGCGCAAACGGCAGCGACAGATTCAGCAGCATCAATACCGCTGAAACAGCTCCCATCATTCCAATAAACACCGTCTTTTTTACAGATGTCTGTTTCATCATTTTCATTCCCTTTCTGGGATAGTGTAATGCCCGATGGTTGTGATAGACCATCGGGCATTGTTCTATCCTCTTTCATCCGGACTATACCGTCGGTTACGGAATCTCACCGTATCATGCCTTTCGGCTTGCGGACTTTACCGCCGGTGGGGAACTGCCCCCCGCCTCGA
>ERZ773202.1306-NODE-1306-length-16603-cov-5.024958_pt1 | contig 16603 bp, 16 predicted proteins | sample MGYA00580998_ERZ773202 | MGnify/ENA primary metagenome ERZ773202 (study PRJEB29015, sample SAMEA2737803) | human gut metagenome | biome: human gut; feature: human-associated habitat; material: faeces | place: China | collected 2012 ...
GCTCTTCCGATCTCCTTCAGCCTTAACAGCATTTAACTCATCCTGTAAAGCCTTCTTTAACTCTGGAGTTACCATTGATAAAGAGATTAACTCTAACTGACCGATACCAATCTTCTTGCCACCCATATCAAAGTCTTTGAAGTCACGGAAAATTAAATCTCGTGGTGAAGCATCAAGATTTGACTTAGCCTTGAACATATCCATGCCTAAAGACTCAGTATCAGCAACTGAAGCAATCTTTGCTAATTCAGCGGCAGCCTTCTTGTCGAATTCAGTGCAGGTAGGACTCTTGAATAATACGGTGTCTGATAAGATAGCACATAACATAGCACCAGCTAAATCAGCAGGAATTGCTACGTTGTAGTAGTCAGCTACCATCTTAACGATGGTGTTAGCGCAACCGTAAGGTTGGATCCAGCACTCTAATGGAGTATCTGAGGTTACATCACCTAATTTGTGGTGATCAACGATACCTAAAAGCTTTGCCTTTGAGAAATCTTCAGGAGCCTGTGCAAGATCTGAGTAGTCAACTAAATAAACTTCCTCATCTGCAACTGATGAGATAACTTTAGGAGCCTTTAAATTGAATTTCTTTAAAACGAACTCAGTCTCAGGAGCTGGCTCGCCTTGAGCCGCTGCAACGGCATCAATACCGCGAGATTTTAAAACATGTGCATATGAAAGAGCTGCAACAATTGAGTCTGTATCTGGATTCTTGTGTCCTAGAACTAAAACGCTCATCTGTAATTCCTCAAAATATTTGGTACGAAAAATTTAATCTTGATATTTTACTATTAAAGCGTCATCTAGTCACCAAAATTTCATTAAAAGTAGCGCCTTTTATGTAAATTGTGACCACTCTTTTTGAGGTTGTATCTTCTTTTACTCTATAATGAACAAATTTAGTTATGTAAAAGTGCATAAAGCAAATAATTTAGGCTTGATAAAAGGCGACGGATTTATAAATGATAAAAAAATTAGCTCTAGCAGTAGCAACAACTATGACCTTGTGTTCATTGTCAGTATCAGTGCTTGCAAAGGATAATGATGTAATTGCTTTACAAAAAAGTTGCAATGGAGGTGATCTTGAAAACTGCTATATCGTAGGCACTCTTTATATGGATGGAGACGGTGTAGAAAAAGATTCTTTCTCAGGTGTAAAACTAGTAGAAAAAGCCTGTGAAGGTGGAGTTGTTGATGCCTGCTCATTACTTGGCGAGGTTTATCTTACTGGTAAAGGAGTGAAGGCAAACTCTAATCAGGCAAGTTATTATGTAACTAAAGCCTGTGAAGGTGGTGACATGTATGCTTGCGCTGTTTTGGGATCAATGCATGCTAAAGGGCTTGGCGTAAGACGAAATTTAGATAATGCAGCTACCTATTTTAAAAAGTCATGTGACGGTGGTGAAGGATTTGGTTGTCTTCTTTTAGGCAAACTCTACGAAGATGGTTTTGGCGTTAATAAAAATTATGCCACTGCAAAATTACTATTAGATAAGTCCTGCGCTTTAGGTAATGAAGAGGGCTGTAAAAACGCAAAGTTCTTAGAAGAAAAGCAAAAAAAAGAGACTAAATAAGAAAAAAAGGATACGGTATATGAGTAATTTCAATCAAAAGTTAAAAGTAGCTGTTGTAGCTTTACTTGCAGTAATGAACTTTTCTTTATCAGTAAGTGCTCTCGAGAATTCTCCTGCCAAGACAAATGAAAAAGCATCATCTTTAAACGATGCGATTAAATCCCATATCGTAAAATGCTTAGCCAAAGATGCTAAAGAGTGTTCAAAGGCTGCTGTTTTATTTCAAAACGGCATTGGTGTTACTCAAAGTAATTCTCAGGCCTTAGCCTATTTTGATAAAGCCTGCTCTTTAAATTCAGGTACAGACTGTATGAGATTAGCCAATCGCTATGTGGTTGGCGATGGGGTAGAACTGAACTCAAAGACTGCTTTTTCATATTATAAAAAAGCTTGCAGTGCCAATGTATCAGAAGCTTGCAGAAACTTGGGCTTTATGTTCGAACTTGGCGATGGTACAGAGCAGAATTTAGAAAAAGCTGCTGTGATGTATCAGTATTCTTGCAATCTTAAAAATGAAGATGGTTGCAAGCAGCTAGAAAGATTAGTCTCAAAAGTTAAGAAAAAGTGATTTTTTGTATTGTAATGAGTACAATACTAGTTTGAATATAGCTTTAGCTTGTTAAGTGTAATTCATGTTTTAGGTTTTATTTACCAATTTGTTTGTAAAGTAGTGTTGGTATGAAGTTGTTTAAAGTAACTAAATCAGCAGTGTTGCTAGCATCGTTGTATTCTGCGATGTCTATAGGCATTACTTTGCCTGCTCCACCTCCTGAGTTACCAGATACTCTTACTAAATTTAGAACATTAGAACAGTTAAATGAAGATCGCACTCAAGATAACAGTGCCTATGTACCTTTTACGGAAAATGTTGAGATTGAATCTGCTCCTTTCGTACCAGGAGATGATTCTGCAGGCATTGTAAGAATTGCATCAATATATACTCCAGAGGCTACAGTAGGTGTGCCAGACTATGGTGGAGCTATTGTAAGATTTTATGATCTTGAAGGTATTCCTTGGAATATCGCTTCTGTTCGATGTGAAAACCAGGGTTTCTCAGCAGAGGTCACAGCATCACCATCAGAACTTTTGATTAAACAGGGGTTAGGTGCAGTATCTACCAAAATGGCTGTGTCATTAGAGAACTATGACACTCCTTTGGTATTTACTTTGTCTCCTGTAAAACTTGAGCGCAATGGTACTCCAATTAACACTGTGATCTATGCCGTAAGAATAAAAAGCTATACCAATACACAAGGGTATGTTTTCCCAAATGTGCATGAGGTACCAAAACCCAATCCTCAAGCGCAGGTTGCAAAGTTTGACGGTATCAATTTAAGTGAAGTTGAAAATAATCTTGTAGAGGCTGTAAGAGCTATTAAGCAAGAAGAAACTAAGTAAACGTATTGATTGCTGATAAAAAATTAGAGAACCAAAAGTACAAAAGTAAGTACATAAAAATGTTTAAGTCTTTAATTATCTCTTTATTCTTGATTTTGCCATTATCTGTTAATGCAACTCAGATGCAATGTCATGGACAGGCAAAACACTGGAGAGATGTAGCCTATAGCACAGGTCCCATGAGCAAATACAAAGATTTAAGAAAATGTATTGCCTGGACAGCTTATCAGTTTAATCTCCCTGAGGAACTGATGTATGCCATGTTAGATGTAGAGCGTGGTCCTATTAACGGTACATGTAAGACCAATAAAAATGGTACCCAGGACTGTGGTCCTGCTCAGATCAACGATGTGCGTTTAAAAGAATTAAGACAGTTTGAGCTTACCAAAAGTGATATTAAAAGTAAGCCTTGCCACAATATGTGGGCGATGGGCTATCTTTTAAGACGTGAAATTGAAAAGGCTGATGGTAAGATTTGGCGTGGTGTGGGTAATTATCACTACCATTATTCAGTAAATTCTGAAATTCATAATCGTTATATTAGAAAAGTAAAATCGTCTTGGCGCAAGCTAAACCGTAAGATTGAAAACTATTGCTCTCAACGCTAATTTTCAGATCTGACTAAGACGTATAAAGATTTTTAATATTGGAGCTGACCATGGGAAATTTACGCAATATTCTTGTAGTTATTGAAATAAAGCAGCTACGTCAGCCTGCTCTTGAAAGAGGTATTGCTTTATATAATTATGCAATGGCTCATAATAAGAAAGAGCAAAGACACGATGATGTAAAGATCATTGCTGTTCTTCCTGTAGCTCAGGAACCATGGAATCTGACCAGCTTTTTAGCAGTGGATAAAACTCAGTTTGAAAAAGCTTACAAAAAAAAGCAGGAACGTTGGTTAAAAGCCTATTTAGCAGTTAATGCTATGGGCGTTAAGATTGAGACTAAAGTAATTTTCTCACGAGAAGTTGGTAAAGACTTAGTAGATATCGCCAAAGAGAACTGTTGCGATATCTTAATTAAAACTGCTGAAATTCATGGTCTTTTAGATTCAGTGATTTCAACTCCATTAGACTGGCAGATGCTGCGTCATTCAGCAGTTCCTGTATGTATTGCTAAAGATCATCTGTGGACACCATCAGGAACTATTGCTGTAGCAGTGGATTTATCAGATCCTGATGACGAAATGTTAAGACTTACTAATCTGCGTTTATTAAGAGAAGCTCAAAGATTATCTTTGTTTACTGGTTGTAAGATTGCTTTAATTAACGCAATTACTCCTATTATCCCTCCTGTAGCTGTTGATCTTCCAGGCTATACACCTGACAGCGTATATGACAATGCTCTAAAGGAAGGCTGCAAGAGGGCTCTATCTTTTGCAACTCGTCACAAGATCGCTCCTAATGATTGCCACATTGGTGAAGGAAATCTTGATGATGTGATTTATGATGAGTGCAAGAAACTCAACCCAACTGCTTTATTTATCGGAACCTCTGCTCGAAAGGGTATTGCTTCAGCATTAATTGGTAATATCTGTGAGAGAGTATCTGATAATTTAAGCTGTGATGTGGTTGTAATCACTCCAAAGGCTGTAATCAGAAATGTACCCACAGCTAATCCTTCAAAAAGCTATTAAGAAATAATAACTATGCAAAACGATCATAATCTGACAGAAAGGGCAGATGCTTACGCACGCAATGTAAGTCCGTACTTCAATATTGAGGATAAACAGGAAAAATATAAAGCAGACAAACTCTTTAAGAGACTGCGTCGTAAAGTAGGTCATGCAATAGGTGACTATGGCATGATTGAAGAGAATGACAAGATCTTAGTTTGTATGTCTGGTGGAAAGGACAGCTATTTTCTTTTAGATGTCTTACTCTCATTAAAGAGATCTGCTCCAATTAACTTTACTATTATTCCAGTTCACATTGACTCAGGCTTTCCTAATGCACCTGAGTATATGCTAGAAGATCATTTAAAAAAGGTCGGTCTTCCTTATTATATTATCCAGAGGCCGGTCTATGAACTATGCAAAGAGAAGGTGGGAGAAGGAATTCCTTACTGTTCAATGTGTTCACGCCTGCGCAGGGGCTATCTTTACTCTTTTGCCCGTGAAATCGGCGCTAATAAACTGGCTTTAGGTCATCACAAGGATGACTGTCTTGCAACTTTTTTCTTGAATCTGTTTTATTCAGGTATCATGAAGGCTATGCCTCCAATTTTAAGAAATGATAAGGACGATCTGACTGTAATCAGACCTCTTATTTACTGCAGAGAAAAAGATATAGTTTCTATTTCTAAAATAAAAGAGTACCCTGTTCTTCCAAAAGGATTGTGCGGCTGGGGTGAGGATCAGCAGAGGGCCAATATGAATAAGATGATCCGCTCATGGGATAAACAGTTCCCAAAGAGAGCAGATATTGTCTTTAAGGCAATTAAGAATGTAGTCCCATCTCATCTGTTAGATAAAGAGCTGTTTGACTTTTCAAAGATCTCAAACGGTCCTAAGGTAAAGTAAAACAAAAATGGAGCCATTAGGCTCCATTCTTCTGAATCTTTCTTTTAATCATGTCCTGCTATTAACAGCGACAGGATCACACCTACTAGAATGAAGAAGAATCTTAAAGATACCTTTTTCTTATTTTCACAGTTACGAAGTCTTGGTAAGAGATCGGAGAGTGAAACATAGACAAAGCTAGCGCCTGACAGAGCTAAAGCATAAGGAACAAGCTCTTTTACTGTTGATAAGATAAAGTAGCCAATAATACCACCGCTTACACAGCCAAATAAGGCTACACCATTGACAATAAAAGCTCTTTTATTGCTCATTCCCAAATCTAGCATAATGGCATAGTCGCCTAACTCATGAGCTATCTCATGAGAGAGTACAGCAACTGTCACAGCAAAGCCTAAAGCCGGATTAGTCAGATAAGCACTTGCGATTACCATACCATCACAAAAGTTATGCAGTGATGAGCCAAATAGAATTCCAAAAGAACCATTAGCTAGCGAATGACTGTGACCGCAACAGTCAACTTTTCCTTTATTACCTGAGAAAAAGAACATCTCAACGAAAGTTAAAAATAGCATGGAAAATAAAATTACCATGCCGATTTTATGAGGATCGCTCTCTTCCATAGCCTCGGGAATAATATGGGTTACAGCAAGAGTTATCAAAAAGCCCACAGCAATAAGTGACAGAGGCTTTGAATAACGTCTAATCAGCTTTGGACCGATGAGTATGCATAAAAGTGCTGATACTACAGCACTTACAGAACATGATAGTAAAATCAATAACATAGATTTTATTCTCTTGAATTTAATAGAGCTTTGTAAACGTCAAAGGCTTCTTTGGTTTCTTTGACGTCATGAACTCTGACCATCTGAGCTCCACGTTCGATACTTAAAAGAGCACCTGCTACGGAACCTACGATTCTTTCATCTGCTTTTTCAATATTACAAGCAGCTTTAATCATAGATTTACGAGATAAAGCAGACAGTACCGGATAGCCTAAATCCACAAAGTGTTGCATATGATCTAAAAGCTGATAGTTGTGTTTAGCTGATTTTCCAAAGCCAAAGCCTAAATCAAGAATGATGTTCTCTTTTTTAATACCGGCTTTGATTGCATCATCAACTCTGTCTAAAAGGAACTTCTCGACCTCTTTTACAACGTCCTCATAATGAGGATCTGCTTGCATAGTCTTAGGATCGCCCTGCATGTGCATTAAGATCACAGGACACTGTAATTTAGCAGCCATCTCTAAGGCACCATCCAGTCTTAAAGCTCTGATATCATTCCAGATATGAGCACCTGCTTTTACAGCCTCTTCCATAACTTTTGGCTGTGAAGTGTCAATTGAAATCATGACATCAAGTTCTTTTGAGATCTTTTCAACAACAGGAATTACTCTTAATAATTCTTCATCTAAAGGTACAGGAGTAGCCCCAGGTCTTGTGGACTCACCACCAATGTCAATAATGGTAGCCCCTTCTTTTACCATTTGCTCTGCATGTGCTAAAGCTCTATCAAGAGTGTTCCATCTGCCTCCATCTGAAAATGAATCTGGGGTGACATTTAAAATACCCATGATTTTTGGAGTATCCAGGTTCAAAGTTTTATTGTTAAATGAGATTTGCATATTTTTGTCTCCAAAATCAGAATATTAGTTCAAATAGTAGATTTTTGATTATAGCATTGAATGTGATTGCTATCACATTGAAATCAAGATATAAATGCCTTTATTGTGACTTTTTACTTATTTGAATAAAGATGCCAGATCATTCTGAACCTGTTCACGCTCAGCTTTACTATTTTGGATAGGGCTTTGTGAATTGTTCTGCATAACTGCATTAGCTGGGTTTCTTGCAGAAACTTTATTATTAGAAACAGCACTTGAATTATCAATTGTGGAGTTCTTTACCAGAGCCACTTTTTTTACGGAGGCAACTTTTTGTTTTAAGAGGCGTTGAGCAAAAGCTCTTTCCCAAGCAACTTGATTTCTACTCTCGTGTTTTGATGACCAGTAAGAGGTGAAGGCTTTTAATTCAGCTTCTGTAAAAGAACTTTCAGCCAGACCGCACAGAACACAAGCTTCATGAAACGAAGCTGTAGGTCTCCAAGAATTGGTCATATAAAAAGGTTTTGAAGGAAGTTCTTCAACTTCCTTAATAAAAAGGGGCAGGATAAAAGTATTACCTTGCCATGGAGCATCTTCTTTTTCTTTTTTGATAAGACCAGCGTGTTCTAGTTCATTTAAAACTAAACAGGCTACCTCAAAATTTGGCGTAGTAGGAAAGTAAGTGCTGTCTGAAGAGAGGTATGAAGCAATTGATGATAAGTCTGTAAGACACTGGTTCTGCTCAGATCTAGGTCTTAAATAGAGCATATACAGCGATCTTGCAATATGACTTAAATTACTTTTGTTCAGATATTGTATTTCTAATGCGTTCATAAGAAAAATTCTATCATAAGTTTTGATTTTTAAGCTTAATTTAAAATAACACTAGTAAGCTTTTTTTATAAAAAAGCCCTCAAATTTGTATGATTAATATTTATTAAATTTTCAAATTAATATTTTTATTAATAAAAAAAAATTTATGTAACATTTTGAAAAATATCAATTATTTAAAAAATTGAATTTTACTTTTTTAAATCATAAATATCTATGATAAGATTGTTTTATCAGGGCTTTGAACACATAAATAAGGTATGCCATGAGACAGCCTATAAAACAGTTAAAAACTAAAAAAACAGAAGTAATTACATTAGCTACAGCATGCAAAATGTTAGGAATATCTGAAGCTACAGGTAAAAACTGGCTCAGATTAGGCAAGTTATCAGCTAAAGATACTGAAACAGGTAAGCTTATCTATAAGCATGAAGTTGAGAATCTCCTATTATCTTTGAAAAAAGATAATAGCAATGTTTTAAAATCAAGACGTAATAAAACAGCTTTAAAGGGTAGAGAACTTTATGTAAATTACGTCTCAAGAGAATCCCCAAATCATGCAGCTGTCGCTTTATTGGTAAATGGCTTTACAGGTTCTACCACAGCTATTACAGCTTTATTATGTGAATCCTTCCTGCAACTTCTAGTTGATGCCAAAAGAATCAAATCAAACTGTACTAAGCAATACTTTAGAGCATACTTAGAAGGCACTTTAGATGCTGATATTTATGATTGGCTGTTACTTGAGCTTATGGATAAAACCTCAAGAAACACTCTGCTGTCAGCTTCAAAGAAGCTCCCTTCCTTTACCTTACATTTTGTGCCTTTTGAAGATACTTTAGGTCTTATCTATCTGTCTTTGATGGAACTGTCTAAAAGAAGACAGTCAGGACGTTATTACACTCCTCAGTCTTTAACCGATACTGCTGTAGAAACACTTCAGGTATCTAGAGGTCGTGTGTTCTTGGATCCTTGCTGTGGTTCTGGTAACTTCCTGTTACGCTTATTAAGACGTGGCGCTAGAGTTGAGGATCTGTACGGTTGTGATTTAGATGGTTTTTCAGTTACTTTAGCAAGAATTAACTTTGTTTTATCGGGTAACTGCTCAGATAAAGATACCTTACAAGATCACTTACTAAAGTGCGATACCATTACCTGTAGAAGTCTGCCTCAGGTAGATGTGGTACTAGGAAATCCACCTTGGGGTTCTTGTGATGATGAGAAAGTGGTTTCCCGTTATGCAAGAACTTTAATTTGCGCAGAAAAAAAACGACCATGCTATGCTGATCTTTTCGTTGAGAGATCATTAAATTTATTAAAAGATGGCGGTATTGTTCAGTTCGTGCTGCCAGAAGCATTATTAAATGTAGCTTCTCACGAAACCATTAGAGCCTTTATCACCGAGCATGCCCGTGTGCGTTCTGTACGCTATTTAGGTGAAGTTTTCCATGCTGTTCAATGTCCAAGTGTTATCTTAACCTTAGAAAAAACATCATTCAGTAATGCCTCTGGCGATGTGATTGTGAATGTTGGTGACTCTAATTATATTGTTCGACGTCAAAGAAAAGGTGCTGATTTTAATTTTAAAGTTACAGATCAGGAATCCTTAGTTTTAGACAAGATGGATGATCTTGAGCATTGTGTAAAGTTAAAGGGACATGCAAAATTTGCTTTAGGTATTGTTACTGGTTCTAACAACAATTCTATCTTTAAAGAGAAAATTGAAGGTTCTGAACCTGTATTAAGAGGTCTTGATATTGAGCCTTTTAAAATCAATCTACCAGACAGTTTTATTAAGTATGAAGAAGGCTCTTTCCAGCAGGTAGCTCCAATGGAACTGTACAGAGCTAAAGAAAAATTAGTTTACAGATTTATTGCAAAGTACCCAATTGTAGCTGTAGATACTCACGGTATGTTAACTTTAAACAGCTGCAATTTATTGGTCCCAGAGTTTAAAGACTTATCTGCAACATATTTAGCTGCAGTCTTAAACTCAAGTGCAGTACGTTTCTACTTTGAAAAGAAGTTCCATACCATTAAAATCTTACGTTCTTTATTAGAAGAAGTTCCCGTACCTGTAGCTTCAAAAGAAGATCAGATGTACATAGAGTTTTTAGTAGAAGAGCTAAAAGAAGCAGATGAAGTAGCATCAAAAGAGATTATTAAGAAGATTGATAGAAAAATTGCCGAGATCTATGGATTGGGCAAACGTGCTTTAAAACTTATAAGTCAAGTTTAATTGCAAAAGCTATCAATTTAATTTAGAATTTTGAAAAATTTTTAGGAGATCTGAACATGTTTAACATGGGTAATATGATGAAGCAGGCGCAAATGATGCAGGAGCGTCTGCAGAAGGCACAGGAAGAGATTGCTAACCTTGAGGTTGTTGGTGAGTCAGGTGCCGGTATGGTAAAGGTAACCATGACAGGTTCACATGAAGTTCGCCGTGTTGAAATTGATGACTCAATTTTCAAAGATGACAAAGAGATCTGTGAAGATCTATTAGCTGCAGCCTACAACGATGCACATCGTCGTATCGAAGAGCAGTCAAAAGAGAAGATGGCTGCTGTAACCGGTGGTATGCAGTTACCTCCAGGTTTAAAGTTACCATTCTAATCATGTCATCTAGTACTCTGCTTGATAACCTAATCGAGTCATTACAGGTCATGCCAGGTGTAGGGCCTGTAAGTGCTACTCGAATTGCTTATTACCTTTTAGACAGAAAACGTCAGGAAGGTTTGAATATGGCTCAAATCATCGAGCAGAGCCTTAAAAACATTTCTTTATGTCCTCATTGCAGAAACTATACAGACGAAGAAAATGAGCCTTGTGAGCTTTGCAAATCTGACAAACGCAGAAGTTCAGGCAGTATCTGTGTAGTAGAAACTCCTACAGATGTTTCTGCAATTGAATCAAGTTCATCCTATTCAGGAAATTATTTCGTACTTCATGGTCATTTAAGCCCATTAGATGGTATTGGTCCTAAAGAATTAGGTCTTGATGTGCTTCGTTCAAGATTAGAAACCGAAGATGTCAAAGAGTTAATTCTTGCATTAAGTCAGACTGTAGAAGGTGATGTTACAGCATCATATATTGCAAGTATGGCTAAAAAGTATGGAATTACCGTTTCAAGAATAGCAACAGGTGTTCCTTTAGGCGGAGATTTAGGCTCTGTTGACGGTAATACTCTTGCAATGTCGTTTAACTACAGAAGAAATATGTAATTCATAATTGTATCTTTTTACAATTTTGTTGTTGGCGTCTATTATTTTTTTCTTTTAAAACGATAGTATCAGAACATCTTTTGTGAGTTATTCGCTTCAGGAGCAAGGATGTTTACTTTTTTTGTTGTACTAATTATTTTCCTTTTCATAATAGGAGCTTTATCTGATGATAAAAATAAATCTGGTAATTCTACCAAAAATTCATCATCATCTTCTTCTAAGTCGACTTACCATTCAAGAACATCTAGTCCAAGCGTAAACAATGATTTTAAGCCTATAACTCATAATACAGATTTTCATTCAAGAGTGTCTGAGATTGCTCATTCTACTATTAATGAATCACCGTATGTTAATCCTTATGGACGATCATTTTCTTCTCCGATAGTTGAGTATTTACAAGATAAAGGTATCAATTGTTTATATCATTTCACAGAAGAGTCCAATTTACAAAGTATAAGAAAATATGGCTTGATATCAAGAAATGAGATCAATTTAAGAAACATAAATGTCGTCTGTGGTGGTGATGAGTTGTCTCAACGATTGGATGACAGAGCAAATCTCAGTGGTTATGTAAGACTTAGCTTTTGCAGTGATTTACCTATGAGATATAAGTTGATAATAAATGGAAGGCGATTAGTTCTTTTAAAAATAAATTTGAATGTAATAAAAAACGACACCATCATAACTGATATAAATGCAACAGATAATAACTGTAGAAGGGGGAAAGGCTTAGACGGATTAAAAATGTTGGATTTCGATTCTATCAAGTTAGAATTAAGAGAAACTCACAAGGGTACCACTGAATATAAAGCAAGACAGGCTGAAGTTTTGCTGCATTCAGTAAGGGTAGAGGATATATTAAATATTTATGATCCAATAATATTATATTAAGTTGATTTTTCTTAAGCAGTCTTTATACTTTTCAAGTTTTTTTGTTTTAGTGGTGATTATTTATGGCAAATAGACCATATTTTTCTATATGTGACGATGGAAAAGCATTTTATAAAGAAAATAATGTTGATTTCGAGTTTTTTTCTGGTTTTTCAATTGTGCAAAAACAAAAATCAATTAGATCTCTTCATGACTCGATTCTAAAGATAAAACCAAATGCAAAAATTCTTGAAGTCTCAAGGAAATCTGAAAATCCATTAGGTAATAGCCTAAGTGCTTTTAACCTTCTTTATGAATTTGATGATGGATTGAAGGTTCCTTTAGAAAATGTTTTTCAGTCATCAAAAGTGTTTAGAAATGGTGGTCCTTATTTGGAACTTCTGAAAGTAACACCTGTAGAGGCAAAAAGGTATGAAAAGCTTAAGACATCTGGTGCCCTTACTAAGTTTGTTTTAAATAGAATGGAATGGCCGTTAGAGCCAAAAACTATGTTTTATGATTATATATACATAAAATCATTGGTATCCAATAAGAGTTTATGTGAGAAGTTATTAAACTTTGACACTTTTACAGATATTGAATTTAATCCTAAAAAATCATTTAACTGCCAAGCTCGTTCTGTTGCAATTTGTGTCTCACTTTTAAAGTATGGAAGAATTAATGATTATCTGCAAGACCGTGACTTATTTAAAGAGATTTATAGAGATCAAAAGTTAGAGCCGATTCAAACTAGCTTATTTTAGTAATCTTGTTTTTAAGTATTGATCAGTCATTTTGAAAATTGGCTGATCAGCTTTTTTTCTCTATTGAGTCTCATTCAAAATTTACTTTGTCAATAAATAGTAAACACATAATCTTATGTCTCTTTTGAATTGCAGAAAAACTTAAATCATATTAAAACTCCTCTTGAAATTACAAATACTAATCCCCATATAGTCTTACAGATATTCGGATGCGATAATGGCATCTTAGACTTATGGAGAATAATTAAAAATGACAGCTACAGTACATGGCTTTCAGACTCAAGTTACTAAACTTTTAGATTTACTTGCAAATTCACTATATTCAAACAAAGAAGTATTCCTGCGTGAGCTTATCTCAAATGCATCAGATGCTATTGATAAGTTGCATTTCTTGTCATTGACCAATCAGGATTTAATCAAAGATGATCCAACCTTTAAGATACAGATCCGTCCTGATAAAGACGCTAAGACCTTAACCATTACTGATAACGGTATTGGCATGACCTTAGATGAGGCAAACAGTCACTTAGGTACTATTGCTGAGTCTGGTACTGAAGCTTTCATGAAGAACCTAACTGGTGATGCAAAGAAGGACTCTCAGTTAATCGGTCAGTTCGGTGTTGGTTTTTATTCTGCATTCATTGTTGCAGATAAAGTAACAGTTGTATCACGTTCTGTAAATTCAAAGCCAGAAGAGGGTGTTCGCTGGGAATCAGACGGTAACGGCACCTTTACCTCAGAGATCGTAAATGTTCCATTCCGTGGTACTCAGATCATCCTGCACTTAAAGGATTCAGAAAGTGAGTTCCTAGATACTTGGAAACTGCGCGAGTGCATTACTAAGTACTCAGATCATATTTCAACTCCTGTAGAGCTATACGAAGAGAAGTATGAAACTCCTAAAGAGGGAGAGGATAAGGATGAGAAAAAAGAGCCTGAGAAGAAGTTTGAGTATACCCAGGTTAACAATGCTCAGGCTTTATGGACAAGAGCTCCTAAAGACATTAAATCTGAAGAGTACATCGAGTTCTATAAACATTTAAGTCACGACTATCAGGATCCATTAACCTATGCTCATAACAAGGTTGAAGGTGATCTTGAATATACATCATTACTGTATGTTCCAAAGCAGGCTCCATGGGATCTGTACAACCGTCAGAATGAGCATGGTCTAAAGCTGTACGTTCAGCGTGTATTCATCATGGATAAGGCAGAAGCCTTCTTACCTAACTATTTACGTTTTATCCGTGGTTTGGTTGATACTAATGCACTTCCATTGAACGTATCACGTGAATTATTACAGGAAACAGCTGTAACTCGTAAGTTAAAGAAAGCTTTAACCAAGCGTGTTCTAACCATGTTAGACAAGTTATCAAAGGATAAAGAGAAATACGCTGAGTTCTACAAGCAGTTTGGTAACGTTTTAAAGGAAGGTCCTGTTGAGGATTATGACAATAAGGATGCTATCTTAAAGTTATTGCGCTTTGCTTCAACTCACAATGAGTCATCAGTGCAAGATGTAAGCTATGAAGACTACATCTCTCGTATGAAGGAAGGTCAGGACAAGATCTACTACATTACAGCTGAGAGCTATGAGGCTGCTGTAAATTCACCTTATCTTGAGAACTTAAAGAATAAGGGTATTGAAGTACTTCTAATGTGGGATCGTGTTGATGAGTGGTTAATGGGCAACATCACCGAGTTCTCAGGTAAAGAGTTCGTTTCTGCAAATTCTCAGGACTTAAAGTTAGGCAAATTAGCTGACGAAGAGGAAAAGAAGAAGCAGGAGACTGTAGCTCAAGAGAATAAAGATCTAGTAGAGCGCTTCAAGAAAGCTTTAGGTGATAAGGTTAAGGATGTAGTTGTATCAACTCGTCTTATCGATTCTCCTTCATGCGTTATTTCAGATACCAACCGTATGATGACTATGCAGATGCGTCGTCTGCTTGAGGCAAGCGGTCAGAAACTGCCTGACGAGAAGTACACTCTTGAGATTAATCCAGAGCACAAGTTAGTTCAGAAGGCTTATGCTGAGGCTGATGAATCAAGATTCTCACAGTGGGCTGACTTAATTTATGAGCAGGCATTACTTGCAGATCAAGGTGCTCTAAAAGATCCAAGCACTTTCGTGAAGGCAATGAATACTCTGCTTTTAGGTTAGTAAATATTATTTTGGGGCTGATGCACTTTTTTGTATCAGCTCCTGATTTTAAAGGAGATCTGATGATCTCCTTTTTCATTTTTACGCTTTACATTTTTTAACTTCTCTTTAACAAAATAGCTTAATAAGCTCATTTTGATTTAACAGACTCTCCTTAACATAAAAAACGTGCAATGGGCACAGAGAAATAAATTTAAGAGAGTAAAAATGAAAAAGTCATTATTAGCTTTAGCAGTTTTAGCTACAACAGTTTCAGCAAATGCAGCAACAGTTTACGATAAAGATGGTATTTCTTTAAAGGCAGATGGCCGTGTACAGGCTGTAATTTACAATGGTGCTAACAAGTTAGCAGGTGAGAGCGATTCTACATTACAGAATTCAGCTCGTTTTGGTATCGTTGGTTCTACTAAAGTAGGTATCGTTAAGTTAACTGGTTACTCACAGTGGGATATGGCTGATTCTAGCTCAAAAGTAGGTAACGGCATTAAAGGTCGTGATCAGTTCGTTCAGGCTGACATTGAGAACTTTGGTGGTTTCAAGGCTGGTCGTTTTAAGGGCGCAATTAACTTCGTTCAGTCAGTAACCGACGTATTTGATGATTACGGCTGCAATGCAATCACAGCAAACGATGAGCGTAACTCAGGCCGTATCGAGTACGCTTTTGCAGCAAACGGTTTTGACTTAAAGTTAGGTTACTTAACTGCAAACAATTCTTATAAGTTAGAGCAGGGCTTTAAGGCTCAGAAGGCCGTAGCAGTTAACGATGGTGCTTCAATTGGAGCAGGTTATACCTTCTATAACGTAGGCTTTGGTCCATTATCAATTCGTGCAGGTTACGAGTTAATCAATGGTCAGAATGATAACCACTTAAATGAAAATGGTTATGCTGTTTATATGACAGACCTTGATAAAGTTAATACCTATTCAGTTGGTGCTTTATGGGGTGATCTTGCTCAGGGATTCTACACTGGTTTAGTTTACAACAACCGTACCTTCAAGTTCCGTGAGGTTAATGTTGAAGACTTAAAGACCAAAGGCTTTGAGTGGGTAGTAGCATATACCTTGGAGTGTGGCGTAAGCTTTAGAACAGGTTATAACGTAATAAACTTCAGCCAAGATGGCAAGTATGCTAATGACATCGACTACACACAGAAGTCAATTCCAGCTTACATTAACTACCAGGTAACTCCAAACTTCAACGTATGGACAGAAGCTCGCTTTGATTTAACCAACGAAGACGATTTAGCTGGTATTAACAAGGCAGGTATCAATGCTTCTTATTCATCAGATAAGAACTTTGCAAGCTTGGGAGCTCGTTATACCTTCTAATTTCAAAAGTTGATGTTGATTAGATAGATAATCCCTCATTTCCTGCCAAATGTGGCAGGATTTTTTTATTGAAGCCTTACTTTACAAGTCTTGATGCTCTGCTAAATGCTTTAGAAAAGCCAGACAGACTGAAATAAAGATCTAAATTTCCTATCTTAAAATTGACTTTATTCCCACTTTTGAACAATTTTACTAACTCATCATTCTTGCTTTGAGGTACAAAGCATTCACTTACATTTTCGTCTTCAACACATTTAGCTTCGAATTTATAGACAATATGAAGTGACCTCCGCGAATGTAAATTCGTGGATTTACCGTGTAA
>ERZ773202.1308-NODE-1308-length-16593-cov-6.095538_pt1 | contig 16593 bp, 11 predicted proteins | sample MGYA00580998_ERZ773202 | MGnify/ENA primary metagenome ERZ773202 (study PRJEB29015, sample SAMEA2737803) | human gut metagenome | biome: human gut; feature: human-associated habitat; material: faeces | place: China | collected 2012 ...
CGTTGGAGGCGTCCTCGTTCAGTTCCATCTGGTAGCCGCCGGGCAGGGTGCGGATGAAGTGGTCGGCGTTGGCAGCCTTGGCGGCGGCGATCACTTCTTCGTCGGTAGCATCCAGACGGCCATAGCGGATGTTCTCCATGATGGTGCCCTTGAACAGCCATGTGTCCTGCAGCACCATGCCGAAGCCCTCACGCAGGGCGCTGCGGTCAAAGTCACGCACATCGTGGCCGTTCAGGGTGATGGAACCGGAATCCACATCATAGAAGCGCATGAGCAGCTTGACCATGGTAGTTTTGCCCGCGCCGGTAGGGCCGACGATAGCCACCTTCTGGCCGGGCTTGACCTCACAGCTGAAATCGTGGATGACGGTCTTGTCCGGGGTGTAGCCGAAGCGGACATGACTGAATGTCACCTGACCGTTGATGCAGCCAGGGTCGGCCCGGCGGGCCGGGTCTGCCTGCTGATCCTCTTCCGGCTCGTTCAGAAACTCGAACACCCGCTCAGCGGCAGCGGCCATGCTCTGCAGCATGTTGGACACCTGAGAAAGCTGCTGGATGGGCTGGGTGAAGTTCTTGACGTACTGGATGAAGGCCTGAATGTCACCGATGGTAATGGTGCCGTTTGCCGCAAAAATGCTGCCCACGATGGCCACTGCCACGTAGCCCAGATTGCCCACAAAGTTCATAATGGGCATCATCAGGCCGGAGAGAAACTGGCTCTTCCATGCGGATTCGTACAGCTTATCGTTGGCGGCGTTGAAGTCGTTCAGCACCACGGCCTCACGGTTGAAGGCTTTGACCACGTTGTGGCCGGAGTAGACTTCTTCCACCTGACCGTTCACAACGCCCAGAATGGACTGCTGTGCCTTGAAGTATTTCTGGCTGAACTTGACCACGATGAGCACCAGCACCAGCGAGACCGGCAGGATCAGCAGGGCGATCAGGGTCATCTTCGGGCTGATGGACAGCATCATGACCAGCACGCCGATCATGGTGGTCACACTGGTGATGAGCTGGGTGATGCTCTGGTTCAGGCTCTGGCCCAGCGTGTCCACATCGTTGGTGATGCGGGACAGCACCTCGCCCACGGTGCGCTTTTCAAAGTAGGCAAGGGGCAGGCGGTTGATCTTTTCGCTGATCTGACGGCGGAAGTCGTAGCAGACTTTCTGGGAAAGGCCGGTCATGAGCCAGCCCTGAATAAAGCTGAAGGCGCTGCTCAGCAGGTACATCCCCAGCAAAAACAGCAGTACCCGGCCAATATACACAAAGTCGATGCTGCCGGTGCCGCGCAGCTTGGCGATCCAGCCGGTGGCAAGAGCCGTGGTGGCCTTTGCCAGCACCTTGGGGCCTGCAATGTTGAAGATGGTAGAAAGAATGGCAAATACAATGGCGGTAACGAGCGAAAGGCGGTAGCGGCCAAGGGTGCGCACAAGCTGCAGCAGGGTGCCCTTGAAGTCCTTGGCGCGTTCGGTCGTCATGCGTCCGGGTCTTGGCATATCACTCACCCTCCTTTTCGGTATTCAGAGATTTGAGGTCCAGCTCCTTCTGGCTCAGCTGGCTGCGGGCGATCTCCTGATACTCCGGGCAGGAAGCCATCAGCTGGGCATGGGTGCCCTTGCCCACCAGACGGCCTTCGTCCAGCACCAGGATCTGGTTTGCGTGCAGCACAGTGGAGATGCGCTGTGCCACAATGATAACGGTAGCGTTATCGGTCTGGGCTTTCAGTGCACGGCGCAGGGCAACATCGGTCTTAAAGTCGAGGGCAGAAAAGCTGTCGTCGAACAGATAAATTTTGGGGTCCTTGGCAATGGCGCGTGCAATGGAAAGGCGCTGCTTCTGGCCGCCGGACACATTGGAGCCGCCCTGTGCAATGGGGCTTTGGTAGCCCTCGGGCTTTGCGTCGATGAACTCGGTGGCCTGCGCAATGGCGGCAGCCTTTTTTACATCGGCATCGGTGATGTGCTCCCCGCCGAACTTCAGGTTCGAGTCGATGGTGCCGCTGAACAGCACGCCCTTCTGGGGCACATAGCCCAGCAGATCGTGCAGCTGTGCCTGCGGCATATTGCGCACATCGATGCCATCCACGGTCACGCTGCCGCCGGTGACATCATAAAAGCGGGGGATGAGGTTGAGCAGGGTGGATTTGCCGCAGCCGGTAGAGCCGATGATGGCGGTGGTCTCGCCGGGCTTTGCGGTAAAGCTGATGTGCTCCAGCGCATCGCTGTCCGCACCCGGGAAGCGGAAGCTCACATCGTGGAACTCTACCTCACCCTGCCAGTTTTCGTGCTCCTGCGCGGGCTTTGCAGCAGCTTCGTCCGGGTCGTTGATGGTGGCCCTGGTGCGGATCACCTCGTCGATGCGCTCCGCAGCCACACCGGCGCGGGGCAGCATGACGGCCACCATGGCCAGCATCAGGAAGGACATGACGATCTGCATGGTGTAGGTGATGAATGCGATCATCTCGCCCACCTGCATGGTGCCGTTGTCCATGGCCTTGCCGCCGAACCAGACGATCAGCAGGCTGGTGCCGTTCATGATGAGGGTCATAAAGGGCATCATGGCAACCATGGCACGGTTGGTGAACAGCTGGGTGCTCATCAGGTCTTTGTTGGCCTTGTCGAAGCGCTCCTCCTCAAACTTTTCACGGCTGAAGGCACGCACCGGCATGATGCCGGTCAGAATCTCGCGGCTGACGAGGTTCAACCGGTCCACCAGCTTCTGCATGATCTTGAACTTGGGCATGGCCACACTCATCAGGAAGAAGATGAGCAACAGCAGAACAGCCACATCCAGCACGATGATCCAGGAAAGGCCGGTGCTGCTGTTCAGCACATGCAGCACGCCGCCAATGCCCAGAATGGGCGCATAGGCCACCATGCGCAGCAGCATGACGCAGACGAACTGCACCTGCTGGATGTCGTTGGTGGTGCGGGTGATGAGGGACGCGGTGGAGAAGTTCTCGATCTCCGCATTGGAGAAGTGGATGACGGCGGAGAAGGTCTCGCGGCGCAGGTCGCGGCCGATGGCGGCGGACACCCGGGAGGCCAGGAAGCCCACCGCGATGGACACGGCCACCATCAGCAGGGTCAGGGCCAGCATCTGGCCGCCTACCTTATATAAATAGTGCATCTGCACATCGTGGGCGATGCCCTGGGCCTCGTATTCCAGCCCCACCAACAGCAGAGCCTGGCTCTTCAGGTTCTCCACCACGGTGTCGTCCAGCTGGCCGATGGCACTGGTCAGCTGCTGCTGCACGGCGTCGCGGCGGAAGCCGGGCATCTGGCTCATGGCGGCAAACTGGCCGCACACGGTGTCCAGGTCCTCCGCCGTGGGGGCCGCAGTCTCGGTTTCCGTGTCGGGATTGCGGTCGGCACCGGAGGCCTGCAGGTCCGCAAGGCCGGTCATGCCCATGCCGGTCTGCCCGGCGGGGGTGCTGGCTGCCTGGGCGGCCGCCAGATACAGCACGATATCCGGCGTGGTCACAGCATCTTCCAGCGCAGTGCGCTCGTCGGCGGTCAGGTCGGTGCGCAGGCGCAGCACATCGCCGTCGGCGGTGTAGGCGTTCTGGAAGGCAGCGGCGTCCTCCTCGCGCATCAGCAGCGAGAGGGCATCCAGCGTGCTCTGCCGCACGGTGTCGGGCAGGGGGCTTTCGATGCCGCCCTGCTGGATGCCGGTGTCCACGATTTTGCTGGTGTAGTCCGGCAGCGACAGATCGCAGTACGCCTGCACGAACAGCAGTGCGAACACCACGAGGCAGACGGCCCAGTGACGGGCCAGCTGCTTAAAGATCTTTGTCATGGTTTGGTTCTCCCTTCGGTTTGGTGGTACGCGCAGCATTTTCCGCAAGAATGGCTTCCATCAGCGCGCCGCGCAGCGCTTCCATCTGGGCCAGCTGTTCCGGCTCCAGCCGGGCCATGACACTGGAAAAGTAGTCCCCAAGAGCAGCCTCGCACTGTCGGCAGGCCTCGTATCCCTTGGACGTGAAACGCACCAGCGTCTTGCGGCGGTCGGCAGGGTCGGCAAAGCGTTCCACAAGGCCGTCCTGCTCCATCTGCCGCACCGTGCGGGAAATGGCAGGAAGCGGTTGATGAAGCTCCTGAACAAGATCGGAGATATAAACGGCACCGTCCTGTCCATGGAGCCGAATGCAGCCCAGCAGCCCTTCCAGCATGGGGAAGTGGCGCTTGGGGCAGTCGGCCAGAGCGGCCTTCATGCCGGCCTTGGATGCTTTGCTCAGCCGGTGGATGTAGCGGCAAAGCCCACGGAAACTCAACGTGGATTCCTCAGACACGCGATCCCTCCTCTCAAAAATTGCTTAACAACTGTTAACTGTTAACGCTTGACAATAATAGCCTTTTGCAGGCCGGATTGCAACCCCCCGCAGGGATTGTTTCACAAAAGTTCACAAACGTTTGTGTCCCGCATACACATAAAGCAAAGGGGGCATCGGGCATGGAACAGCGTTTGTGGATGATCCTGCAATTGTTCGGCGGGGCGGCACTTTTCTTATACAGTATGGACACCCTCACGGACGCTTTGCAGCAGGCGGCGGGGGACACCCTGCGGCAGGCCCTTGCCCGGCTCACGGCCCACCCGCTGGCCGGGGTGCTCACGGGGGCGGCGGTCACGGCGGTGGTGCAGAGCAGCTCGGCGGTCACGGTGCTGGTGCTGGGCCTTGTGGGGGCCGGGCTGCTGACCCTGCAGCGGGCCGTGCCGGTGGTGTTCGGAGCCAACATCGGCACCACGGTCACCGCGCAATTGCTGGCCTTCCGGCTGGAGGATGCCCGGTATCTGCTGCTGGTGGCGGGGCTGCTGCTCTGGTTCGCGGGGCGCGGGCGTCTGCACGCAGCCGGGCAGGCGCTGTTTGCGTTCGGCCTGCTGTTTGAGGGCATCGCGGTCATGGCCGAGGCCATGGAGCCGTTGGCAGCAGGGCCGGTGTTCCGGCAGTGGATGGCCCAGGTGCGGCACCGCCCCGGCCTGGGCCTGCTGGCAGGGCTGGGCATGACCCTTGCCGTGCAGAGCAGCTCCGCCACCATTGCGGTGCTGCAGCAGGCGGCCGCCCGCCCCGGGCCGGACGGCGGGTGCCTGCTGGGCCTTGCGGGAGCCATCCCGGTGCTGTTGGGGGACAACATCGGCACCACCGTCACGGCGGTGCTGGCATCGGTGGGGCAGAGCCGGGACGCCAAGCGTCTGGCGGCGGCCCACGCCCTGTTCAACCTGTCCGGGGCGGCGGTATGCTGGCTGCTGCTGCCCCAGTTCACCGCGCTGGTGCGGCTGGTCTCGCCCCACGGGCCGGAGAGCGCCGTGCTGGCCCGGCAGATCGCCAACGCCCACACCCTGTTCAATCTGGGCTGCACGGTGCTGTGGCTGCCCCTGACCCCTTGCATGGTGCGCATCGTGTGCATTCTATTGCCGGAAAAGCACGCCCCTGAGTTGAAACGAACGCCTTAAAATGGTATAATGACAGTGTATCGAAAATTTTGTGACGCTTTTGTTGCACAAACGATGAACGGACCCTTCTGTGGGCCTGCAGCGGTGTGCGGCTGCCAGGGCACAGAGCGAACCAAGAGGACGTGTTTACTATGAAGGATATCATCAACGGGTTGATCGAGCGGTTCCGCAGGCAGCATGTACAGGCCCGGCGCTATGTGGCCATGATGCTGGTGCTGGCCCTGCTCACCACCCTGTTCGTCAACTGGCAGCTCCATGGGGTGGGCATCACCATGACGGCCGACTACCACTGCGGCTACGAGGAGCACCAGCACACGGCGGCCTGCTACGAAAAAGTGCTCACCTGCGGTTACGAGGAGGGCGAGCCGGAAACGCCCGTCACCTCTTCGGACAGCAGCGCCGATCTGGTGTCCGCCTACAGCGCGGAAGAGCCGGAAGAGCTGGAAGAGCCGGTGCAGACCGAGCCGGAGACCATCTGGGTGCCCCATGAGCACACCGATGCCTGCTACGAGGAACACCGGGTGCTGACCTGCTATCAGGAAGAACACGAGCACACCGACGACTGCTTTGACGAGTACGGTGCGCTCATCTGCGGCGAGTTCGAGCATATCCACGACGACAGCTGCTACACCACCGAGTATGAGCTGGTGTGCGGCCTGGACGAAGGCGAACTGGTGGAGGAGCCCAACCCCGCCTATCAGGAAATGCCTGCCATCCGCCCCGTGGTGGACTTGCCCCCTGAGCCGGCCGAGACCACCCCGGACGAGCCGGTGCTGCATCACCACACCGACGCCTGCTACACCGAGGAGCTGGTGTGCACCATCCCGGAGCACCACCACACCGTGGAGTGCCTGGCCGATACCCAGGCCGACGTGGAGACTGCCGAGGAATGGCAGGCCGCGGCCAACGTGGCCCTGAACGGCAACTGGGCCGAGGACCTGCTCACCGTGGCAAAGTCCCAGCTGAACTACCAGCAGAGCGACAAGAACTTCAAGTTGGATGTGGAGGACCAGCAGGTGCTGCGCGGCTACTCCCGCTATGGTGCCTGGTACGGCAACCCCTACGGCGCCTGGGACGTGATGTTCCTGTCCTACTGCCTGCACTTTGCAGGTGTGCCCCAGACGGTGGTGCCCCAGCGTGCGGGCGTGATGGCCCTGCACAGTGACCTGCGCGGCTCCCAGTGGCTCACCGACGCCGACGGCTCCACCGCAAGGCCCGGCGATATCGTCATCTACAACACCCTCACCACCGAGCAGGTGGCCGTGGACGAGAGCTCCTATGGCATCGCCCTGCTGGACCTGGACGAGGACCCCGACACCGCCGCCCAGCTCACGGCTTCCGAGCCGCAGGTGGACACCCGCACCGTGACCACCGAGACGGTGGGCGTCGTGTCCGCCGTGGACCCCGACGCCGGGACCCTGACCGTGATCTCCGGCAACGTGGACGGCAAGGTGGCCGAGGTGCCCGCTGCCATGTCCGACGTGACCAGTGTCATCTCGGTGACCGGTGCCTATGCCGCCGAGACCACCGCTGTGGCCCCGGAGGACCCGGCAGGCTCCCAGGAGGAGCTGGACGGCAGCTATGCGCTGCTGGAAGATGAGGATGGCTTTGGTGCCACGGTGGAATGGGTCGGCGAGGCCCGGCAGCAGGACCCCGATGCCCCGGCCCTGCTGGCAGAAACTGCCGATACGGAGGTGATGCTGGACCCCGCCTGGATCACTAAGATAGCGTTCGAGCAGAAGGTCAATGGCTCCTGGGAGACCCTGATGGGGAATGAAGTGGAAAGCGGTACCAACGTGCAGGTCACCGTGACCTACAAGCTGCTTCCGGGCACCTTGACGCTGGACCGGCGGACCCTGTGCTACCAGCTGCCGGATGCCATGAAGCCCAAGCAGCCCACCTCCGGCAATATCAAGGACGAGACCGACAACAACAAGGTCATTGGCACCTATACCATCGACACCAACGGCCTGGCAAAGCTGACCTTTGACAAAAGTGAGAAGTTCACCGGTTTGGATGCCAACGGCAACCGGGAGTTTACCGGAACCTTCCAGTTCTCCCGGAAAGTATGGGCAGATGATTTTGCAAATGACAAAAACATTACCTTTAAAGATGGCTTTACTCTGACCATCAAGCGGAAAACAGCGGATATAAAGATCAGTAAAGGGTACACCGGCTATTGGAGTGCCTTTGAAAATCATCCGGAAAGTGGCACCTTCATAAACCATTATATGGTGACGGTGGAGACCACCAACGGTACCAAAGACCCGGTGACCCTTACGGATACCCTGAACACGAATCAGAGTGGAATCAGTGCTGGTGATTACCTGAAGGGCGGCACCTACCTGAAAAACTCCTTTAAACTTTACAAGGAGGACGCTTCGGGTAAACGAACGGAGATCCTGCCGTTCCCCGACTGCAAAATCCAGGAGGACAGCAACGGCAACCCCCAGGTGGTCATTAAGGACCTGGAAGCATTGGAGATCGAAGAAAAGTACATCTGGTACTATGACGTTCAGCGGAACTATGCGGACTTTGACGAAATGCCCGACGGTGTCGGTATGATCTTCAATACGGCAACAGCGAAGGCAGGGGACGGGGAGGAAAAGAAGGCTGAAGCATACTACACATGTAAAACCCCTCGCATTGAGAAGAAAGGCGAGTACGACCCCAAAACAGGCCGCATCCAGTGGACGATCACTGTAAAGGTACCCCATTCTTTCCTGGGGTCCTATATGCTGCAGGGCTGCAAGATCACAGATGCATTGCCAGACAGTGTGAAAATCGTAGGGGATGTAAAGGTAGGCGACGATACGATATCGGCAGAGAAATTCCGGCAAAATGGCTATACCATCCCGGAGAGTTTCACGGGGACGGAGCTGACCATCACCTTTGAGACCACTACCCCCCTGGGCGGCGGCTCGGTGAAAAACGTGGCACAGATCCTGACCAAGAGCGACCATACCTTTGAGGCCTCGGCTACCGTGAACATCGGGCAGGGGGCTTGGACCCTGAGCAAGGAGCTGTCCAGCAGCAGCAAGGGCCTGGCCAAATGGAATATCTCTGCCGCCAATGCAGCTGGCGAAAGCAGCTTTACCCTGGTGGAGACCCTCCAGGACGCTGTGAACGAAAGCGGCCAGACCCAGCTGGACACCCACTACGCCTACGCCGCAGAGCTGGAGAAGGCTTTGGAAAACGGCCTGACCCTGACCCTCCACGACGGCGGCACCATGAACTATGCTGATGCTAAGGCCGCCGGGGTCATTGCCGTCACCTACTACAGCGGTGTCAACGGCACCGGCGGCACGGTGACTGCCAACGACCCCTCCACCTGGGTGCGGAGCTTTACCATCCAGATAAACAAGGCAGATGACAACCCGGTGCGGCGTGTGGAGGTAAAGGACCTCCCTACCCACGAGGATCAGCGCAATGTGCCCACCGGAGAGAAATGGACTTACAAAAACAGCGTCAGCATCCAAGGCAGCTCTCAGAGTGCTACGGCAGAGGACACCTACCACAGTTACAAGAGCTTTGAAAAACGGGTGTCGGCGAACAGCGATCAGGACGAATCTGGTTACCAAAGCGGAGACCAGACCTACCAGTACAGTAAACTCGACGGCAAAAACCTCCACTATCAGCTGGTGGTGCAGACCGCTGCCGAGGATGATGCCGACATCGTCATCACCGATACCCTGCCGGAAAACACCGAGTTCAAGACCGACTGGGTAACGATCGGCATGGACGAAGGGGCCCCGGATAAGATCAGCGAGTTGAAGGGTGCCGCTGCCACTGTGGCCTACGAGAAAACCACCCGGAAGCTGACCATTACCATCCGCGACTACAACCTGAGCAAGAACAAACAACACAAGTTCCGCATTCTGTACAAGGTGAGCGTGGACGACGATCCCAGCTGGAAGAACCCCTCGGTGGGCCAGGTGATCTACACCAACACGGCCCAGTGGGGCGAGCTGACTGAGACCCTCCACACCACGGTGGAAAAGACTGTGGACCCCCTGAAAAAGACCGGACAGCTGGTGGATGGCAAAACCGACCGCATCGAGTACCAGGTGGTGGTGAACCCGGCCCGGAAGGACCTGTCGGTGGAAGCCAACAAGGCCCCGACCATTGAGCTGTGGGACGACGTAAAGGCCCAGAACGGTGCCATTGTCCGGGGAGACCCGGAGTCTGTAAAGCTGTATTACTTCCAGTATGACGAAGCCACCAACACCGTGACCCGAGGGAAAGAAGTGCCTCGCAGCCTGTACCAGGTGCTGCCGGCAGATGACGAGGGTTGGCTCCACATGGTGATCCCCAACCAGACCGCCATGATCCTGGTGTACCAATGTGATGTAAAGCAGGGCAGTGCTGCTGAGGATTACAACGTGGACAACACCGTCAAGCTGGGCAATGGGGACTCCACCGAATCGGATTCCATCAAGTTTACCTATGCATCTGCCGCCACAGCCTCCACCGGACAGTTCTTGCTCCACAAGGTGGACGATTACTCCGGCGTGGCATTGCAGGGAGCAGAGTTTACCATCTGGCAGTATGATCCGAAAACCCAGACATGGCAGCCATGGAGCGGCGGCGTAAACGGCACCGTCACCACCAACGAAAAGGGCCAGGTGAGCCTGACGGTGCTGGAAAACGGCAGCGAACAGACCCTGAAGCCGGACCTGCTGTATAAGATCGTGGAGACCAAAGCACCCCAGAACTACCAGAAGGACGATACCTCCCACTATGTGCTGTTCCACAAGAGCAACGAGACCCCCCAGACGGCCTTTGATACCGCTACGGGCAAGGGGACGGCGATGGATGGAGAAAAAATCATCCAGTTTGAAGATGTCCAGGTGGGCAGTGCCGCCCAGACCACCACGGCCCAGTATACCAACCGCTACAGCAACCTGACCGTCAGCAAGCTCTGGCTGGATGCCGACACCCGCCAGCCGGTGGAACCGGCGGTGGACAGCATCCACATCGAGGTCTGGCGGTACACCGACAATGCCGAGGACGAAACGTTTTTTGCCGAAGCCGACCTGGACGCAGGTAACAACTGGACTGCCACCTGGTCCGGGACCGATCTGCCCCCGACAGACGGGAAGGGCAATGCGTACTACTACCTGGTGAAGGAAACGACCACCGGCAACTGGAACGTGTATATTGACAACAACGGCGTGCAGACCGGCAATATTACCATCCAGAACCGTGTTTACACCGGCTACGAGCTGCCGTCCACCGGCGGCATGGGCACGGCACCCTTCGGGGTGCTGGGCGGCGCATTGGCCGCTGCAGCAGCCCTGCTGCTGGTCCGCAGACGGAAACAGAACGAGGAGGAGTGAGCAGCCATGAAACAAAACAAAAACAACCGGTTTGCCGCTCTTCTGCTGGCGCTGTGCATGGCCGTGTGCTGTGCACTGCCCGCGCTGGCAGCCCCCGCGGCCAGCGCCAACATCGACCTGAGCCGCACCGGCAGCATGGACGTGACCCTGTACGACCACCAGAACGACGTCCCCCTGCGGGGCGGCGCACTCACCGTGTACAAGGTGGCGGACGTGGCCCGCACCAATGGCGACCTGCACTTTGTGTACACCGCCGACTTTGCGGGCTGCGGCATCGCGCTGGGCGACCTGACGGACAGCACGCTGGCTTCCAGGCTGGAAGCCAAGCTGCCCGCCCGCGCCGCCGGCACCACCCATAAGATCAGCGAGCAGGGCATCGTCTCCTTTGACGCGCTGCCGCTGGGCCTGTACCTCGTGGTGCAGACCGAGAACTCCAAGGGCTACGAGGCCATCAATTCCTTCCTGGTGTCGCTGCCCATGGCGGACGAAAGCGGCTGGCTCTACACCGTGGACGCCACCCCCAAGGTGGGCGCGCCCACGCAGGAGGTGACCCCGCCCGAACCGGAAAAGCCCTCGGAACCGGACAAGCCCACCCAGCCCGGCACCCCGGATGAGCCGGACAACCCGGATATGCCGGTGGACCCCAACGACCCCAACCGCCCGGTGTCGCCCGGTACGCCGGACAACCCCGTGGCCCCCGGCAACCCGGACAACCCGGTGGCTCCGGGCCGCCCGGACGGCAATGCACTGCCCCAGAGCGGCCAGCTGAACTGGCCCATCCCGTTCATGGCCTGCAGCGGCGTGCTGCTGTTTGCCGTCGGCTGGGTGCTGGACCGGAAGGAGACGCTGGCATGAACACAAAGCAGAAGATCGGCCGCGCCTGCATGATCGTGGGCATCCTGCTCATTCTGGGCGCGCTGGCCCTGCTGGGCTATAACCAGTGGGACGCCAACCGCGCCGACCAGGCTTCGCAGGACGCCCTGGGCAAGCTGGAAGAGACCCTGACCGAGACCATGGAGGACAAGACGAAGGACGAAGAGCCGGTGGTCCAGCCGGAGCTGGACCCGGAGCAGGAGATGACCGTCACCGACATCGACGGCTGGGGCTACATCGGCTACCTGTCCATCCCGTCCATCGGGCTGGAACTGCCCGTGATGAGCGAGTGGAGCTACGCGGGCCTCAAGGTGGCCCCGGGCCGCTACTCCGGCTCCACCTACGCTGACAACATGGTGGTCTGCGCCCACAACTACGCCAAGCACTTCAGCCCCATCAAGTGGCTGGCCCTGGGCAGCGAGGTGTACTTTACCGACATGGACGGCCAGCGCTGGAGCTATGAGGTGTCCAACGTGGAGACCATCCAGCCCACCGACATCGACAAGATGATCACGGCCAGCGACGAGGACGCCTGGGACCTGACCCTGTTTACCTGCACCACCGGCGGCCGCGCCCGCTGCGCCGTGCGCTGCACCCGCACCGGTTACCCGGTCTTGGAGACCAGCGCGGCAGGGCGGATCACGGAGTAAGCAGGACGATTTGGAATTGCCTCCGCTTTGCTCTGGCAATATCAGCGGAAAATTATTTTTAAAGATATGCAATCCCGGAAAATCTGCGGATTTTCCGGGATTGTTTTTTCACGGATGGGCGTTAAGGAAAGTGGCCTGTTCTCTGGAAGGCAAACGATTTAGAATGCCCTCCGCGTTGCTCTGGGCATGAATAGCAGAAAAATTATTTTAGATTTTGCAAATCCGGCAGGGCTGCGGCCCCGCCGGATTTGCTTTTTCACGGGAGAGGTCGTTACGGGAAGTGGCATCGGCTGCTGTTGGCCTGCGGCCAAAGCGCAGCAAATCAAATGCCTTTTACGGCAACGCTCCCCACCGGGGAGCTGGCGCGCAGCGACTGAGGGGCGTTCCAATCGGCGGAAGCCGAAAATACGGTGAAAAGATCTTCACGCCGAACAGGCGTGAATCTTCAGTATTTTCGGGTGGAGCCTACTTCTTTGGGGTCTGAAAGGGGCGAGCAGCCCCTTTCTCGTTGCGGGGAGAGGGGTGTCCAGAGGGAGAGAGGGGGGAGTCGAAACACCCCTCTCACCCTCTGGCCCAGCGGAGCGACCCCGGCGGCGATGCCGCTTGCAAAAGCCATCGGGCCTGCCCCACGCGATTGCACTCTGCATGAGAAACATTACAAAAAAGCACCCGCCATGCGGATGCACAGCGGGTGCCTTGAAGGGCTTTGCGGGGATGCTCAGTGGGTGGTGCCCATGTCCACAGCCAGGTCGGCGTCGTTCTTCACAACGGCCTCCACGGCCTTCTCCAGGCCGCGGGCGATCTGGTGCAGGTCCATGCTGGGGGTGCCCAGGGGCTTGTTGACCACCTGCTCCATGGCGTAAGGCACATGGATGAAGCCGCCCCGGATGTTGGGGTACTTCTTGTCGATGAGGTACAGCAGGGTGTACATCAGGTAGTTGCACACATAGGAGCCTGCAGTGTAGGACAGGGCAGCCGGAATGCCGGCATCCTTCATCTTCTGTACCATGGCCTTCACAGGCAAGGAAGTGAAGTATGCGGTCTCGCCGTCCTCGCGGATGGTCACATCCACGGGCTGGTAACCGGCGTTATCCGGGATGCGGCCATCCATGATATTGATGCCCACCTTCTCCGGGGTGATGGCGGAACGGCCACCTGCCTGACCGATGCAGATGACCACATCGGGCTTCGAGGCGTTCATGGCAGCTTCCAGCACTTCACCGGCGCGGCCAAACTCGGTAGGAACTTCCTGCTTGATGATCTGGGCACCGGCAATGGTGTCGGGCAGCAGCTTCACAGCTTCAAAAGCAGGGTTGACGGACTCGCCGCCAAAGGGATCAAAACCAGTAATCAGGATTTTCATAATGAATTACCTTCTTTCTCAGATATAAATGGATGGCTCCAGAACGGTCAGTTGTCCGTGATCCATGATCATGCGGTTGTCCACATAGATGTTGGGGTCATGGGTGACCAGATCGAAGTGTCCGGTAGCATCCTGCACACCGCCAAGGGCGATGTTGCGTCCAAAACCAATGTGGAAGGTGCCGTAGGTGGATTCGTCCTCAATATAGCAGTTGCCGTTGCAGTGGGAGTGGGTGTTCAGCCCGATGCCGAACTCTGCGGCCACCACCATATCTTCAGGGTCCTTGAAACGTTGCAGAAACTGTTTGAGCCGTCTGCCGCTCTCGTTATCCTCAATGTCCACGATCTTGCCGTGCTGCAGCTCCACCCGCACCGGGCTGGATACCACGCCGATGTAGCCCATGGAACCATCCAGGATCAGGGTGCCGCTGGTCTCGGTCTCCACCGGGGCCACATACACCTCCACGCTGGAGGATGCCAGACCGTTGCCGTCGCGGCAGCAGCCGTTGAAGAAACCGGGAGTGCGCCCTTCAATGGTAAAATCCAGATTCGTGCCAAGGTCGGTTGTCACATGGATCTTACTGGCATTCTGGTAGCAGTTCATAATGATGCTGGCCATAATGCGGCTTTTGGGCAGGCTCATGTTCAAAAAGTCGTAGCTCAGCAGCGACTGGCCGTTATTTGTGCTCAGCGGCAGCGAGAGAAACCTGTGCCGCCGCTGCACCACCCGCTTGACCGCCCGCGTAGTGATCAGCGAATATTCCGTTGCACCGATCACGGCATCGTAGGGGTCAAAAGCGTCCTCGCGTTCATCAAAGTACTGGCCCACCTGTTCATGCAGGTCGTCCAGCAACAAAACCTCAGCGGTGGCCCCCACCGCTTTGGCAGTTGTCTGCATGGCCTGCACTTCTGCGGCATAATTCAGGCTGGATACGATCAAAAGACGTTCTCTTGTACGGAGCCGGACCCAGTCTTTGACAATAATGTTGGCACCGTGCTGAATTGCTTGTTCCATTCAATCACTCGATCTAATTTTAAAAACTACAGGTTACAGCGGGACAGACGATCACTTCAGCATGATCATCACAACGATCTGGACGACCAGCATGATGATCGCAACAGGCACCTGATTTTTGATAACGCCCATGGGCTTCTTCATGTCCAGCAGAGCGACAGGCACGGTGTTAAAGTTTGCAGCCATCGGGGTGCACAGGGTGCCGCAGAAGCCGCAGGTCAGGGCCAGCATACCAATAACGGTGGGGTTTGCGCCGTGTGCCAGAACGAACGGATAGCCAATGCCCACGGTCATAACAGTGATGGCAGCGTAGGCGTTGCCCATGATCATGGTGAACAGCATCATGCCAATGGCGTACACCACAATACCGGCGTTCACATTGCCCTCCGGGACGATGTGGCTGACGATGTCAGAAATCACGTCGCCGACACCAGCCTTGGTGAAGATGGCGCCCAGACACGCCAGCAGCATGGGCAGCATGGACAAGGGACCGACGGTGGACAGCATACGTTCGGAATCGTTCAGGAAGGTGGAGGGCTTGTTCTCCTTGTTCATGATCATCAGCAGGATGACGGATACCAGCACGCCGATGGCAACGCCGTTCAGAGCAGACAGGCCGATGCCCAGACCGGTGATGGCGCAGATAACAGCCATCACGCCGATGCTCAGGGTAGGAGCAAAGATCTTCATGCCGATCTTCTCATAGGCAGCCTCGGTCTCAGCCTTGGTAGCAGCAGAGACGGCACCCTTCTTCACCTTCTTGAAGATGGCGGGCAGGCACATGACAACGACCAGAATACCACTTACCAGAGCGGGCAGCCAGCGGCCCAGTGCGATCACAACGCCCAGAACAGCCCAGAAAATAAAGGTGCCCACTGGCTCGGAGTTCTCTTTGTCCTTCAGGTTCTTCACGCCACAGTTGATGCACAGCAGGCCGATAATGATGTAGATGACTTCCATCACCTTATTGGCGAGGGTGACATCAGCACTTGTAAAAAAGCTCATTCTTCTGTCCTCCCTTATTTATAATACTTCTGAACCATCTTGCGGTCCTTGATGATGTAGAACACGATCGTAACGGCGGTAGCAATGATGCACACCGGCACTTCAATGGCAGCCAGCGGGGCCAGCTCCACTTCAATGCCCAAGCCGGCCAGGGTGCTCTGCACCAGCAGTGCGCCGGAGCCGCCCACAAACAGTACCTGACCAAAGAACCAGGTCACGTTCTCCATGCCGGAAGCCATGCCCTTCAGCTCCTCAACATGATCCTCGTTCGGTTCATAGCCCCGCGCCACAATGGCGCCTTCCGCCATAGGCATGATCACCGGGCGGACAAAGCCGGCCACGCCGCCAAAGCCCACATTGAAGGCGGCAAAGACCGCACGCATAACACCGTAAATGCCAATGACCAGACCGGAGGTCGCGCCCTTGAACTTGCCGATCAGAGCCGCAGCTGCCTCACGCAGGCCGTTGCGCTCCAGAGTGCCAGTGACCAGCATGATAATAATAAAAATTGCCATGCTGCGGTTGGCCACAAAGGTGCTACCAAGGGTCTCCAGCAGGGTGACAGGGCCCAGACCGCCCACGATCGCAGTCACAACGGCTGCAGCCAGAATGACGAGAATGGAGTCCAGCTTCAGCGCAAAGCCGACGATGACGATGACAATGCCAAGTAATTTGAGTAGTTCCATAATTTCCTTCCTTTACAGAATTATATTTTCCCGGCGAAGAACGCCGAAAATACATGGATGTGTCTGATTTATGCGTTGACGAATGCCGTCAGCAGCACCGAGAAGCCCAGCGCTGTGAGCCACAGCGGCACAAGACGGCGGCGCAGATGGGCGGAAATATCGCATTTTTCCAGCACGCCGGAAGCCTTCATGGGCACTACGGTAGTGGTTTCA
>ERZ773202.1312-NODE-1312-length-16542-cov-4.475344_pt1 | contig 16542 bp, 11 predicted proteins | sample MGYA00580998_ERZ773202 | MGnify/ENA primary metagenome ERZ773202 (study PRJEB29015, sample SAMEA2737803) | human gut metagenome | biome: human gut; feature: human-associated habitat; material: faeces | place: China | collected 2012 ...
ACCCAATTCTCGTATTCGTCGTCGGTGACGGGTGCGAATCCGATGTTCACTCCGAGTTCGGTGGCTTTGAACAGCAGTTCTTTCATTACCTGTCCCGATGCATTCTCGTCTATGCGTATGAGTATGCCCAACGACAGTGTGGAGTGTATGTCTGCCTGGCCTATGTCCAGTATCTTTGCATCCTTGCTGGCAAGGATTTCCATTATAGATGTTGTCAGGCCCGGTCGGTCGTTGCCCGTTATTCTGATTAGTATCTGTTCTTCTTTCGAGTTGTTAGTTTCCATTTATTCTTTTGGGTTATTCTTCTGCAAACAGTCGTATGCGCTGTTCTTCCGACAGTTTGCACACAATCAGTTGGTTGTCTTTTTCGGCTACGATGTAGCCGTCAAGTCCCTGCACTACCACTTTTTTCTCTTCTGTGGTGTGTACAATGCAGTTGTGCGAGTCTATCATGTGTATGTTCTCGCCTATGAGTGCGTTGCCGTAGAGGTCCTTGTGTGTTTGTTCCATGAGCGATGTCCATGTTCCGAGGTCGCTCCATCCGAAGCTTGCCGGACATACGAATATCTCTTCAGCCTTCTCCATTATGGCGTAGTCTACCGATATGTTATCGCATTCGGGATAGCGGCTGTCTATTGTGGGCTGTTCTTCGGGTGTGCCGTATATGTCGAGCATGCCCTCGAACACCTTACTTATAGTAGGGCTGTACACTCGGAATGCGTTGACTATGGTTGAAACGCTCCATACGAAGATGCCTGCATTCCAGAAATAGTTTTTGTGTGATATGTATTCCTTGGCTGTCTCGTAGTCGGGTTTCTCTCTGAATGAGTCTATGCGGTATATTTCCTTGTTTCGTGGTGATGCTGTCGAGAGGTCGGCCTGTATGTATCCGTAGCCCGTTTCGGGGCGTGTAGGTGTCATGCCGAGCGTCACGATGGCGTCGGTTTCGGACGTGAAGTTCATACACTGGCGTATGATACGTCTGAATTCTTCGTTGTCGGTCACGATATGGTCGCTGGGTGTTATCACTACATTTGCCTTGGGGTCTTGCGACTTTATGCGCCAGCTTACGTATGCTATGCATGGGGCGGTATTGCGTCGGCATGGCTCAAGCAATATGTTTTCTGCCTTCACTTCGGGCAGTTGCTCGCGAACGACGTCGGCATACTTCTTATTTGTCACTATCCACACGTTCTCGGGCGGGCATATGCCTTTGAACCTGTCGTATGTAAGTTGCAGAAGCGTACGACCGACACCAAGGATGTCGATGAACTGCTTCGGGCGGTCGGCTGTGCTCATAGGCCAGAATCTGCTGCCTACGCCACCTGCCATAATAACAAGATGATTACTTACTCGAGCCATAAAAAAGTTTGTTGTTTATCTTGCAAAGATAGGAAAAATTGGCTACATCAGAAACTTTTTAGGCTATGGTTTTCAGAAAACTGTGTTTTTATTTGCTTTTACAGCATATCGTCGAACAAAAATCCCATTTCGGGTTGGCTGTTCTGTTGTTCTTCCTGGTGTGACGGTTGTGTCGTTTTGTCGCCAAAATGTAGCATAAGTTGCTGTGCTGCTTGCGATGAAGTGTTGATTTTGTAATATCCTCGCTTGTCGCAACGGCGCACGAGTGAGTCGTACGACTGTGAATTGGCATTGAGCCATTGTCGTACGCTATGGTTTACGTCGTCGATGAGTATGGGCGCGAACAATGTGTTGCACGTATTGTATACATGCAATGCTATCTTGCGTACTGGCAGTCCGTTGTCGCCGGCTTCGCACAGCACATTGATTATTTCGTTGGAGTATTTGTTTGTTTCGCGCATGTCATCAGGACAAAAAGAAAGCTGCACACATATCATACATAGGATATGCATGCAGCTATCTTTCTTATAAGATAGAAACGGTTATTCTATTTTACATTAGGCCAAAGTAACGAGGTTGTCCTCATTCTTTACCTTGCCCTCTTTCAAGAGCCATCCTGTACCGAGGTAAACTTCCTCAGTGGTAATCTTAGCGGCCTTAGCTATCTCAGCTACGCTCATAGCCTTGCCTGCAGCTGCCAATGTCTGGTATACATCACCGGCACGGAAACCAGCGTTTTCTGCGCTTACTGCTACCTCTACAGCCTTCTTGCAGGTTGCACGCTTTGTAGTGGTTGCCTTAACTGCAGTAGTTTTCTTGGCTGCAGTTGTTTTCTTTTCTGTTGCTTTCTTTTCTGCCATAATTTTGTGTAAATAACATTAATATAACGCTTCTCGTTAGCGTTTGTTTTTTTATACGTTTGCAAAATTAGTCAAATATTTTTGCAAAAGGATAACAAATATATGAAAAAAGCCCGCCGAAGCGAGCTTTTCATTATATTTGTTTAATTTTCTTGACGTAGGTCAACTTTGAGTTGCAGTTCATCAAGCTGTTTCTGGTCGATTGCTGACGGTGCGTCGAGCATAACGTCGCGTCCGCTGTTGTTCTTCGGGAATGCTATGCAGTCGCGTATCGAGTCGAGTCCTGCCATGATCGAAACGAAGCGGTCGAGTCCGAAGGCAAGACCTGCGTGAGGAGGTGCTCCGTACTTGAAGGCATTGATGAGGAATCCGAACTGTGCCATGGCACGCTCTTCGGTGAAACCGAGAATGCCGAACATCTTCTCCTGCAGTTTGCTGTCGTGGATACGCAAGCTTCCGCCGCCAACCTCAATGCCGTTGCATACGAAGTCGTAAGCTTTGGCGCGTACCTGTTCTGGATGTGAGTCGAGCAATGGTATGTCGTCGGGGTTGGGCATAGTGAAGGGGTGGTGTGTAGCCATAAGGCGCTGCTCCTCGTCGCTCCACTCGAACAGCGGGAAGTCGACAATCCACAGACACTCGAACTTGTTCTTGTCGCGCAGTCCGAGGCGGTCGCCCATCTCCAGACGCAGTGTGCAGAGCTGAACGCGTGTCTTGTTGGCGTTGTCGCCTGAAAGGATGAGCACGAGGTCGCCGTCCTTGGCGCCTGTCGTCTCCTTCACCTTGGCAAGTACTTCGGGCGAGTAGAACTTGTCGACCGACGACTTCACGGTGCCGTCCTCGTTATACTTGATGTATACCAATCCCTTGGCGCCTACCTGCGGACGCTTTACGAAGTCGGTAAGCTGGTCGAGCTGCTTGCGTGTATAGTTGGCGCAACCAGGCACGCAGATACCGCCGATGTATGTGGCATCGTTGAATACCGAGAATGTGCCGGTGCCCTTGAGGTCGTCCATGAGCTCTACGAACTCCATGCCGAAGCGCAGGTCGGGCTTGTCGCTACCGAAGCGGCGCATAGCCTCGTGCCATGTCATCTGCTGGAGCTTGGCTGGCAGCTCTACGCCACGAATCTCCTTGAACAGATGGCGTGCCATGTCCTCAAAGAGGTTGATTACGTCGTCCTGGTCGACAAACGACATTTCGCAGTCGATCTGTGTGAACTCTGGCTGGCGGTCGGCACGAAGGTCTTCGTCGCGGAAGCACTTGGCTATCTGGAAGTAGCGGTCGAATCCGCTCACCATGAGCAGCTGCTTCAGAGTCTGCGGGCTCTGTGGCAGAGCGTAGAACTGACCTGGGTTCATGCGCGAAGGCACAACGAAGTCGCGTGCGCCCTCCGGTGTAGAACCGATAAGTATAGGAGTCTCAACCTCGATGAAGTTCTGTGCATCGAGGAAGTTGCGTATGAGGATTGTCATGCGGTGGCGCAGCTCCAGATTCTTGCGCACGGTAGGACGGCGCAAGTCGAGGTAGCGGTACTTCATACGGATGTCGTCGCCGCCGTCGGTGTTGTCCTCGATAGTGAAAGGAGGTGTTGCGCTCTCCGAAAGGATGTTCAGTTCGGTAGCGATGATTTCAATGTCGCCGGTAGGAAGGTTGGCGTTCTTGCTTTCGCGCTCGTTCACAACGCCTGTCACCTGAATGCAGTATTCGCGTCCGAGCTTGCCTGCACGTGCGCAAAGCTCGCAGTCGTCTGAGTCGTTGAAGACAAGCTGTGTGATGCCATAGCGGTCGCGCAGGTCAACAAATGCCATTCCGCCCATCTTTCTAACGCGCTGTACCCATCCGGCAAGCGTTACGGTCTTGCCGGCATCGGAGAGACGCAGCTCTCCACAAGTGTTTGTTCTATACATATATATTATAGTGTATTTATTTTATTCCGATAATATGCGCTATTACTACGCAAAGTTATAGCGTTTATTCCGAACCACCAAATTTATAGCAAAATTATAGCGTAATTTTTGATTTTGGCTTTTCCGCCTATCTTATATTTGTGTTTTTGGGCGCTCAATACTGCGAGTTGAACGCACCGGGAAATTTCGGTGCGAAATTCTCGAGTTTTGAGCGTGCAGAGCTTAAACTGTTTATATACATGCCGTTACGCCGTTAATAGGGTGGGGTGTGCAAAAAACGCAGACTGAAAAGGGCTCCTTTTCTTTGCAAAAGGACTACATTAGCTCTCCGAAAGGGCAACTTTAGCTATACAAAAGGACTCCTTTAGCACTCCAATTGAGCCTCCGTTGCAATACAAAAGGGCTTCCTTGCATTCCAAATGTTATCGTTTGGAAGACAAAGAAGCCCTTTTTGTGTGTTTTCAAGCTATTAGGCAATTGTCAAAACCTATAAAAACCGCCTATGAAATCTCTATAATCGATTTTCTGTTTGTAACACTTTTTTACTGTCTGTACGATATTTGCATGTTATAATTGTCGTTTTAATAGTTATCTTATCATTATCTTCTTTCCGCCGTTGATGTACACGCCAGGTAGAGTGGGGCGCTGGTTGTAGCGACGTCCTTGCAGGTCGTACCAGATGGTTGAGGCTTTCTGCTTGTCTACAGTCAGCACATTTACTCCGGTAGAAATCTGGTCGGTCACGTCTTTTACGAAGTAATGGCCTTTTCCGTCTTTTTCGGTCGTAATCTCTATGTATGTGTCTTTGTTCAGATCGTTTATGTCGATGGTCTGTGGCTTATTCGTTCCGGCATTGAGCACTAATGACACCATGTCGTTGCGCTTGGCTATGCTGTAGGTCTTGTAGTACCACTTCTTGCCTGCAATTGTCTTTGTTGCAGTCACGGCATCGCCAGGCCATTTGCCTGTTGTTGTCAAATTAGTGCCCGACTGGCTTTCCCACGCCCAGAAGTTCAAGCTCTTCCATCCCACCTGGTCAACATTTACGTACACGTTAATGTCGTACGGAGTGAATGCCTCAGGTGTGGAAATCTCGTATGTGCGGGTAGCTATAGCCGACACGGTAGAGCCTGTGAGCAGTCCCACTTTGAGCGTTGTTGTGCCCATGGGGATGTTTATTGTTGTGCCGCTCGCAGCCTTACGGCTTTTGGCAGTAGGTTCGGTTCCGTCGGTGGTGTACACCAGTTGCGCTCCCTGCTTGTTGCTTACGGCTGTAAGGCGAGCCTTCTGTACATCGTCATAATGTCCCGATGGCAGGTCAATCCATGCTATGTTGCTGCTCTTGCTGAGCAGATAGCGGTAGTGATAGCCACGCAGTATTTCGGTGTATCCCGAAGGAGCTTTGTAGTTGTTGGCATTGGCTCCCATCACGGCGTACAACGTACCGTTTGAACCTTCGGTCTTCAGCACGTTGCATTGCGAGCCCACAGATACGTTGAATGTGGTGTTGCTGGTATTGGTAATGCCAGCAATGTGGCGGGCGTTGATCATCATCTTGATGTCGGTGGGGTAGGCTTGCCAGTGCTTGTAGAACACGCACGGCGTGCCGCATGAAGCCAGTATGTAGGCGTTGGCGGCAAGGGTGTCCTTGCGTATAGGGTCTTGCTGTTCGGTGCTTGAGCGGTATTCGGTGTCGTGGTTTTCAACGAATGTTACCGCATATTGGCGATACGAGGCATCGCTGATGAGTCCGTCATTAGCCTTGTTGCTCCAATTGGATTTAATGAGTTCGCGTACGGCGTAACGCACGGGGAAGTCGAAGGCGGCTGATGTGGGTACTCCGTTCACCTTGGTGGCATTTATCCATGCCTTGACGGTGGCAACGTTGCCGTCCCAATATTCACCCACAGAGAAGCCAGGCTTGGCTGCCGTGTTGTATATTCCGGTGAACTTGCCTGCGTAACCTTTCACCATGTCGTAGCGGAATCCGGCGTAGCCGAAGTCGTTGAGCAGCATGTCGAGATATGCCTTTACTACAGTCTGCACGTTGGAGCTGTTGTGGTCGAGGTCACGCATGCCGTCCCAGCCGTCGCCCGAGTCGTATTTGTTGCTGAGACTAATCTTAGGAGACTGGCCGTTTGCCCAATTGTAAGTCTTTCCGCCGTCGTCGTTGTGGCAGATGTCGGTAGAATACATCTGGTAGGTTACGCCCTTATATTTCTCTACGGGGAAGTCGGTCCAACTTGTCAGTGTATTGCGGTGGTTGATAACTACGTCGGCAATGGTACCTATTCCTTTGCTCTTGAATGTCTTGATCATAGAGCGCAGTTGGGCTTCGTTGCCAAACGAGCTGTTGTAATTGCTGAACCAGTAGAGGTCGTCGTATCCCATTGAGCGTCCGCTGCTGGTGCAATTGGCGCTCTGCGGAATCCATACAAGGTTGAAGTATGGTGCAAGGTCGTCGGCTTGGGCTTCAAGATTGCTCCATCTGGATGCTCGGTATGAGTTCCAATAGAATCCTTGTAGCATCACTCCGTTGTAGTTGGCGGGCCAGCCTTGAGCCTGCATGCTTAGTGATGCCATAAGGGCAACGAGTGTTGTGTAAATTTTCTTCATGTTCTGTTTTTAGTTACTTTTGGATTAATTGCTTACTACTACTTTTCTATAAATTAAATGACTGCTTATCCGGTTACAACTACTTGCATCACGCAACTATATAAACCTAATTGTTTTATGCCCCAAAGTTACGTCAAATTTCATTACTGATGTATACAAATATTGTGCAAACGTGCAAATGGAATGCGCAAACGTTTGCATGCCAGTGCTAAATAAAAAAAATGAAGAGACTACTCTCTTACTGCGAGCAATCTCTTCCAACCTAAATTAAAACGTGTAAAACCTTAATAAACCTATGCGATGGTAGTAGCTGTATATGATTTTGAAAGTACTGTTGTATTATTCTACTCCAAATTTACGCATAATTCCTTTATCTATATATATAAATAATGTGTAAACGTACAAATGAATTGCGTAATCGTTTGCATTTCATTACTCTATGTTTCGGATGAACAACAAAAAAGGCGGCTCTCATATCATGAGAACCGCCTGATGTTAAATCAAATGTAAGTGGCTATGATTACTCTACTGTGCAGTAGATATTGTCCTTAGTCTTTCTTGTAGGATACAACTTAACTGTGTTGCCTGCAACTGTAAGGTTGGCGCCATCTTGCTTCAAGTTGTCGATGCTTCCACCGAGGTTAATTGGCCAATCCTTATTTACACTGAACTTCCAACCATCAGCTGTTACGCCTACATTAGTAGCCTCGAAGCAATACTCCTCAGCATTCCAGGTCATGGGAACTGGGGCTAACACATCCCAACCTTGGAATTTACCAACCATACCCATGGACTCAACCTTTGTGGCAGTAATCGTGCCTTCTGAAAGATTTACATCCATGTAGTAAACGCCTTCTCCTGCATTTACACCGAGGTTGTTGCCGTTTTGTGGGTCCTTAGCAGCATCCTTGAATGTAACGAAGTTGCTTGCACCGATAGCTTTTTCCCACTTTCCTTGCTCACGCTGGAACTTGAACTCAAAGCCAGCACCGTTAGGATCGGCTATATATACGTAACCGGTATATGTACCCTTATCTTCGTCTACGAGAGCAAGCTTCTGGTCAGAAGAACTCCAAGCGTCTGTACTACCGATGAAGTAGATGAATGGATCGTAGTTCACTGGCTCAATGGTATAAGAATAGTCCATCATGTTGAGAGTGAGCTTGTACTTGCCAGGCTCTGCAATCTTACCGGCACCAGGGCCATCGCTTGTCAACAGACCTGTCATGCTTTCGTTTCCGTTAACCTTAGGTCCTACAACGCCATCAGCCCAGAGGGTACCGGCATCAATGTTCTTCTTAGGAATAATCTTCCAATACTGGTTAGCCTCTTTTGTTTCGAACGTGAGTGTGAAGATAGGATCGTCATATACATCTCTGTCGCTGTGCTTGAATGCCTTTGCTGCTTCAATAGACCAACCATTCTCAACTTCTTCTGTCTTACACATGTCGCCTACGAGGTAGTAACCCTCATCGATAACTGGAGCCACAGGGATGGCCTTTACCTGGAATGTTTCCGAAGAAGCCATCTTTACGAAGGTAGAACCATTGCTAATCCATGCGTCAAGCGTAGCATCGATGTCACGCTCAATTGGGCGCTTGCCATACGTTTCAGAGATGTATGTTGCCAAATCGGCTGTTGCCATCTTGCCGTCATTGTCAATGTCGTAGGTCTTGTCGCCCAGATTGATCTTGATGGTTGGTGTGTAACCGGCGTCGGAAGAAGTGGGAGCAACAATGCTCGCCACTTGAACCTTCTCTTCCGTTACATTAGCCAAGTTGATGACATCAACTGCAGTAACGCTACCGTTTCCGAATTCTACAGCTTTCGGCTCAGCGTTGACTTGGGGTTTGCTCCAGTCGGTATAGTCCTCGGTACATGACACCATAGCCATCAGCAGGGTCATTCCCAATAATATTTTCTTAATCATAATTGTCTTTGCTTAAAGTGATTTACAATTTAACGATGCTGAACGAACCTGTGATGTCGTTGAATGAGATGCAATACTTGCCTTCAGTCAAACCGATGTTATGACCATTAGCCTCGCACTTACCATACATGTTGACAGCGCCATCTTCTGCACCAAATCCCCAGTTGGTATCCCAAGAACCAGCAATCTTGAACTTGAAGCTTACTGTCTGTCCGGCAGGAACTTCCATCACATAGTACCAAGCGTGGTTTTCAACGCCCTCTGTGTTGTAAGGAAGCATTGGAGTGTCGCTCGCGAAATCGTCTAATGAGGTTGCAATCTGGATAGTACCATAGTCTGTTACTGTGCCAGTGTACAACTTCATAGAGGCTGTGTTGTCAGCGGTGTTCAGGGTAATGGTGTAGTAACCAGCTGCTGGAGCAACGATATGTCCACCATCGTCTTTGTTATCACGATATTCGATTGTGCCTGCTTTCTTGTCAATTTTATTCTTGAGTTTGGCATTCATACTATAATTCCATTCGAAGGTTGGAGGCAGAATCTTGAAACCAGCATCAGCGCATTCAGCCTTGCTGTTGTATTCGCCTGTGATGAAGTAGTTGGTGTATTCAATCTCGCCCACACCAGTCTTCTTGTCGTAAGAGAAGTTTGGCTTCAGGAACATCGGGAGAGCATCTACGCCAATGTTCTTGTCACCAGCCCACTTTCCACCGAACATATTACCTACAAGATACCACATTATAGGAGTTGCATCCTTCAGGTCCATATAATAAGGAATTACTTTCAGTTTAATTGAGTTTGATGCGATAGGATTCAGACGAATGTCACCCTCCTGTATGAAAGCGTTCACACGGATGTGTACATCTTGTTCTGCAGGAACATTGTCTTCTTTCCATTTAAGAACCTTTACCAAAGCCTTGTCAATTTCTTCAGCAGTGGCTGAAGTATTGCATAACTGAGTGGTATGGCTAAGAACACTATAATCGGCAACCTTTTCGCCACTTTCATCTTCCGCAGCTTCATCCGTAGAAACGGTGAAAGAGTTGGTGGGGGATACCTGTATCTCGTATGTTACGTTGATAGGGGCATTGTCTTCTGTGTACTTAGGTTGTGACCATGTAAGGTTTAGATGCTTTGATATTCCCAAATCAATAAGTCCATTGGCATATTCAGGAGTATTCAATTTGAACTCTGTAGGCTGAATCAGCGTTGGGTTAGAGTCGTTGTCATCCGAACATGATGCGAATAAGTTGATGATGCCGAAAAGCATAGCACCAATTATATATTTATTCTTCATATTGCGTTTACTTTTATACTTCTATTATATTTTAGTTTTGAACCTCGTTATATCCGTCAATCTGAGTCAGGTTCGGATTTGAAAGAAGCTCTGAAGATGGAATTGGGTATACATTATACTTCTTGTCAAATGTTACACCCTTCTTGCTTCCACCTTTATATTCCCAATTATATGTAGCCTGAGAACCACCGAACTGGTTGAAACGGATCAAGTCGGTACGACGGAATCCTTCGCAATACAACTCACGGGCACGCTCGTCGAGCACGTCGTTAAGAGTATAAGAATCATGCAAAGCTGTATGGGCACGATTGCGAAGAGCGTCAATCCATTCCTTAGCCTTATTCGAATTCTCTCCATGAAGGCGCATTTCAGCTTCTGCAGCGTTGAGGTAAGCCTCTGCTACACGGAAGAGGAAATAGTCTGTATCAACAAATTTTGTATCATGCTGGGTGCTGTTGTCAGAGTAGTTATTGTTCCATTTGACAATACAGAGTCCATTCTTAAACGCACTGTTCTTTTCCAGGTCTACAGTATGCATTTCAGGATTATCACCTGCTTTGCCTGCTTTCTCGCCCCAGAACAGCGCACGGTCATCAATACCCATTTCACGAATTTGTTTAGCTGTCTTGCCCTCGAGGTTTGAAGGATTGTTGACAAACTTTGTCAAGAACGAAGGGCGTACACGCATACCAGACCAGTCTACTTCTGTTGTTCCGAATTCTTTTCCGGTAACAGTTCTTGTTTGAGCGTCTATACTTGCTGCGATAAAGAAGAGCGAACCTCCATAGCACTGAGTCTTGTCGCCATCTTGCATCAAAGGAAGAATAGCCTCGCAACTTGCACCGTTCGAACCGTTGTCACCCATAAAGAGCAGGTCGTATGGCTGATAGCCATTAGCCTTTGCTACTTCAGAGATTTTGCTGTCATCGAAGAGGGCATAGTCTGAATTAATAACATTCTCAGCGTACTGAAGTGCCTTGTCCCAATAAGGGTTGTCCTGACCGTCGTTGTTAAGGTATGTACCGGCATTGAGATACAGACGGCTCAGGAGCAACCAACATGCACCTTTGTCTATGCGTCCATAGTCTGCATCGGTGTCTTTCTCAGGCTTTGCCGGCAGCAAGTCAGGTTCAGCTTCGAGCAATTCTTTCTCTACCCATTTGAAGAGGAATTCACGACCCATCTGCAGAAACTCGGCACGTGTGTAGGTCTTGCTTGCATCAAAATTAGTATTGTAAGTATGAGCCTGACGTGGCGTTTCGGGCGAAATCTTATCTGTAAATACTGGGTCGCCCCAGAAATCAAGCATCAATAGATATTGGTAAGCGCGAATGACGCGTACCTCTGCATACTTGGTTTTATCCGCTTTTGCTTCATCGAGACCTAAGAAATGATTCTCGTATGAAATGTTACTCATCATACGATAGTACAAGATCTTCAGGTAATCATTGTCTGCTTTGAACTGATTGTAACATGTATTTACGATACCTCCATCCGACCACCAGCAAATAGATTCGTCTGTTGGCAATTCGTTGAAGTAATATATGTTACGTACCAACGTAGATTGTCCTGCATCTTTCACTTCAAAATCGGCATTACCATCATTGCCTTCCATGATAAGTCCTGCATAGCACTTGCTGTATAAGCCTGTAATGTTTGGGTTTGCGTCAGCATTAGGGTCAATGTTTCCTTTGTCCAAATCATCCATACAAGAACTCAAACTTGCCGATAGCAGAATAGCTGCAGTTGGAACGATTGTTTTGAATTTATTGAGTTTCATATTGAAATCTGTTTTTAGTTGTTAGAAGTTGAGGTTGAGACCGAGCAGGAATGTGCGGCAACGTGGATAGTAGTTGTTGTCCATACCTGATGTCTGTTCTGGTTCAAGACCTTTGTACTTTGTGATAGTAAACACGTTAGAGCATGAAGCGTAGATACGACCTGAGATGCCCTTGTAATTACCCATATGCAACAAGTTGTTGAAGTTGTAGCCCAATGTGATATTGTCACACTTCAAGAAGCTTGCGTTCTGTACAAAGTAATCGGTAAGAGGATAGTTGTATGATGTCCAGCCTAAAGTTGTAAGTTCCTTAGTGCAGTTCTCATAATATCCCTTTGGATTACAGAGAACGGAAGTGTTTGCCTTGCTTTCTGCGTATCCGTTGTAGACATAGTTGCCGAAGCTTGCACGGAAGTTACTTCCCAGGTCCCAGTTCTTGTAAGAAACCTTGAGGCTGAAACCGCCTGTCCAAGGAGCTACGATATTCTTATAGAAGTATCTGTCGTTCTCGTCAATATTGCCATCGCCATTGCGATCAACGTAACAGCCCATGATTGGACGTCCGTTCTTGTCATACACCTGCTGGTAAACCAAGAATGAGTTGGCTGGCTGTCCTACCTTATGATAGGTGATGGGCTGATTCTGACCTACCTGCATACCTGCCTCAATCATATCACGACCATCGACAAGTTCGGTAATTTTGTTCTTGTTGTAGGCTGCATTGACGCTCAGTTCTACAAACCAGTCCTTTGTCTGGATTGGACGGCCTGTTACTGATACTTCAAAGCCTTTGTTTTCCAATGTACCTGCATTCTTCCAAAGTGTGTTGTTGAAGTTCTGTCCGGCTGGAATTGTAGTCTTGCTCAGAAGGTCAGTGGTCTTGCGGTAATATGCATCAAGGTTTACGGTAAGTCTCTGGTCGAACATACCATAATCAAGACCTATGTTCCATGTTGTAGTGGTCTCCCAAGTCAGTTCATCATTGTATTCCAATGGACGATAGAGTATACCCTTGTTGTCGCTGCCGCCGATAGGATAGAGGTGGTGCATACTTGTGCTCTTTGCGTAGGAAGCGGTATAGTATTCTTTACCCGTATCTTGCTGACCTGTCTTACCCCAGCCAAGACGAAGCTTCAAGTCACTAATAGCATTTACGTCCTTCAAGAAGCTTTCTTCTTTAACACGCCATGCAAAGGCTGCTGATGGGAAGAAACCCCAACGTTGTCCGTCTGCAAAGCGGCTTGAACCATCATAACGGGCAGTGAATGTAAGGAGATAACGGTCCAACAATGAATAGTTGGCACGACCATACCAGCTCAGAAGATAGGTCTGACCTTTCCATATGCTTGTATCGTAAGCCTTTTGGGTTCCTGCAAGAGGTTTGCCCTTGTCTGTTCCTTGATAGGTAGAAGGATACATGGTTCTGCTCCATTTGTTTCCCCAATATTTCATGTGGCTATATTCGTAACCAGCCATGATGTCGAAGTGGTTCGCCTTGTTGAAGTCCTTGGTGTACTGAGCATACGCAGTAGCCGTAACATTATACTTCTTTTCTAAATTCTCACTTTCGCCACCATAGTAGAATCCATATGTGGATTGTGGATTCAAGTGGTTGTACTCGCCACCATCAGTGTATTCACCGGCTAAGTTTACGTGCAGATGAAGGTCTTCAAAACCATGAATCTTGTAGTCTGCTTCTATATTACCCAAAAGAATGTTTGCGCTCTTGTTGAAGTTATAGTTCTCAACCTTTTCAACAGGGTTGGTTGGAGCTTTTCCGTTGCGGTCGTAAGGGAAGGTAGGATCGTATGCGGTTGTAGGATTTACCCACTGCCAATAGCCTCCCCAGTTCTTGAACTGCTCGTCACTGCTCTTCACTGGGCGAGTAGGATCCATTGTGATAGCTGCGCCAACTGCTTCCTGTCCACCTGGGTTTGTCTTTGAATAAGAATACTTACCGTTGATGTTCAGGTTGAGGTGCTTGTTGAGCAATGAAGGATTGAGGTTGAAGCCTGCTGTAATTCGCTCGTATTCTGAACCCTTCAAGATACCGTCCTGACCTGTGTAGCCTACGCTTATGCGATAAGGCATTGACCAAGACTGCTTGCTAATGCCGCCTGAGAGGCTTACATTATGCTCATGACTGACACCTGCACGATATATTTCGTCCTGCCAGTCGGTGTCGTATGTGCCTGCTGCATAGTTAGGTGTGCCGTCTGCGTTGTATTCCTTCCAGCCCAATCCTTTGTAAGCAGAAGAATCTTCGCCGTAATAGCTCTTGATGAAGTCAACATATTCTTTTGCGTTCATCACATCCAGCTTCTTGGCGATGGTGCTTACTGAAAGTGTACCATTGTAAGAAACTTGTGGCTTCTGACCGCTGCGACCCTTCTTTGTCGTAATGATGATAACACCATTCGAACCACGCGAACCGTAAATAGCGGTTGCCGAAGCGTCCTTCAATACAGTGAAGCTCTCAATGTCGTTAGGGTTGACAAGTGAGAGAGGGTTGTTTGAACCCATTGTGTCTCTGCTATCCATTGGCATTCCATCGATAACTATCAACGGAGAGTTGCTTGCAGCCAAAGAAGCACCACCACGAATACGAATCTGAGCACCTTCGCCAGGAGCGCCAGTTGCTGTGTTTACATTTACACCGGCAATCTTGCCCTGGATCATGTCCTGTGCAGAAGTGATGATACCATGGTTCTTTTCATCTGGCTTGAGGGCAGTAACCGAACCTGTAAGGTCGTTCTTCTTGGCAACACCATAACCGATGACGACTACCTCGTTAAGTTGCTTGTCATCGCTTGCGAGTGTTACGGTCATGTTGCCCGATGCCTTAACGGTCTGCGGCGACATACCAAGGAAGGTGAATGTAAGTTCAGTACCGGGAGCAGCATCGATAGAGAAGTTACCATCAATGTCGGTAATTCCAACTGCTTTACCCTTAACGGTGATGGTAGCGCCCATGACCGGTTCGCCCGAAGCGTCTTTAACATGTCCCTTGATGGCGTTGCTTTGCGCGAAGGAACTTGTTGCAAGGAGAAGACCACCAGCCAATGCCAGCGTCTTCAGAGGCAATTTGATTTTCAACTGCTTCATTGTTTGCATGTTTTTAGTTATTACTATGTTGTTTTAATCAATTCGATCTCATCATAAACATTTTGCCTTAATAGTGAAGTGTAATTGAACTTTCGCTAAGGGTAGAATGATTTGTAATCGTATGAGGTTTAAGATGTATTTTTTTTACATTTGTTTGTATTTCCGAGTGCAAATTTATTATCTTTACTTTTTTGTTGTATCGTTTTGTACGTAAAATGGAAGTATTTTTAGTGCAAACGTTTGCATTTTCTTTTTACAATATTGTATACATATAGCTCTGTTCGTTCGGAAAATATAATTACTTTTGTGTCGTAAAATAAAATCATGCCAGAGAATTTACCTATAACCATGCCAGAGAATTTACCTATAACAATGAAGGATATAGCCCGTGCTTTGGGCGTTTCCGTGGCTACAGTGAGCCGTGCACTCAATGACAGTCCGCGTATCAGTTCAGTGCAGCGCAAGCGCATTCAGGAATATGCCAAGGAGCATAACTTCTATCCAAACGTAATTGGTGAAGCACTGCGTCATAGTCGCAGCCAGTCTATGAAGGTGATAGGGGTCATCATTCCCGAGTTTGTGCATTACTATTTTGCTTCGGTGTTGTCTGGCATTGAGGAGGAGGCTCGTGCCCGTGGTTATCGTGTGATGGTGGCACAGAGCAATGAGCGATATGACAAGGAGGTCGCTATCTGCGACGACTTCTATAAAAACAAGGTGTGTGGCATCATTGTGTCGCAAGCCAAGGATACCAAGCACTACGATCATTTTCGCCGTCTTATGGAAAATGGAGTTCCTCTCGTGTTTTACGACCGTATATGTACGGGCGTGAATGGATCGCGTGTTGTGGTCGACGATTATAATGGGGCATACGCAGCCGTATCACATTTGATAGAAACCGGGTGTAAGCGCATAGCCTTTTATGGCTCGCCCATGAATCTGGAGTTGTCGAAGAACCGATACAATGGCTATCATGACGCAATTGTGAAGCACGGGCTGAAGGTGGACGAGGCTCTTGTCAGATTATGTGATAACCGTGCACAAGCTGAAGCAATCACTCCTGAAATACTCTCGTTGCCAGCCGAAGAGCGTCCCGATGCCTTCTTTGCCATCAACGACGATACTGCTATAGGCTTACTGTATACAGCCAAGCGCATGGGATTTCGTGTTCCATTGGATATCAGTGTTTGTGGATTTACCAATGGTAATCGTGCAATAGCTTGCGATCCGATGCTCACCACGGTAGAACAGCGTGGTGTGACGGTAGGCGAGGAGGCAGCTGATATACTTATAGGCCAGGTTGAAGGCACGCTGCCGCGCAATGAGGTGGTGATGCGTGTGGTGCGCACACGTCTGGTGGTGAGAGGCACGACACGCTAAGTTCAGAAGTCGTCTTCTTTTGCTTTTGAAACTAAAATAAAAATTAAACCAAATAACAATGATCCAAAAACCTAATCTTTCGTTCTGGAAACTCTGGAATTTGAGTTTCGGATTCTTTGGCGTGCAGATAGCTTACGCTCTGCAAAGCGCCAACATATCACGTATTTTTGCCACATTGGGAGCCGACCCTCACAATCTTAGCTATTTCTGGATATTGCCTCCTCTGATGGGCATCCTCGTACAACCCATAGTAGGCACGCTCAGCGACAGGACATGGTGTCGCTTCGGGCGTCGCATCCCGT
>ERZ773202.1317-NODE-1317-length-16478-cov-9.690130_pt1 | contig 16478 bp, 14 predicted proteins | sample MGYA00580998_ERZ773202 | MGnify/ENA primary metagenome ERZ773202 (study PRJEB29015, sample SAMEA2737803) | human gut metagenome | biome: human gut; feature: human-associated habitat; material: faeces | place: China | collected 2012 ...
AAGGTCAACCGCATACTCGCCATCCCGATCTGCATGTAAAGCATGACACCTGCCAATATGGTATTGAATCATCATCTCTACCGTATCAACCGCTGCAATCTGGTCTATTCTTGTATGAATGACCTCAGCCATCCTACGCCCATGTTTTCGCTCAGCAGCAGAGGCATTTGTACATATCTTTTCAATTCCCTTATTTTTATAGGTTATCTTCAAGATTTTGCCTCCGCCATTAAATTGCTTCCTTGTGTCTATATACCTCTTCGGTAATTATACTCATGTTAGCATCTGTTTTTCAAGTAAAAATTTACCCGTTCGGTAAATTTCTCATGCATTGAATATTTTTCTGTCTTATCGTATACTCTGTTTCATCACAATTCAAAGGAGAACACTATGACCTACTCTGCTGACCTTAGAAATCAAGTTGTCCAACTATACAACAGTGGCACAAGTACCGCTGATCTCTGTGCCCAGTTCCATATTTCTCGCAGTATCTTATATCAATGGAGCGAAGAAGCAAAAGTTTCAAACATTTCTAAACGCGATCTTGCAACGCTTCAACGCCATGTTGCAACCTTGGAAAATGAAAATTCCATCTATCAAAAATCTCTTGCTGCTCTTGATTTGTCCATAGACAACAAGGTGCAAATTATTGATGCCTTAAAGTCAGAATACAGCTTCTACACACTTTGCCGTTTGCTGAATCTTTCAAAATCCACTTACATAAATAGACAGAAAAGTGCACTGATTGAAAAGCAACTAGATGTAGAAGATACGCTTTTGAAAGAAAAAATCACTATCATCTTCCAGAAAAGCGATTACCGTTTCGGTGCAAAAAAGATTCGCGCAAAATTGATGGAGCAAGGCTATACTGTTAGCACAAAACGTATTGTGCGGCTCATGAAAGAGCACGGATTAAAACGTAAACAAGCACTTCCAGAGAACGCTACTTTTCAGCGGCACTATACTTATCGTCCCAATCTCGTAAAGCAAAATTTTACCGTTGAAAAGCCAAACAGCATTTGGGTCAGTGACATCACCTATGTTAAGGTAAACACTTCTATCGCATATGTCTGTGTTATCATCGACCTATTTTCTCGAAAAGTCGTTTCACACGCCGTTGCCGAATTCGCCGATGCAGAACTCACGATCCACACATTCAAATTGGCCTATCAAAATCGGAACCATCCGCAAGGGTTAACATTTCATAGTGACCAAGGCGCGCAGTATACCGCATTCAGCTTTCGTCAACTACTTCTTGACTTTAATGTACACCAATCCTTTTCCGATATAGGCAATCCACTTGATAATGCTGTGGCGGAATCTTTCTTTGCTTCGCTTAAAAAAGAACAGTTCAAATTTCATTTTTATGAAACTGTCTCCGAATTAGAGGAAAGTCTATCAGAATATATTGATTTTTATAACGATTACCGACCGCATGAATGTCTTAAACAGCAAACCCCAAATCAATTTGAAGAATCATATCAGCAACAAAAATAAAGGCGAGAGTATCCGATACTGTCCGAAAATAACAGTACCAAATACCCTCGCCCTTTCAGTTGGTGGAGGCGATGGGAGTCGAACCCATGTCCGAAAAGAGCTCAGTGTAGGTGTCTCCGGGTGCAGGCGATCTACAACATTCCCGCCGCGCCACGCCGATCGTCAGGCTAGCGCATTGGTAGCTTCATGAGTTCCTGCCGGTCCGCAAAGCTTAGGTCCGTTCAGGTGCTGTGTCTAAAGGACGCCCCGGCCCCACACGACACAAGAGTGGGCGGAACGCGCAGCACTCAGGCTGCGAGCAACTGATAATTATTGTTGTCAGTTAATTTTTTTGGAGGAGTTATAGAGCAGTTCCCCCGCTGCTACCCGCTGCCCAGACCTTGCTCCCCCCGTCGAAACCTTTACGCCCCCATATAAAGCACATCTTGCGATGTGCGGAAAGCTTGGTTTTCTGCGGTGAGCCGCAGTCTGCAATTGGAATGCTTAATAGTACTTGCCGTTGGACTTCACAGCCCGGTCAATGGAGCGCTTTGCATCGCGCTGGGCGGCATCGGCGCGCTTGTCGTACAGCTTTTTGCCCTTGCACAAGCCTACTTCCATTTTTACGCGGCCATGCTTGAAATAAAGCGAGAGCGGCACCAGCGTATAGCCCTGCAGTTTGCACTGCTGGTGCAGACGCCGGATCTCACTTTTGTGCGCCAGAAGCCGCCGGACACGCATAGGATCCTGATTGAACAGGTTGCCGTGGTCGTAGGGGCTGATGTGCATCCCCTTTACCAGCAGCTCGCCGTCTTCAATATCTACCCAGCTGTCCTTCAGGTTGACCCCGCCGGCCCGCAGGCTTTTCACCTCGGTGCCTTTGAGCTCCACACCGGTCTCCAGCGCTTCCAGAACAAAATACTCGTGGCGCGCTTCGCGGTTGGTGGCGATGCTCTTGGTCGCCGGGCGCTCCTTTGTGGGTGCCATGCTGCGCGCCTCCTTTCTCCGTTCCGTTTGTTGTTTCAGTATACCATTTTTTTGCGGTAATGCAAGGGCTGTTTCTGACAGAATTGTAAATTTTTACAAGCTCACAGCTCTCCCCGGCCGGAAAGTGCCCGGTACAGGGTAGTCTCGTCCGCATATTCCAGGCTGGCGCCCACCGGCAGACCGGATGCCAGCCGGGTGACCCGGATGCCCAGCGGCTTGATGAGCTTTGCCAGATACATGGCGGTAGCCTCGCCCTCCACGGTGGGGTTCATGGCCATGATGACCTCCTTCACCGTGTCGTCCTTCAGCCGCGCCAGCAGCTCCTTGACGGTCAACTGCTCTGCGCCCACACCGGCCAGCGGGTCCAGCAGGCCGTGCAGCACATGGTACAGGCCGTTATACTCCCGGGTGCGCTCAAAGGCCTGCACGTCCCGGGGCTTTTCCACCACGCAGATCACCGAGGTGTCCCGCTTGGCGCTGGCGCACACCGGGCACAGGTCAGCGTCCGTAAAGTTCTGGCAGATGCGGCACCGGTGCAGCCGGGTGTGCGCGCCGCGGATGGCATCGGCCAGCGCCGCAGCGTCCTTATCCGACATACTCAGCACCTGATAGGCCATGCGGGTAGCACCCTTGCGGCCCACGCCCTGAAACTTGCCGAACTCCTCGATCAGCTTTTCCAGCGGTGCGGCAGTGTAGTCCATGGTATCTCCCCTTCCCGGCTCAGAGACCCGGAATGTTCAGGCCGCCGGTCAGCTTGCCCATCTCGGCTTCGGCGGTCTCATCCACCTGCTTCACGGTGGCGTTGATGGCAGCAGCCACCATGTCTTCCAGCATCTCGATGTCGTCCGGGTCCACAGCCTCGGGCTTGATGGTGATGGACAGCACCTCGTGCTTGCCGTTCATCTTCACAGTCACCATCTCACCAGCGGCGCTGCCGGTGTACTCGGCGGCTTCCAGCTCGGCCTGCTTGCTCTTCATGTCCTCCTGCATCTTCTGAGCCTGACGCATCAGGGCGTTCATATCGGGGCGGCCGTAGCCTGCGGGCATTCTTGCTTTCATAATGGTATTCTCCTTTATTATAAACAATTTTTATCGCTTTTTGCGGGCGGTATCCTCAATGCTGACCTCCAGCCCCAGCTTTTCCAGTGCCAGAAGGGACTGCTCCGCGTTGGAAGCGGTCTTTCCTGCCGTTTTGGGCTCGTAGGGGCCGATGGGCACCGGCACGCCGGATACCTCGGCGATCAGCTTTTTGATCAGCTTCTGGCTGTCCTTGTTCACCCGGATAAAATCCCGGAAAGTCTTGCCGCCGTCGATCAGCACGCGGGTACCGTCAAAGTAAGCTTTGGACTTGCGCAGATACATATACAGCATGGGGTCGATGCCTTCCAGCTTCTGCACGATCTGTCCCCAGTACGGGAAGGGGTTCGTGCCCTGCTGCGCCACGCTGCGGGGCTTTGTCAGCACCGGGTCGGCAGGGTGCTCCTGCACCGGGGCAGGCGGTTCCTCCGCTGCCGGGGCGGGCTGTTCGGATTCTGCGGGAGCGGGCGGTTCCGGCTGGCTGACCGGCTCCGGCTCGTCCGGCGGCGGTGCCTGCGGGGCAGGCTCGTCCCACGGCAGGGCAGCATCGCTCTGCTGTACCGGCGGTTCCTCTGGCATAGGCGGCAGCTCCTCCGCCGGAGCTGGCTGGGCTTCCGGTGCGGCAGGCTGCGGGGGCGTCTGCTGCACGGCAGGGGCAGGCTCTGCTACTGCTGCCGGGGTCTGGGGTGCGGCTGCTGCGGGGGCAGATTGCACCGGGGCGCTAGCAAAGGGCTGCACCGCTGCCGCAAAGGGGCGGGGTGCTTCCGGCTGTGCCGCCCGAGCGGGAGCTGCCTGCACCGCTGCCGCCTGCATCTGCTGAGGCGGCTCGGACAGGCTGAACAGTGCCAGCTCCAGCTCGATGCGCTGGTCGCTGCCGCGGGTCATGTGTTCCAGCGCCGTACCTAACGTGCGGATGGCGCGGATGGCTTCCCGCTGCCCCATCTCCGGGCCTTTTTGCAGGTACAGCGCCTCTTCCTCCGGCGAAACACCGGACAGCAGCGCCTGCCCGCCGGGCAGCGCCGCCAGCATCAGGGCGCGGTAGTGGGCGATCAGTTCCTCAGTCAGACGTTTTACGTCCACCGACTGCTGCCGCAGCTGCGCCAGCTGTGCCAGCGCGGCGGCGGCGTCCTGCGCTTCCAAGGCGTCAGAAATATGGAACAGGTAGCTGCGGTCGGTCACACCCGCCATGCGGCGCACCACGTCTGCGTCGATCTTTGCAGTGACACCGGCGCAGGTGTCCAGAATGGACAGCGCATCGCGCAGCGCACCATCGGCCAGACGGGCGATCAGTTCCGCGCCGTCGGAGGTCAGCTCCAGCTTTTCTTCCCCGGCGATATACTCCACCCGCCGTGCGATATCCTCCGGCCCGATGCGGGTAAAATCGTACCGCTGGCAGCGGGAGAGGATGGTGGCGGGCACTTTCTGGATCTCGGTGGTCGCCAGAATGAAGATAACGTGTGCGGGGGGCTCTTCCAGCGTTTTCAGCAGCGCATTGAAGGCCGCTGTGGACAGCATATGCACCTCATCGATGATATACACCTTATACTGGCAGGCGCTGGGGGTATAGGCGGTCTCGTCCCGCAGGTCGCGGATATCATCCACGCCGTTGTTGGAGGCTGCGTCCATCTCCACCACGTCCAGCAGACTGCCGTTGTCGATGCCCTTGCAGATCTCGCACTCCCCGCAGGGGTCGCCATTTACTGGATGCAGGCAGTTGACCGCCTTGGCAAAAATTTTGGCGCAGGTGGTCTTGCCGGTGCCGCGCACGCCGGTAAACAGATACGCATGGCCTACGCGCCCTGCGGTGATCTGGTTTTTCAGGGCAGTCACGATGGCGCGCTGACCCACCACATCCTCAAACCGCTGGGGTCTCCATTTGCGGTAAAGTGCACGATACACGGCGATCTCTCCCCTTTCCCGACCTTTGCGGCAAAAATAAAAGGACAGCGCTCGACGGGGTTTTGTCCCCGCCTTGCGTAACTCGGCATACGGATGCAGGCTTACTGAAACGCACGAACGCACTGCTTAAGGCTGCTTGGTTCCCCACCTGACCTGGTTCACAGCGAGCCCATCGTACAGGACCCGCATCCGTATGCCGAACCACGCAGCAGGCGCTGTCCGACACATCCTTCTGAATGCCAGAATATTGTACCATAAACGCAGGCAGATTGCAAGGGGTGGGAGGTATCATTTCACGGCCCACGCATGAAACGATCAAATAGGATAGCCCAAAGTCAGAAAATGTGATGTTCTCTAAAATCCAAAAAGCGCAGTACATTCTCTGCGCTTTCGCGTTTTGTACTGCGCTTTGCTTTTATCCTGTTATTTTAACGGCATTGATTTTGCAGCAGCCCTTTTTTTCTTACAATGCCACATCCAGTGCCATCATCAGCGCAAATCCCAGCACGATGCTTACAACACCGACAGGCTCGTCGCCCTCCACGGCCTGCGGGATCATCTCCTGTGCGGTCACGCACACCATGCAGCCCGCCGCTGCGCTGAGCAGCCACGGAAGCGCAGTACTGACCCATTCGGCCAGAGCAAAGGCAAGCAATGCCCCCAACGGCTCTACCAGCCCGGAAGCCGCTCCCGCAAAAAACGCCTGACTGCGGGTGCGGCCGTTATGGGCCAGCGGCAGGCTGACTGCTGCACCTTCCGGGATATTCTGCAGGCCGATGCCAAGGCTCAGCGCCAGTGCACCGCTGATGGCATCCGGCTCCCCGGTCAATGCCAGTGCAGCGGCAAGGCCCGCCACCATACCCTCTGGCAGGTTGTGCAATGTTACAGCCAGCACCATACGTCCGCCGTGCCCGGCCCCGCCTGCCAGCAGCTGCCCGGCAAACTGTTCCACCTGCAAAAGGCCCACTGCGCCAAGCACAAGCCCCACTGCCGATGGGATCCATGCCGGAAGCGGCAAAGTCTGTCCGCGCTGGATAGCAGGCAGCAGCAGGCTCCACACACTGGCCGCCAGCATGATGCCCGCTGCCATGCCGCACAGGATGCGCTGCGTGCAGGGCCGCGACCGCCGCCGCAGCAAAAACACGCCTGCTGCCCCCAGTGTAGTGCACGCCGCCGGGAACAGCAGTACCCACGCAGTGAAAACGATCTGGTTCACGATACATTCCCCCTTTGCCCGGTGTATGTGCGCCGAAGCAAAAAGGTGCAGAAAAGCCCGTCACACAAAATACAGTGTGACGGGCTTTTCTGTCAGAATGCGATGGCATCTTCTTCGCTGCCAAAGGGCAGACCCGTAGCCGGATCGACCGGCGGCAGGCCAGCCTGCCCCATATCCGCCGCCTTTACGCTGCATACCACCGCATTGGCAAGCACATACTTCACCTTTGCGGTGGCAGCAGCGCCGATCTTATCATAGATGCGGCCTGCGCTGTAACAGTCGCCCAGCACGGTGTGAGTGCTGTTGGCCACATAACCCACCTTGCCCAGACCCGGCAGTTCTGCGCGGATGGCTTCGCGGTCAAAGTCATTCTCCGGCTCCTTGACCAGCTTTACCTTCTGGCCCACTGCAAACGGCTGAGTGCCGAAGCGGTAGTTGAGTCCGGTCAATGTAACATAGTACTTCATCTTTATTTCCTCCAAAACACATGTTTTATTTTCAGGGAACCCGTTCATCCCCTGCTTTGTCTGTATTATCCGCTTTTTATGTCCAATAAAAATCACTTTCAAATAACACTTGTCATTTTTTGATATTTTTGTTCAGGTTCGCTGCACAAAGTTTACCATCTTTTCTTTCTCCGCAGGTCAACTGTCAGGTGACAAATGGTTCTTTTCCGTTTCCGGAGCCGCGTCATCCTCACTTTTGCATTTCTTTATTTCTCTTTAAGAAACATGCATTCCCGTCTTGATTCAAGTGAACAAACAATGAAAGAAATTACAAAGTGATTACAACGCGGTAAGAAATTCTTTCCTGAGCCTCTCTGTGCTTCGATCAGTTTAACAAAAACTCTTTAACTTTTAGCGATAGATTATAACAAAATCGTAGATTATCCTTGAAATCTCACTTCTTAGCCAAAAAAGCTCTTGATTTTTTCGCAAAAAAGACTAGAATATCCACTTGCAGAAAGGCACTTCCTGCAGGGCCTTCTGCAAAATACATTTGCGTATGGCAAGGAGATTTTAGATATGAAACTCAAGAATGTTTGTGTTGCTGTTGTTGCTCTGGCTCTGGCTGTTGGCATGACCGCTTGCGGCGGTTCTGCTTCCTCCACTGCTGCATCCTCTTCCGAGGCTGCTTCTACCAGCACTTCTGTTGCTGCTGAGGCCGAGGAGGACGCTTCTTCCGCTGTTGCAGAGGAGAACGGTTCTTCTTCTGAGGCTGCTTCCAGCGAGGCTGCTTCTTCTGAGGCCGCTTCCAGCGAGGCTGCTTCCAGCGAAGCTGCTTCTTCTGTTGCCGCATAATCAGGCAGCGCACCCAGTTCAAGGAACGATCAAGCCGGGCACGGAATTTTTTCTGTGCCCGGCTTTTTTGCAGCAAAATGCGCCGGAAAGGTTTATTGGGAACCTCCCGGCGCATTTTTCAGAAGCAGGATGCCCCTCAGGCAGCGTGCAATGCTTATTCTTATATTCCCCAGAACAGGATCCCCAGTCCTGCAGAGAGCAGGATCATCCCAATGGGCGATGGTGCTTTGCCCTTTTTCCGGCGGCAAAGGGCATGCAGCCCCCACAGCAGCAGGAACACCACAATGGAACGGAGATCCGGTGCAATGCCTGCCTTGTCCGCTGCAAACCCGACCAGCGTAGAAAGCGCCATGTTGACTGCAGTTGCAAGGATCATCGCCACCACACAGGGACGAACGCCGCCAAGAACTGCGTTGACACCGGCATACTTCATCAGGTTCTGCAGCACCGATGCAACGAGCAGGATAATGACAAAGGACGGAAGCACCACACCCAGCGTCGCACACAGCGCACCCCAGAAGCCGCCCTGTGAAGAACCGATGAAGGTGGCCATATTGATGGCCAGCGGGCCGGGTGTGGATTCCGACACGGCAATGAAGCTGAGGAATTCGCCTTCCGTCAGCCAGCCGTGTCCTAAAACCGTTTCCCGCACCAGTGAGATCATGCCGTAGCCGCCGCCGAAGGACAGCGCACCGATCATGAGGAAATTCCAGAAAAGTTCTACATAGATCACGGCTTCTTCTCCCCCTTCCGCAGCTGCTGTACTGCATACACCAGCAGCCCGGCCGCACCGCTGAACAGGATGTAGAAGATGGAGGAGAACGACACCGCCATCACCGAAAAGCTTACCATTGCCAGAACCACTGCGGTCAGGATGACCATATTGAAAGCACTCCGTTCCAGCTGTTTCAGCATTTTCAGGCCCGCCGAGAGGATCAGATAGATCACACACACCTGAATGCCGTGGAACGCACTTGCCACCACCGAAAGGCGGAGAAACTGGTCAAAGAACAGCGAGATCAGATAAATGACCGCGAAGGACGGGAGACACACCGCCACCGTGGACGCCGCCGCGCCTGCCGCACCCTCGATCTTGTAGCCGATATAGGTGGCACTGTTCACCGCCACCGGGCCGGGCGTAGACTCCGCAATTGCCACCATGTCCAGAAATTCTTCTTTTGTCACCCACTTTTTCTCTTCCACAAATTCATTCTGCAGCAAAGCCACCATGGCATAGCCGCCGCCAAACGTGAACGCTCCAATTTTGAAAAACGTCCAGAAAAGCTCCTTTGTTTTCGACATATTTGTTTTCGACATAGCTTTCTCCTTTCTTGCACCTTATTATATCATTTTTTGTTTTCATATGATATACTTTAATGGAATATGCTGCTTTCTTTGGAAAAAGCAGAAAAGGAGTTTAGGATATGAAAACAAAATTTGGCATTGTAGGCTGCGGCTTTCTGGGCGGCATTGTGGCCAACGCATGGAAGAACGGTCTTCTGCCGGACTACGAGCTGGTGGGCGTGACCAGCCGCACCCGTGCTTCGGCAGAAAAGACTGCCGAAACAGTGGGCTGTGCCGTGTGTGACGATGTGGATGCCCTGCTGGCGCTGGAGCCGGAGTACATCGTGGAGACCGCTTCGGTGGAGGCTGTGCGCGCCATGGCTGTGCCTGTACTGAAAAAAGGCGTGAATCTGGTCATTATTTCCATTGGTGCCTTTGCGGACCTTGATTTTTACGAGCAGGTCAAGGCCGCTGCCGTGGAGGGCGGTGCCAAGGTGCATCTGGCAAGCGGTGCCATTGGCGGCTTTGATGTGCTGCAGACCGTCACCCTGATGGCCGAGGCGCAGAAGCTGGCCGAGACGGCAGGCATTGAGACCCACACCGGAGCCAAGGGCTTCCGCAACACGCCGGTATGGGCCGACCACCTGCTGACCGATACCGAAAAGACCACCGTGTTCACCGGCAATGCCAAGCAGGCCATTGCCACCTTCCCCCGCCGCGTGAATGTGGCTGTTGCCACCTCGCTGGCCACCACCGGCCCGGAGATCACCGGCGTGACCATGCACTCGGTACCCGGCTGGGTGGGCGACGACCACTGCATCACCGCCGAGATCGAGGGCGTGAAGGCCGTGGTGGATATCTGCTCTTCCACCAGCGCCATTGCCGGTTGGAGCGTAGTTGCCCTGCTGCGCAACCTCTCCTCCCCCGTATGCTTCTATTAAAGGAGGACTTTACTGATGTTCAACAAACTGGTGGCCATTGAGCCGGTAAGCCTGATTCCTTCCGCCGAGGAAGCGCTGCATCAGTACGCAAAAGAAGTGGTGCTGTACCGCGATATCCCGGCCAGCGATGACCAGATCGTGCAGCGCATCGGAGATGCCGATGCCGTGCTTCTGAGCTACACCTCCCGCATGGGCAAAAATGTGATCGAGCGCTGCCCGAATATCCGTTACATCGGCATGTGCTGCAGCCTGTATTCTGAGGAAAGCGCCAATGTGGATATCGCCTACGCCCGCACCCGCGGCATCAAAGTGCTGGGCATCCGGGACTACGGCGACCGCGGCGTTGTGGAGTACGTCCTGCATGAGCTCACCGGCATCCTGCACGGTTTTGGGATGCCCATGCTGCGGGACGAGCCGGTGGAGATCACCGGGCTGAAGGCAGGCATCATCGGGCTGGGTGTGTCCGGCAAAATGATCGCCGACGCGCTGCAGTTCATGGGTGCCGACATTGCCTATTACAGCCGCACCCGCAAGCCGGATGCCGAAGCTGTGGGCATGGCCTATAAGCCGCTGGCACAGCTGCTGACCGAGAGCGAGGTGGTGTTCACCTGCCTGAACAAGAACGTACTGCTGTTGGGCAAGGACGAATTTGCACAGCTGGGCGCAGGCAAGGTGCTGTTCAACACCTCCATCGGCCCGGGCTTTGACTCTGCTGCTCTGGAACAGTGGCTTGCTCTGCCGGGCACCCACTTCTTCTGTGACACCCGTGCCGCTGCCGGCCCGGTGGGTGAAGACTTCTTTGCCCGTGAGAATGTGCATTGCGCGAATGTTTCTGCCGGACGCACCAAGCAGGCTTTTGTGCTGCTGAGCCAGAAGGTGCTGGCAAATATCCGCACTGCACTGGGAGAATGATGTAAAAAGGAAACGCTTCCCGGCCGGGGAAGCGTTTCCTTTTAGGCTTTATTCAAAATTGTTGTGATCTCTTTCAAATTCGCCGCAAATCGGATGCCCTGCTGGCGCTGCGGCGTGGAAAGGCCTTTCTCGATCATTTTGGCAAGCAGTGCTTTCAGGCTGTCGTAGTAGCCGTTCAGATCATACAGGATGCAGGGCGCGTCCAACTGGCCCAGCGAGACCTTGGACATTACCTCTGCGATCTCTTCCAGCGTGCCGGTGCCGCCGGGGAATGCGATGAAGGCATCGCCCAGCTCGATCATCTTCGTCTTGCGCTCGGTCATGTCCTTGGTGACGATCAGCTCGGTCAGGCCATCGTGCTGCAGCTCCTGCTGCACAAAGAACTGCGGTTCCACACCGGTCACCGTGCCGCCTGCGTCCAGCGCGCTCTGGGCAAGCTGACCCATCAGGCCGCTGCGGGAGCCGCCGTACACAAGGCGGTGCCCGTTTGCACCGATCCAGCTGCCCAGTTCCCGGACAGCTTCCGCCAGCGCAGGATCATTGCCCGCATTTGCTCCAAGATAGACCGTGATGTTCATGGTATTTCCCCCTTTGTTTTTTCCATTTTACCACGCAGCGGGCCGATTGAAAAGGGCCATCCCCTTGCAAATGCAGCGGCACTGTGGTATTCTTGAACGCAGAAAAAAGGGAGCCTGCAAAAGCAGGCTGAGAGTGGGCTGTTTGCCCAGACCTGTGACCTGATTTGGACAATGCCAACGTAGGGAGATACTGCTGCTTCAAAGTGCGGAGATGCCTCCTTGCGGGCATTTCCGCATTTTTTGCAAAGGAAGTTGTAACCATGAAAACTGCATTGACGATTGCCGGCAGCGATTCCAGCGGCGGTGCTGGCATCCAGGCCGATATCAAAACCATGACTGCAAACGGCGTGTACGCCATGAGCGCCATTACCGCACTGACTGCCCAGAACACCACAGGTGTGACCGGCATTTTTGAAGCCACGCCCGAATTTCTGGCACAGGAGATCGACGCCATTTTTACCGACATCTACCCGGATGCCGTCAAGATCGGCATGGTATCCTCGGCAGAGCTGATCGGTGTGATCGCCGAAAAGCTGCACACCTACGGCGCAAAGCATATCGTGGTGGACCCGGTGATGGTTGCCACCTCCGGCTCCAAGCTGCTGCGGGACGATGCCGTGCAGGCGCTGACCGAAAAGCTGCTGCCCATGGCAGAGGTGGTCACCCCCAACATTCCGGAGGCTGAGATCCTTTCCGGCATGAAGATCACCGATGCGGCCGGAATGGAGGCCGCTGCAAAGCTGATCAGCGAGAAATACCACTGTGCCGTGCTGTGCAAGGGCGGCCACCAGATCAACGATGCCGACGACCTTCTGTGGCGGGACGGCTGCGGCAAATGGTTCCGCGGCAAGCGCATTGCAAACCCCAATACCCACGGCACCGGCTGCACCCTGTCCAGCGCCATTGCGTCCAATCTGGCAAAGGGCTATGATCTGGATGCATCGGTGGAGCGCGCAAAGGCCTACATTTCCGGCTGTCTTTCTGCTATGCTGGATCTGGGCCACGGCTCCGGCCCGATGGACCATATGTTTGCACTGAAGGGAGAGTTTGTGGGTGAGTGAGCAGACCTTTGTGCAGCAGCTGGTGCAGGAAAGTCTGCCTGTGTGGGAGAAATGCCTGCACTCAGAATTTCTGACCCACCTTGCGGATGGCACACTGGATGAAGCCTGCTTCAAGGGCTACATCGTGGAGGACAGTCTTTACCTGCGGGAATATGCCAAGGTGTTTGCCTGGGGCATGACCAAGGCAAAGGATATGCAGACCATCCGCACCTACTATTCCCTGCTTTCCTTCGTGAATGAGAGCGAGGATGCAGCCCGCCTGCACTATCTCAAGCACTTTGGACTGACCGATGAAGGCATCCAGAGCCTGCCGCTGCGGCCGGAGAACCGTGCCTATGTGAACTCTATGATCGAAGCCGCCAAAAACGGCGAGGGCGCAGCCGAGTGCATGATGGCCTGCCTGCCCTGTATGCTGAGCTATGGCTGGATCTTCCAGAAACTGCTGGAAGAAAAGCCTTCCGTGCAGGATACCCTTTATGGTGCACTGGTGGTGGACTATGCTGACAAGGGCTATGAGGCGGCCTGCCGCGACTGGGCCGCGTTTGCAGAAAAAGTCTGCGAAGGCCTGAGCGACGAGCGCCTTGCCCGCTGCCGCGAGATCTTCCACGCCTGCTCGGAGCACGAGCTGAACTTCTGGGCCATGGCAGCTTCCCCGCGCAGTGACCTGTAATTTTTCCTAAAATATAAAATGCACCCGGCCTGTGGGCAGAACCGCAGCAACCGGGTGCATTTGTTTTGTTCAGGGTTTCGTGGCCGCAGCCGCAGGCATGAGCCTTAGTGCCGGAAACAAGGGAGCCCTAAAACAAAAACTCCCCCGGCTCTTCTGCCGAGGGAGTGGAAAAGAAAAACGCCCCTAACAGAAGAACTCTCTTCTGTCAAGGACGAATAAAATTTGGCCTTTTATCCGCGGTGCCACCCTGACTTCATGGGCATGACCCCATGCACTTGGCGAGATGCCAACACATCCCCGGCAACTGACGTATGCCCTACGTTGCAGAATACTGTGCGGCGAAAGTTCTCCGCAGTTCCCTGCACCCTCAGCGGTCCATTTCGGGAAAATATAACGCAAAGTCACACTTTCCTTGACGAACTGTTTCCGGTCTGCTTCTCAGCTGCGCAGGCTCTCTGTACAGGCATGGTTCGCCGTTATCTCCGCTTCAACGGTTTAGTGTATTGAATTTGGCTATATGAAACCACGGATTTTTCGTTTGTCAATACCTGTTTGCAAATTTTTCAAAATCAGCCTATGTCCACAGTGGGTTCAGCGCTTCCGGCGGCTGTTCGTGCTGGAAAACTTCACCGCTTTTGCCGGCCTGCGGCGGCTGTGCAGCGCGCTGTAGTAGCCAAAGGCAGTGCCGCATAAGCCGCCCACAATGTGCATGAAGTTTGCTACATTGTCGTGCACAAAAATGATATCGTACACCTGCTGACCAAAGTACAGCGCTGCAACTAGCAGCATGGTGACCGGGATGCCGCCGGAGAAGCCCGCCAGCGACGAAAGCATGATAAGCATGAACACGATGCCGGACGCGCCCAGCAGCCCCGAACGTGGGAACAGCACGCATTGCAGCACGCCGGTGACCAGAGCGGTGAACACCATGCCGCACAAAAGCGGCTTGCTGCCGTACTTTTCTTCCATTGGCGGGCCAACAACGAGCAGCAGCAGCATGTTATTCAGAAAGTGATCCCAGCTGGCATGGCCCAGCACATGGCCGAACAGCCGGATGTAGAACAGCGGGTCCTTCAGCGAGGAGCGGTAGACACAGAACAGATGCATCGTCGTCCACCCGTCCGTCCACTGGTCGAGGAACAGCACCAGAAGTGACAGCAGGAAAAATGTGAGGATCACCGGGGAGTTGTACTGCAGTTCCAGTTTGAGTTTTACTTTTTTCATCCTCTTGTCTCCACCCAGTATTCGCCCATGCTCTGGCCGGGCTGGTTCGTTACTTCATCCTTGAGGTAATCGCCAAGGCCGCAGCTTTCCGGCTGCCATGCAAGGGCTGCTTCCACCGTGGGGTACTCCACCTCGGCATACCAGAACTCGGTGGGCTGGCCTTCGTCCACATGGTTCACTTCCAGCACAGAACCGTCCGGCAGGGTGTAGCTGCGGCGCAGCTTCGGGATGAGAGGTTTAGCGATAATCTTGTATTCCAGATCATCAAACAGTTCTTTGTCGATGCTGCGCTCGATCTCCTCACGGGCAAGGCCGCCCCCGGATTTGAAGCAGAGGATGTAGTCCGTTCTGCCGCCGGTGAGGGCTTCTTCCCGGATGCGCACAGTGGGCCGCACGCTGATATAGCCCTGCCGCATGGCAAATTCCTCCCTGAGGGGCAGCCCCTCCGGCCAGCCCTTCACCATCCATTTGCGTTCGATTTCCATAATGCATCCCTCTTTCATGCGGTTTTTTGGCATTTCTTATTTATAATAACATGATTTTGTGCTATTATAAAGGGTAGATTTTTACTCCTTCAGTCTGCTTCGCAGCCAGCTCCCTCAGTGAGGGAGCCTACCCGCACGGTAAGCGTGTCGAGCGAACGCGGGACGAAGGGAGTTCGTCCATGATAAGGAGAACCATATGAAAGAACGCGCTTACCCTGTGTATACCGTCAACAAACACGCCGAGGGCCTGCTGGTGGGCGGGCACCCCTGGGTGTATGAGAACGACATCCTCCATTCCCCGGAAAATGAGCCGGAAAACGGCACGCTGGCCGATGTGGTCAGCCCCAAGGGTTCCTACCTTGGCACCGGCTTCGTTTCGCTCAAGAGCAAGATCCGCGTGCGGCTGATCTCCCGCAATGCCAACGACACCTTTGATGCTGCGTTCTGGCGCCGCCGGGTGGAATATGCATGGAACTACCGCAAGACCGTGCTGGAACCTGCAGACCTTTCTGCCTGCCGCGTCATTTTTGGCGAAGCCGACCAGTTCCCCGGGCTGACTGTGGACCGGTTCAGCAACATCCTCGTCACGCAGACCCTGAGCGTGGGCATGGAAAAGCTCAAGCCCGTCCTCTTCCCCATTCTGGCGGAAGTCCTGCGCGCCGACGGCCAGACCATCGACGGCATCTACGAGCGCAACGATGAGGCTCTGCGCGCAAAGGAAGGTCTTGAGCAGAACAAAGGCTGGTTTGAGCTGCCCGGTGAGACTCACCCGGCAAGCACCCAGACCGAGATCTGCGAGAACGGAGTTTACTATCATGTGGATTTCGAGAACGGCCAGAAGACCGGCTTCTTCCTTGATCAGAAGTACAACCGCCGGGCGGTGGCACGCCTTGCTGCAGGTCACACCGTGCTGGACTGCTTTACCCACACCGGCAGCTTTGCACTGAACGCCGCTGCGGGCGGCGCTGCCCGTGTGACCGCCGCCGACATCAGCGCCGAGGCCATTGCCATGGCGCAGCGCAATGCCCAGCGCAACGGTCTGACCAATATGGACTTTTTGTGCGAGGACACCTTTGAGCTGCTGCCCCGCCTGGAAAGAGAGGGACACCCCTACGATTTTATCATTCTGGACCCGCCGGCCTTTACCAAGGCGCGCCGCACTGTGGAGAACGCCATGCGCGGTTACAAGGAGATCAACTACCGTGCCATGAAGCTGCTGCCCCGCGGCGGCTATCTGGCAACTGCCAGCTGCTCCCACTTTGCCACCGAGGAGCTGTTCATCAAGATGCTGCGCGCCGCTGCAAAGGATGCGCACCGCCAGCTGCGGCAGATCGAGGTGAAGCAGCAGGCCCCGGACCACCCCATCC